>Ga0307517_10000893_pt1 | contig 50681 bp, 60 predicted proteins | sample 23_EM_MG_FD_194515 | JGI IMG/M metagenome (GOLD analysis project Ga0307517, IMG submission 194515) | Populus trichocarpa ectomycorrhiza microbial communities from riparian zone in the Pacific Northwest, United States - 23_EM | ecosystem: Host-associated > Plants > Roots > Unclassified | place... | reverse complement strand
AATCAGGATTCGGCTATGCGTGAGAATCCTACATATTGATACTGTATATAGTAGAAGATATATAAGCGACTTTCTTGAAACCTAGATCATTAGTTCGCCAGACCAGTGAGGCGTGAGACCTGAGACCTGGGAGGGACCAAAAAAGGTGCTGCCGCCCCAGACACCAGGCGACGTCGGAGCAAGCAGCAAATTAGTTGTGATTACACGAGCGGGGATGAGGGGTGGGTCAGGACGCGGAGAAAAGGTGATGAGGAGCTATCGCCGCATCAGGAGAAAGAAGAGATGAGAGAAAGAGTCTGGGGTAGTCCAGACGTAGGGAGGGCGCCAGGTTGCGTCAGGACACAAGGAACGTTGCCAGGTAGCATCTGGAAGCGTGGGATGTGGCGGGGCGTTGCAATGCAAGTCAGGACGCACAGGACGCAACGCCGACGGATCAGACGCAGGGTCCGTTTTTGCTGATGTCTACGAACCCAGAGACTATTGTGATAGTCTCGACGGGCCGCCTGAACATAGAACTATTTTGATAGTTGTATCAAGTACGGCAATCCATCCATCTTACTATCTAAAGAGATAGTATCTCTCGCGAACCACTCAGGCTAAAGACAAGCAAGCCAGTTCCGTACTATCTGAAGAGATAGTACTCCCCTACCTGTTGATACAAGAGAACGAGACTCATATAGACAAGAGACGACTGTCGTTGCCTGTTGCATATACGCTCAACAATAGGATTGTTACAATCCCCAACACATTTCTGATAGGAGTCTCCGATACCAGCTATTCGAACGACAACCTGGCCTTAAAGCGGCTCTCTCATTTTGAGGCTTTTTCAGCTAAGTGTCAAGTTAGGTCATGGAGGTTGTTGATTCTTGATGGACATGATTCACATAGCACCCGTGAATTTATTACATTCCGTGATGAACACCAAATTCTTCTCTTCTGCCTCCCTTCCCATTGCACACACCTTCTCCAACCATTAGATGTCGTGGTGTTCCAGCCGTACAAACACTATCACAGCGAGGCTGTGGATACAGCAACAAGAACAGGATGCAGCCAATTCGACAAGATAGAATTCTTTACAGCGATCGAGTCCATTCGCACCCAAACCTTCAAGCCAACTACAATCCTTTCTGCCTTCAGGAAAACTGGCTTATGGCCATTCAATCCTGATATTGTACTCGATAAACTTCAACCTATCTCTGCCCCAGCAAGACCAAGTACACCCATCCCAGGCCCGCAGCTTGACAGTTCACCCACTACGCCTAAAACCCTACGATCACTTAAACAGCATGCTGACTCCCTCGCCTTCGACCTCAATGAGATCCCACCTTCCTCATTTCTTCACCTTCCTCATATCTGAAAGGGAGCTTGGCTTTTGCCCAGAGTAGGGCCCTCGCACTTCCGCATTTAGAGGACACCAAAGCAGCAGAACTCGCACGAGCAGCAAGACAAAAACGAAATGGGCGATCTCTACAAAAGGGTGGAGTACTCTATGCCTATGAGGCTAGAGAAATGATTCGGCAGAAAGAAAAGGACACGGTGGAGAAGGAGTCTGAGAAGGCTCAGCGCGCATTTGACTATGCACAGAATATGGTGGAAAAGAAAGTTACAAAGCAGTGGAAAGAAATTTCCAAACAAATGAGGCAAGCCGAAAGAGATAGAACTAGAAAGAGGAGGCTTAGGGGGTTTCTTGGACGTGAGATTAGGCATTGTATCGTAAACCACCCTCTTGTATCTAAATCCTTTCGTTGAGGCAAAGCTGTCAAGGATACCGGTATTGAAAACATAAATGTAGTAAAACTTACCTACTACCTGAGGAAAAAAATACAAGTGAGGGTAAATTTGAGTAGACTGTTTTGTACTCGGGCGCAAATTAAAGATCCGGAAAAAGTGACTTGAAATATCTGTGTTGCAACCATACATTTTGTTTGTCACTTATTCCGGATCTTTAATTTGCGCCCGAGTATATCCTTAAAAATCAAGATTGATAACCTTACAGAAAGTGTAAGAGCGCCCCCAGAAGCAAGTGAAGCAAACCCGGCAAATTCTTAAGACCTGACACAAAAATGGAACAAAGTATACAAATGTGATAGAAAAAAACATTAAAAAATACCAGATGATACTGACGAAGGATTGAGATCAGAATATCAAATTTTATCAAATTTGAAGTGATAAAATTGGTGGCTTGTCGGATGCATTTCTCATTATATATGATAAATCTATCATTGAGCCGATTCTATCGTTGAGCCGATTGGCACTCCGAAGGAGTGCCACCTTCTTCGAAGGGCGCTTAGCGTCGTTCGGAGGGGTGGGAACCTTGGCACGGTTAATTACTTGTGGTTGACCGCATTGGATGCCACTAGTAGATGAATGTGGAGATGGAAGTGTCACTGGTGCGTCATGTTAGGAGAGTGGTCAATATGGTATGACACAGTGTCCGGTGTGACTGCTAAGTCCATTGTGTATATTAGTAGCTCTTTCCTGCACGAGATGGTAAAAGGAAAGTAGTGGTAGGTTTCCCTTTTTGACCAAGAATCAAGCATATTTTACAACAGACAGTGAAAGATGCACGGAGAGTGACCAGCGGTGAAACGAAACGAAACGAAAACGCCAAGCAACTCATAACCAAAACGATCGCACACTCAGGGGCGGGGAAAATCTTTCCACTAACAACAACCTTAGGCTCACTCCCAACGACCACTACTTCGACTGACTGGCTAACTAACTAAGGGCGATCACAGGAGTATATATCAATCACAAAGACATCATATCCATCCATGTGCCATAGTGCTACTCCACTTCCCCCATCATGACTCCCCAACGGTATAGTACCCTCGCGAACGGGATCTTCACAAGTGAAACCTTTACGAACGGTACCTGGCCCTCGTGCGATAGCCATGTCCGCCCGGACGTTTTTGCCCCCCCCATCACTCTCCCCGATCTTACCTTTCCCAACGCGGCTTGGGCCGCCTGCCCCTCCTACCCCAACATTATCTGCACCAGCGTCGTACCTGCACCGCCCCAATACCATCTTCCCCGACATCGTCTGCCCGGACATCCACACTACCGTCACCTCCCCCGACCATTCCCCGGCGGCCTGGGCCAGGGAAATTGCATACCGAACGGTTAAGCTCGAGGCCGTGGAGATGGCACTGAAGGAGTACCTTGCCCGGGGTGGTGGACCATCCCAGCCGACCGCAGGCGGCATGTGGGTGAAGTGAGAGCTGAGGGAATGAGGGGACGATAGGGGTAGGGCGTGTTAGGGGATACCGTAGGGGACCTGCGGGAGGCTTTTGTTATTATTATTATTATTTTCCGTAGTGAGCCTTCAATGCATATACCTGGAATACTATTATTTGATTTCCGGCAGTGATGCACTCTCTCTTACATGATATATCACTCTCCCCCGCGCCTAGATTGCCATAGCAGAATAAGGTGGGATGATTAGCTTCATCCTCCCGACAACCGCCATGCCAGCGTCGAAATTCCTAGGTTTCCAGCCGCCAAGCTCCTACTAGTATAGTGTCCGCCCGCTGGGTTCCGATGTTTCGATACCGTACCCGTGGCTCTAATTGAGATAGCTACGCTAACATTTTAGGCTTATTACCGGGAGTGATGTAGTTGAAAAGTATTGAAAGCGTTATGGTTATTGCTGAAAGATTGCGATTTTTTTTTTTTTAATTTTCACTGGTGGGGATGTGATTGAGGGCAAGAGGTTGATTAAGTTGGGGTCAGCGACACGATTCGCGAGATGGAGGAAAAGCGGAGTTGATGGTAAACCCTTGCAAGTTGCTGGCAACATTCTCACCGCGGGAATGGTAGCTATCATAGGTGACATTCGAAGTGAGTGGGTGAGAGTCTTGCCTGTCGGCACGCTAGAGTGCGTGGTGTAACATGGATTATATAGGTTACCGTATAGGAATAGAACTCGAGCCCTTGAGTCCGAATTTTGTATGGGGGATCAGATATGGGCGGACGGTTTGCCATAATTTTTTTAGGATTTATAATAGAAACTCGTGCACACGACACCCTACCATATAGTGCCAATACCGTACGGTACCGGTAGTAGCCAGAAGAGTGATATTGGTTTCACGGGCTACGCGTGGTTTCACTGGAGTCTTCTTGGCATCCAAAACCAGCCGTGCATGAGGCGCTGTTTTAACAGACCTCCGCTTTTCTTTCACTCAACTACCCCCCGCTTTTTCTTCTGCTCCCCGGGATATCATCTACCGACCATCCTATACTCCTCCGTTTCGAAAGATCGTGCAATAAGCAGTCGAAAATGTCTCAATATACCATCACGGAGAGCAGCAACTGCCTCAATACTACGAACTCTTATAATAACCTTACTACTACAACTAGTAATGTGTGGAACAACTGTACAGTTGCAGATGATTTATCTCCACTCCTAACCTGGCTGTCGCCCCTGGACCCCGGCCTGCGCCATTCCGACATTCAAGAACGCCGTGTCAAAGATGTCGGAGGGTGGCTGATGGAGACTAAGGAATTTAGAACCTGGAGCGGATTGAGTGGTGGAGGTGAGGGTGACGAGGCAGTTCTGTTTTGCTATGGAAATCCGGGTGTCGGAAAGACCTTTATTAGGTAACAAGGCCTGTTCTCGGAAGGGAGAAATAAAATCGTGCTAACATTCTGCGATCACAGTTCGCTAGTAGTGGATAGGCTGTGCGATCAGATGAGGGGGCACCATACAGCGGTCACGTGCTTTTACTTCGACTTTGCGGCGCGAAAAGAGCAGACTGCCACTAGTATGCTGGGATCCATGCTGAAGCAGGTGATCAGTGGAATGGAAAGGGTCCCAGAGGATATATCGCGCGCCTTACAAGAGCAAAAGCGGGCCGTTAGTGGACGCAAACCGCAGCTGGCTGATATCGTGAGGATGCTGCAACTCATCACATCTTCGCAGCCTACATTTATGGTAATTGACGCCCTCGACGAATGTACTGCTGTGCAGCGATTCCGGCTTTTTGATTCGTTGAAAGATATCCTCGAGAAGTCCCCGGGTGCCCGAATATTCGTGACCGGAAGGCCCCATATTCTCACCGAGATTGAAACACGCCTTTCCGGGCGAGTGAAAAGTGTATCCCTAGGCCCTACCAGAGACGATATCATCAGATTCCTTCGTGTAAGATTGAGCGAGGACGAAACACCGGATGCTATGGATTCGAGTTTAGAGGCAGACATTCTAGAGAAGATTCCCGGAAGTATATCGGAAATGTGGGTAGCGGCCACGATGCTGAGAATCCAATCTTATCTTACCCACTAATATATATTTAGGTTTCTACTGGTCTCCTTAAATATCGAAGCAATCTTGCAAGAGGCGACAATATATCGGAGACGAGAAAAGCTGAGTCAAATGACACCTGGGTTGGGCTTGGACGATGCCTACGGTGCAACGATCGAACGGATAAAGGCACAGGGTGGGAATAAATCAAGACTAGGGATTGGAGCTTTGATGTGGATCAGTCATGCGGAGCGGCCATTGACGGCAGATCAGCTCTGCCATGCCCTTGCGATTGAGCTGGGCTCTATGGATTTCAATGCGGGCAACATCCCTTCGATGGCCACATTAGCGAGCTGCTGTCAAGGGCTTATTACTGTGGATAAGGAAGCATCAACAGTACGACTGATCCATTTTACTCTCAAAGAGTATCTTTCTGCCCACTCCGATATCTTCAGAAGACCTCATTCGTCAATAGCAGAGATCTGCTTGACATATCTAAATTCCCGGCATGTCAAGGCCCTTCATATTAATCCCTATGCCGATTCTTCCGCCCTCAAGAATCTCAATCCCTTTCTAGAATATTGTTCTCTATACTGGGGAGTTCATGCGAAACGGGATCTCTCGAACTGTGCCAGATCACTTGCCCTGCAACTGCTACAGGAATCTGATTGCCACGTATCCATACGCCTCCTTGCACATCACATAGGTGCTCTTGATGTTCCTGCTTATAATATCGACTACAATCTTAGCGGAGTGCACTGCGCATCGCTCTTCGGAATTGTTGAAGTTGTAGCTGCTTTGAGAGAGATACAAAGTTATAGTCCTAATAGCAGGTATTATTTGGGGGATTCCCCACTCGCATGGGCTGCTCGGAGTGGACATGAGGATGTGGTGAAAATGCTGGTAGGGTGGGAAGAGGTCGACCCTGACGAGCCGAATGATTACGGCCAGACACCGCTCTCCTATGCAGCTGGGTATGGGCGGGAGGGAGTTGTGGAGATACTGCTCGGGCGGGCAGAGGTCAACCCCGACAGGATAGATAATTTCGGCCGAACGCCACTGTCCTATGCCGTTGGGCATGGGCATGAGGGAGTGGTGATGAAACTACTCGGGCAGGCTGGGGTCACCCCCGATAGGGTAGACAACCGCGGCCGGACGCTGCTCTCACATGCTGCTGCGAATGGACAGGAGATGATGGTCAAAATACTGCTCGGGTGGGAAATGGTCGACCCAGACAAGCCAGATGATAATGGCCGAACGCCTCTCTCGTTAGCCGCTCGGGGGGGGCATGAGGGAGCGGTGGAGGCACTGCTCGGGCGGGAAGAGGTCAACCCCGATAGGCCAGACAACCATGGTCGAACACCTCTCTCGCATGCAGCTGAAGCAGGAAATGAGGTTGTGAAAATGCTACTCGGGCGGGAAAAAGTCGACCCAGGCAAGCCAGATAATAATGGCCGAACACCTCTCTCATTTGCCGCTGGGGGGGGACATGAGGGAGTGATGAAAGTACTGCTCGTGCGGGAAAAAGTCGACCCAGACAAGCCAGATAATAATGGCCGAACACCTCTCTCGTTTGCTGCCGGGTGGGGACATGAGGGAGTGGTTAAAATACTACTCGGGCGGGAAGAGGTCGGCTCCGATAGGCCAGATAATGATGGCCGAACACCTCTCTCGTTTGCCGCTGAGGGGGGACATGAGGGAGTGATGAAAGTACTGCTCGGGCGGGAAAAGGTCGACCCAGACAAGCCAGATAATAATGGCCGAACACCTCTCTCGTTTACTGCCGGGTGGGGACATGAGAGAGTGGTTAAAATACTACTCGGGCGGGAAGAAGTCAACCCCGGCAAGCCAGACAATGACGGCCTGACACCGCTCTCGCATGCCACTCGGTGTTGGCATAGCGATATCACCTCGGAGGGAGCCGTGAGAATACTACTCGGACGGAAAGAGGTCAACCCTGATAAGCCAGATAATGATGGCCGAACACCGCTCTCGCACGCGGCTGATATAGGAAATGAGGGAGTTGTGAAAATGCTACTCGAACGGGAAGAGGTCAACCCCGACAAGCCAGACAATGATGGCCGGACACCGCTCTTGCATGCCACTCAGGCGAACAACTGTATCGCTATAGGGGGAGTCGTGAGACTACTACTCGGACGGAAAGAGGTCAACCCTAATAAGCCAGATAATGATGGCCGAACACCGCTCTCGCATGCGGCTGTGGCAGGAAGAGAGGGAGTTGTGAAAATGCTACTCGAACGGGAGGGGGTCAACCCCGACAAGCCAGACAATGACGGCCGGACACCGCTCTCGCATGCCACTCAGAACTCGAACTATATCGCTATGGATGGAGTCGTGCGACTACTACTCGGACGGAAAGAGGTCAACCCTAATAAGCCAGATAATAATGGCCGAACACCGCTCCGGTGGGCGGTAATGTTAGGAACGGAGGGAGTTGTGAAAATGCTACTCGAACGGGAAGAGGCCAACCCCGACAAGCCAGACAATGACGGACAGACACCGCTCTCCTATGCCACTCTGGATCCACCTAAGGGAGTGGTGCAAACATCGCCCCCCCTATCAGGTCCGCCGTGACAAGCCGGAAAAAAAGACGACTTAACCGTTTCTCCTCCTCCTCATAGTAGTCAGGCTGACCAGCGGGCGATAGAGTTGCTGCAGATCCACAAAGCGGTATACACTGCGCTATTTGATGGGTAGAAGACACCGCCCCGTATTCAATCACTCCCATTCCTTTCCTTTTTAGAGAACATTCTTCATGGAAGGTGCCCTTGACATAACCATCTGTCGGCGAAGGGAAGCGCGGGGGATCGGAACATACCTTCACCACACCCATCTGCAATCCTCTGCGCACGATCGCCGAGTGGGCATTTATCAATCCCTGTTTATAAAGTATAATAACGTCTGGTGGGCGGGATGGAGGGGTTCTATTATTATTCTTGGAAGGTTGGAGATTTCATCCAGTACTTGTATATTTAATTTCCCTCTAAGTTAGCAGTCAACTCACTTTCGGCTCTCTTTTTTTTATATTAATTTTTATTTTTGTTTATAGCACTGTTTTCCTTTTTTCCACATCTGACCCTCTCCCTTTATTGATAGACCCAGTGGATATAGAACGACTTTTCTTTTTTGAGTATGCATATGTGGTGTGCAATAAAACAGGGGCTCTTGAGGCGATTGCGAAAAACTATATGAGGCGGTATTATACTTGCAATTCTCAGCTGTGTGTGATGAATAACAAAATAGCCTAACCCGTAGTAAAGTACAGCACGGTACAAGTGGCGGTCATCCATGTGGCTACCGCTTCGTTGATAAAGCTTCCTACAGCCACAATGCAACTGCATAAGGCCAACATACCACCGTAGTCATTGAAAATCAAACAAAAGAGTAGGAAGAAACTATAAACAAGAGCAAATAAAGATTAAGAAAACATTATAACCATGTGGTATGGCCTCGGTATATCTAGTAGCTCACACTCTCAGCGCCCATATTGTCCGATATCCCTCCACCCTCCTGCTGGCACCGTATCCGCATGGCAGCGTCGCTCTTAATTTTCTCCAATTTCCCTCATAGATCGCAATATTCACTGATCCCCTCTCGTACCCTCCTCACCTCAGCCCACTCTCCGGTACTCTTTAAATAAGCTAGCATAGCATCAGGTGGTATCCTACATCAAGAGGCCCGTCGAGAGCACCGACTACCTCAAGATCCCAAAAATAAACCCCCCCAGAGCCAAAACCCACCGATGAGATCGCCCAACATTGCCATAGCACGAGCTCCAGTAATACCCCGCAAACCTCACCGCCCGCACGCCTTTTCTGCCCCCTCCCAACCAACCATCAATAATGCGACACAACCCCCCCTCCCCCCTACTCCGCGATCGATCCCACTCACCAGACGTGCCAAAAATCCGATCACCGATATTTCCAACCTAAAATTAACCTCGATCACGACCGCCGCCGCGACCACTCTCGCCAAACTCCGCGGGAGCGACAAAGGGGGGTGGTCTGCCTTGTCTGGTTGTTGCACCACCACCACCATCCAGAAACGCGCAATGCAACTGGTCGGCGAGACCGGGGCACCGGGTGGGTATTGGCCGGTGTTCGCCCATTGTTAACCCCAAGCGAAATCCAACCGTTCACGTAGTTTCACGAACAGTGTTGCGCTCGCTCTGGCGCCATTGCCGATTAGCCAGCACGGGGCAAATGTGAGGCGAGGCGAAAGGGGGGGTTGGATTGGGCGGAATATAATCAGTGTAACCACGGAAAACGGCTTGTTTGGCGGTTTCTCTGAGAGGGGACAATAAAGTTAGGTAAGGCAAAACATTCCGACCTGGGAAACCTATTAAAATTCCACTTCCCTACTGGCTGTCTGGCGCAGGAGCAAATGAGAAGTATTCCTCTAACCATTAACCCCAGCACTGCCGATCCACCCACTCATTAGACAGGCTCAGGGTTTGGGCAGGCCTTAACTGGCCAAAACTAAGTCCAGGGTGACTTTATTAACACCCGGTGATTTTTCGCGCAGGAGAAATTAGCATGATATTACGGCTCGGCATCCCCCTACCTGTCGTCAGAGTAGATCAACGGGTTAGGGCCAGGCTTCAAGTCCCATGGCAATTGGAGGAGTGGCGAACAAAAGGAAGGGAAAATAAGGGTATCGTGGCTTGATTGGCACATTACTTAACTCTTGCTGGAGGCAAAGTACCCCTCCAATTTTTGGGGCAGTGGCCGGAGGAAACACTGCTTCTTGGGGACTCGAGGACGCAGGGGGAAGTTCAACTGACCCACCCTTCACACCTGGTGCCGGCACTTACCCGGGGAACAATGTATCATAAGCCGTGACACCCTCTCATTCTTTCCCCTCAAGCCTTTTCATGATTTTTTTCCAGTCCGGGTAACCGTTACCCCTGCTGATTGCCAAATTTCCACCTTCTACCATCTCCACAGACCAGTACGCGAGCCCTAATTACTAGCACTCTAAGACGGCCAACCCCCGCAATACAGCAATCCCACAACCGACGCCCAACCAGGAACGACAAACCATCATCCCCAGGCAGAAAAACCACCGCTCCATCCAAACCAGCAAGCCAAGAACCCCTCGCCTAACCACCCACCATCACTCGAATCCCCCACTCCGCTCCCAGAACTTCCCCTCCACCCGAACCCCCTCCCACTTTCCACACGACCGCTGGAACCTCCCGTCCCATAGCCAACCCAAACCCTTCCTTCCTTCCAAGAAGGCTTAGCCCTTTTCCCCCATGGAATCGTACCGTAATGGCGACTAATTAGGGGAGAGTGGGTCAACCTACGAGTACGCAACGCGCCGGATCTCGTCCCCTCGTTTTCGCAATTCCCGCCCCAGTCCAGCCAGCCAGCCAGCCAGCCAATTCCGCCACGTCAAAACCGACCAACTAGCCTAACCTAACCCAACTAACCCAAAACCGGCCGCGGCTATTTCCGCTGCGAATCTGCTCCCGAGTATCGTACTAGTAGGCTAGCCGAATTCCGAGATGGTTGCCGTGGGGGTGTTTAGGTACGATGATACTGTACGATCCGATACGGCACGAGACCGCCCGCGCGGTGGACAACCGACCGACCGAAGTAATCCCAACACCCCCCCCCCAATGCCCTTCTCCGTCTGGAAGCGTTATTCCCCTGATCGAGGCGGATGCCTGTGCTGATAGATTACTTCCGAAGAGGACGAGTACAGTACTTGTACCGTACAATCCCCCCCCCCCCAGACTGCCAAAATCCAAGGAACCCCCCCGGACAACGAGTTACGTCCCGGCGCAAAAATAATAATTTCGAATTCAGAGAAATTTATTCCGGGATAGGGGGAGGGGGGGGGGGGGGTGCGAGTGTACCGGAGATCAGGTGTTTAGAGCTACGGATCGGATCATCATTGGGTACGGGACAGGACTGTCGGGCACGGTAGGACGAAAGCTGGCAGTCTACGGTACTGTAACCGACAGGGCTAGGATAGGATAGTCGAATGGGTATCCAGCATGTATCCAAGGCAATTCCTTTCCCATCACTCTCGCGGCGAACGCCGATCGATCGCCCTTCTCGGTATCTTGCTCAAGTTGTCCCATGTGGTATTATACTTGTACAATTAGTTGCTTGCGTTGCGCAACCCGACTTGTATAGTACCATACTGTACTTCTGGTCTATATGTACGTCGTCTGAACTCCCTGGATAATGCATTCGCATAGGGCTTTTGAGCAAATGGGCGACCTCAACGGGAATGAATATCACAATGGGAAAGGCCATGTTTGGGTGTAAATTATATTCCAGCTCCCAGAACTCGGCAGCCGAGCTATCCATCTATCTATCGTGTCTAAGGTACAACAACCAACTAACAGTATACTCCCTCCCCACCAGCCCCCTCCCCTCGCACTTATATTCCATCTTGGATAGTGGCAAGCATCGGTCAATGTAAATAAGTAATAACAGAAAGCCACTCCCCCATCATCAATGATCCAGCAAAAAACATCCAATGTAAGCGAAACCCCATTCAACCCATGCTAGTAAACACCTGATGATAGCAAGGGGGAAACAATTCACAAATCCAAACAGTAAATTTACCCACGTAGCAAAGAAAGAAAACCCTAAATTCGGCAACCAGCCCCAACCAAGCACCCCAAACCCTGTCAAAAAAAAGGGAGAAAAAAATGTAAGCCACAGGGGCCATGATAAAACCATTGGCATGACTTTAGAATAAAATAAATAAGGGAGTAAGTGAACACAGCGATGAGCCACACAAGCTGCACCAAACAAACCGCCTATGCCACTCCCGTCCCTGTGCCGATCACCTGCCTATATTTGGCCATGTGCGAAAGCTTTTCTTCCCGCTCGGCCGCCAATTTCGCCTTTGCCGCCGCTCTCGCTGCGATGACTACCGTTGGGAGAAAAGTTGTGACGGGAGAATTCTGATGATGAGACACCTTGGACGGCTTTGGATGCGGGTTTGTCTTGCCTTGGTCTTTGCGAGGTTGGAGGGGCTGTTTTTGGTGGTGATTGGCCGTGGGCAAGGAGGGGAATTGTTTCTTCTCCAGTCGAGGATCGAATATCGCCGGCGAACGTATGGTTGCGACAGGCGGCGGGGTGGTGAACTGCTTCTTGTCAATGGTAGGGCTGTGCGCTGCTGGTGTAGTCGTCGTGGTATGCGGATAAGTGAAATGTGTCCTTTGAGGAGTCTTGGCAGTCGCGATGGGCTGAGAAGTAACCAGCTTCTCATCAAAGGCGGCAGGGGCGGTTGTAACTGGAGGAGGAGGAGGAGGAGAAAACTGTTTCTTCTCAACGACAGAATTAAAGCTCGCCGATGCAACTGTACTTCTTCTATTCGTGGAAGCAAATTGTCCCTTTCCGCAAAGAGGCCCGTATTTCGCCACCGCGGGAGTAGGATTTCCTGCCGGAGGCACGGGCTTCACAACTGCCTCAGCTAGAGAGTTATTAGTTGGTTTCGAATTATTATTCGAACAGGCACCCCTGTCCGCCTTTTCACCCCCAGCCAACAACTCGCGAATCTTCTCTGCCCAATCACTCTTGACCTCAGTAGTCGCCTTCGGCTTCACTCCTTGGGTGATCTTCGTATTGGGCTTAGCTTCCTCCTCTTCCCGCCCAATCTGCACTTCCTTGTTTACCCTCGCCGCTGCCTCCGCCTTTGCCTCTTCAGCCTCACGAGCAGCCTTCCTAGCCAGAATAGCCTTCACCTCCTCCTCGGTAGGTATGGGGCACCCTCCCCCATCTCCACCATCTCCCCAGGGTTTGTTCTCGGGGTCGTCCTCCTCAAGGTCTCTCCTCCCAAACTTTCCCTTCCCCTTCCCACGCTTTGGACCCTTCCTCTGCTTCCTCCTGGGGAACCATCCAGAGCCCTGTTTCTCGCAAAGATGTATTTCGCAGTCGTCATCGTAGCAGACCGTCCAACTCATTTCCGCATGTGGAGAGGGTCCGGGGTACTCTTGCCCGGCGGCCGAGGTCTGCGAGAAGTGAATTGGGTCGCCCCAGGAGTTCGTTCGCCTACCAGACATTTTGCCCTTTTTTTTCTCTCTTGCCGTGGGAGTATAAAAGTCAGTGGCAAACAGACAAAACAAAAGATGAAAGGGGGGGAGAAAAAGGAGGAGGGAGAGAGGAGATGTTATACTATTTATTGTTGTACAAGTACAGTGAAGAAAGAAAAGAAAAGAAAAGAAAAGGCAAAAGGGGACTGAGACGTGAAGCCAAGATGGTTGGATAAGCCTGTGTAGGTGTGGTAGTGGTGGAAGTGGTGTGGACGGCAAAGTTTAAAATCGAGATGGTTGCAGGCCTTAAGTGGATTGAAGGAAGAGAAGAAGGCAGTCAAAGAAGAAACGGTGCGTGTGCACGCGATCGTGCGCAAGAGAGGGCGAGTGAAGAGGACACGATGGGTGGGATAGGAGAGGGATATATAATAATAGGAGAGAAGGGATTTATTACCAATTACCCCCAGGGTAGGAAGGTGGTATGATGATGATGGATAAATTTAGGTATGATATGATAAAGCGAATTATGCAAAGTGAAAGGTTGGGCTTGGGTGAGTGTGTATTATGATAGGATTGGGAATTGAGGTACAAGTATGATACAAGTCTGTTGCGTGCGTATTCTGTGACGGTAAATTGCCGGTATCGGCCTGTTTCACGGGCGCGGGAGCTTAGCTGCGGCCCGCTTAACCGAACCGCCCGTAGCGTTCTGTATTGTACTGTATCATACTTGACATTACCTGGCTCTGGCGGCCCTTTTCTATGCTTTGCCTTGCCGCTAGTGTACACGTACAGTATAGTACAGTACAGTACCCGTGGCTCGCGCCCTAGCCTACGGGCACCCGGTTGGAACACTTCCCCTGATAGCGGTAGGAGCCGCAATCCTGCAGTACTGTACTGTGCTTACCAACCCTTCCCTATCCCCTCAACCTCTCCATCCTCTAAACCCTTTCACCATCTTACTGCGCTCTACGTGCACTACTGTATGTATGCGTGTGCGAAGGTACTGTACTATGCACAGAAACAGCCAGTGAATAAGGGATGGGGGGGAGCGGGAGAGAGAGAGAGAGAGCGGGATAAAGACTTGGAGAAGGATGAAAGGGAGAAAAGGAGAAAAAAAGGAAAAAAAGGTCTACTCTACTTTACAAAACCGACCCTCTAATAAACGCCTGGAATCAACTTCCATTTCACCCTTCTACAGTACTTTTCCCAATCCTCCCCATACTTTCCCAGACACCGCGAGTGATCCCTCACGCATCGTTGAAGCAGTAAGGCAGTCATGAACACTGCGTACCACCACGGCAAGATATTATGCACCCCGCACACCGCGCACCCGCTGTACGAGAGGACCAAATCCCCCAGGTAATTCGCGTGACGAACGATTCCCCACCATCCTGTGATGCGCGGGTCAGCTTTGTGCCACCGAGTGAGATAACAACAATGTGGGAATAATGTACGCACCGGAACAAAGGAGTAAGGATTCGTGCCTCTTGCCGTCTTCGGTCTTGTATGTCGTGCGTATCACTTCCGCCTTCTTCCCCCATATCTGACACTCCCCGTTGGTTCTTCGGACAATATCCTTTTGATGATTCACGCTGCGGAAAACGACATACCCCGAGATTCCGATCAAGAGTATCGCGGCCGCGACCGGCATTGACAGGTTAACCGGGTACCGTGCCAGGTACTGCGCTTGCAGGGTGTACGTCCCGGGCAGCCAGACCATGCTCCCCCACGCAAGGTAGAATCCGTAATGATCGTGACAGATATCGATAGTGCGCAGATACCAATCCTCGTTGATGAAAAAGTCCACAACATAAAACGCATGGAGGACATTGACAATTATCATAGAGTTGGAAATGTATCCGTGCAATTGGAACTGCCAAGCAGCGAACGAGAGGTTGCTACAGGCGGATTAGCACCCCACCAATCACCCATGTGCCCCATTCGCCGGGATATTTTCACCCGAAAGCAAACAGAGAGTGGGGAGGGTCCATGCTCACATCAGGGTCCAGGCAACAATCCCCGGTCGCCCATTGTGGAATAACTTGAAATCCCACCACTCACCGAACCTAGGGTTCAACTCGATCCCCATGTAAAAGTCGTAAACCATGGAGCCTGGAAGCAATCAATTAGTCGTTTTTACCCCCCTCGGCCTCATACAGACACAGTAAAAACTCAGGTTTGCTGACTCGGAAAAACGCACCGCTGAATTTTCTGTCCGCCTCGTGAGTCGGAAAGAAGTGCGCCTTCAAATAAGCCGCCACGGCAAGAAGATAGCCGTAAACATTCGCTGCCACTAACAACCCTTCCCAATTCTTTGCAATTACCGCGGGATCCAAAATCCCAGCGTAAACCGTTGCTATGGCAATCGCATGGGTCGCTACCCAGGCGTGAATACCGTTCACACGATACGGCAAAAGATGTCCGGCGGGGGTACGCTGCCCGTATCCAATGGGACTGGGCAACCACGCATACAGCGCTGCCTGGAATAACAACCAGCCCGCATAGGCTGCCGAAGCGCCGGCCGTGGGCCGGGGAGCATACCTAACGATGAATGCCACCGGATGCGTCGTCACGAAGGCCCACAATGTGGGCAACAAACCACCGTTGAAATGCTTCAGACATATACACGCGAGGAGGGCCAGCAGCGGACAGAAGAGCACAATTGCGCCACAGCCCACCACCGTAACCCACTCGTTCCCGGCGAATCGGCCCCATGCGGGATTGACATGTTTTGTCGTGCACGGCGGCGGTGGTTGGACGAATTTGTCCGAGGGCGGTTTGTGTGTTTGTGCCGTGGCCCAGCGCCTGTCCGAGAGGAGGGTGTAGGGAAGGTCATAAGGGAGGTCGAATGAGGCCTTCTTTGTCACCGTCTCGGCGAATGTCGTGGATGCCGCTGGGGACGAAATTGGCGCCGATGGGCCGGTATCTAGAAACGAATTCGACGAGGACAAGCTGCATAAGGATGACCGCCGCTGGCGGGTTAGAGAGGGGTGACCCAGAACCATTCCGCCAATCTGCCTGTGGAATTGGGGCGCGTGTTACTGTCGAAGGAGAAGGACAAGTGAAGGGGAACCAGGAAGGGGGGGTGAGAGGGAGAAAACAGGAGGGAAAAAAGGAAAAAAAGGAACAAAAGGAAAAAAAGCACTGCGTGGACTCGGAATTGGGATGGGGGGGAAGAGTCTGAAGAAAGTTTGCTCTCTGAAATGAAGGCAAGTAATTGTATGGTATACCAGTAACGGTGGTATTCTTCTCTTTTCGTCCTCCAGTTACCGGACTTGAAGTCTTCAACCAATATAGCAGTTCTATAAAACCCGTGTTTCCGTCGAGGTGGTTTTATTCCCGTTCTCCCACCCCCTCGGCCTCTGGCAGGAGGAGCAGGGCGTTATTATGCCCTCCGGGCAGGAAATAAAGCACGGCCTCCTTATTACAACTACGAATACTATGACCAGGGTTGGCGAGAAAGAAAGAAAAAAAGAGAGAAAAAGGAAAGAAGGAGGGGAGGAAGGGGAGATGAGAAAAGAAAAGAAAAATCCCCCGGGTGATTTCTATTCCTTACATGTGTTTTTTTCTCACCTTCAGCCTCACAAAGGGGGGGGGGGGGGTGAGAGAAATGCGAAGCTTGGGATATGGGGGAAAGCCAAGCAAATAGATGCAATTGTGTCCTTCTCGCTTCAGGATAGCTTCTTTGCAGCAAATGTGATGGCAAGGGCGGATTGAACGAAAAGGTATCATGAGCCTCACCAACTTGCCTGTTTGTCGTGGAGGCAAGCGCACGAGCAAATGATAAAAAGGACGCAGTACTCCGGCCCACATATTTCCACAAGCAAACACACGTCTGCAGGAACAAACCCGAGAAATTTGCAGAGTTGCTGTGAACAGGGCTCAAGTGCAGTAGTGCGGGTGCGTTGCGTATCGGCGGTGCATGGGACCACGCGTAGCCATCTCCTACCAAGACTGTTTTGCTTCTTGGCCATCAACATCGCCCGCGGCTTCTTCATCCATCTGGCGGAATGCTGAGCTGGGGCAATTGTTTATTTCCTACTATCTCAACATGATATCATCCCACGAGCTCTTCTCCTCATCTCCTCCCCCGCACTGTACAAGCACCGTAGTGTGCCCAACTCATCCTTTCTCAAATCCCCCGGGCACATCCATCCCCTCTCGCCAATCTGGGTCTCATAATTACCATTACTCCAACTGTAGCAGGCAAGATGTATCCGAAAAACAGGGATTCGCAAAATACACGGTGAAAAATACGTGCTTATCTGAGCCCCCCATCTGACATCCGAGCCCACGACCCTTGCTTCCGGATACATGTCTGCGACAGTACTTGTCCCAGGCCATAAGTACCCGAAAATGAAGGGGGATCATTTGTATGGGGGCACAGACACGCACGGATGTTTTGCCATATATTTCTTTAATCCCTGTTTTCGGGTACTTATGGCCTGGGACAAGTAGGAGTCTGGCACGTGCAGCACACCGAACGGGCCCCCAACCCCAACCTCCAAAAATAAACCCTCCTTCAACAGGTGGTTGCCCTACCGTACCTCCCCCTGCCAAGACATTCATGGGAAGCTTATCCTGACCTCTTTCCTTCGCCTCTCCGCCCTTCGCAACCGGAGAGCCTGCCCACGCTCCTCACGGAGAATACAGATATACTCGAGTGAGGAAGCATGAGGAGAGTGACAATCACGGCGGGCGCTCCGTGCGCAGAGGTATGCAACTTCTCGCCAAGGTACACGTAACGCGGCTGGAAACGAATCGTTGCTGGGGGAGCGCTTTAGCGGTGCTTATTTGGGATTAGTGGCTGAGCAGGGCGGCCGTCTCCCTAGAATACGGTAAGCGGCAACTTGAACGAGGGCAGCAGGGTGGATGTGATGATGTGCTTGGGTATGTCAGCCAAGGCTGTATTCCGCGAGTCTGTCGGTCGGGGCAATTGTGTGATGGATCTTCGCGTACCGTAGGGGTGTGTGCCCCTTCTCCCGTATCCGCCATGTGGGATTCTTCCCTACCACATTCTAACCCTAACCCTGCTTAATTGTCCGAAATCTTTGTTTGTTGAGCGGTGGGAGCTGCCTTGCCTCGTGTTGCGTTTGGGAGCAAAAAAAACGTTTTTTCCTGTGTGTTGTGGTGTGGGTGGGTGGGTGTCTTCTAGAAGTTTACCCTTCTGCCTAAAATACGGGGAGGGTGGGTTGCACTGGGGGGGGTGGAAGTTCAGGTTGGGTTAGACAGCGCAGTACGAGCAGGTTTTATAGCACCTGGGAGACGGTTAGATGGGATCAATGTTGTCCCGGTGCCGGTTTTTGTCAAGGGATAGTGTGCATTTAGCCATCGAACATCCACTTCGGGATCTCGCCGGTTTTTAAGGAATTTTTTCTGGTGAGCCACTTTGCCATGTGTGCGGAGACTTTCTTTTGATCAACGTTTTTATATAAAAAACACTTTCTATTTCCGGTTTTATAAAGTATATTTACCCTATCCTCATAGCCTACTTTTCATCCATTCCCTCAAAAGTGCTGCTCTTTTTCTAGACGACCTTACGCCATCGGCGCAATCAATTTGTTTTATCCTCGCATTTACTTTCTGCCTTGCATTCTTTTTAGGGTACACCGAGGGTTGTTGTCGGTTGCATTGCGTGTCAAAATAAAAGGCGGACGTTATTCTGAGCTGAGGCCCAAGGGACAAGCATAAATTCCTGACACGAGGAATGGTGAAGGATTTCAAGAAAAGACCGAGTTTGGCAAAGGTTTCGTATAACATGCGTATGCGCGTTGGGCTAATTAGAGGTGACAGAATTTGAAATGGGGGGTTTTTTTTATACCTTTTACGACAATTCTGGGGGCAGAGGGAGTTAAAATAGAGTGACTATGAAAGTGATTTGTAGTGAAGATACACTTAGAAACAGGAAGGTAAAATGATTATAATCCATATTCCCAATAGTGGTTTCCATGTATGATATAATATCTCACAAGAAATTGCCTGGGAACAAGGAGGAGCCAAACAGCACTATAAACAAGTGATCTAAGAAACTCAAACTCGACCATGAACGAGAACTAGAATCAAGAAAGAAGGCCAAATAATCTAAATTCAAACGAGGATACGTTCCGGACCTTGAAAACCTATTACGCTTAGCCTAAAAAGTGTCTAAAATTCTAAAAACTGGTAAAATCAATCAGTCTAGCATGAAATAGTGCATCCAATTTAAATAGAATAGAATAGAATATTATATTTTTATTCGAAATCTTTGCACTTATTAAGACTGCCATTGGGGAATGCAGCCCGATTCATGGACTATTTGACGTCCTACTTTTTCTGATCTCAGTTTGCCTCCCCCCCCAGGCTTCTGCGTCCGGTGTCATAAATGAGAAGTTTTCGGGAATTCTGAGTAGAGAGGTTGAGGCTCACCAGCTTTCCGGGATCCAGCCACAGCCGTGAACTACTTCTATACATACCGGGGACTCCAACCAGAGCAAACCGATGCTCTAGCAAAATTTCAGACTAACATCCAACCCCGATCAACAAAGTATCATAACTTAACAAAACCCATACATCTCTTGGTAGGACTAGCAAGTGGAGCTCTGGCCCGATACCTGACCAATTCCCCACAACAATGGTTAGCACAGCAAGTAGGGAGAATACTCCCCACACTTAACCGACACTCATGTTTACTATCGCGCCTGGTCTACTAGTACCAACACCCGGAAGCAAACAAAAAAGACAAAAACAATTCACAAAGTCTAACCTACCCACTCTAGATATAAAAACTGGATCCGGCCCATAGGAGCTTCCCTGCTTTAATACCCTACCGCTACTGCTACTCCCCTCTAAGCATTCTCAAGCCTCTTTGGGGCACCATTTCCCTCCCTTCCTTCTAGTAGACTACTGGAAACATATTGTTAGATGGCTTCTAGTTTATCCCGTAGAAGAAGGAAGGAAGAACTCGGACAAGGAGCAAAGTATTCCATGCAGACGAGATCGCGGTAATTGCTCTGCGCATGCATGCTTACCCCCCTATGGGGAACCTATGTCTGCGTATGGGGGATCAAGTATGACAACGGTGGGTAACAGCTCTCGTTCTCCCCCGATTAGAGCATCACAGTACCGATAACACACCACCCATCCCTCGGCAAATAAACTCTCGCCCATTAGGTATTCCAGAGCAGGTCTGCACTACACCGGCTGGTTTCTATCCTTCCAAAGACGCTTCCAGCGAACCCGCGGTGTAGCAAATGTTCTATCGTCCGAATATATAAAAGTAGGAACAACTTAACCGACGGTCAAGATTATCGCATAAAAGCCTCACATCCATACGAAAACAAGGAAGCTGCATCCTAGCTATATAGAAAAATGCAGCTCAGTCCGAGAATTGCTACCCGGATCCCCCGACGCTTACCCCTCCCCAATTATGAACTGAGAAAACCAAGGACATTCAAAAAAATAGAAATTGCATGGGGGGAACAAAACGAACAAAAGAGAAAACTTATTTGTCCTAACCTATACCTAGCTTGATAAGATACAGGGCTTTGAAAAAAGCATTTAATGTGAGAAAGAAACGATGTATCATACGAGACATCAGGTGCGAGTGAGAATCCGTGAGTCCCTACGAGTCTTGACATTCGACTTTCAATGATTGACCAATTCCCCAAAGCCAAAGAAATCTATTATGATATTGATATGCTAGAAACGAAAGACACAACTATGAAAGAAAAAAAGAACAGTGAAGGAAAAAGAGAAAGAGGTGTTCCACTGGTGGAGGCATTGGTGGGAGTGTCGCTGCCCTTGTCGTTGGGGATGGTTGCCACCGATATGTCCCAAGATGACAATGTGGGCGCCATGGGTGTAGGTGAGGGTGGTGGGTGGGGAAAATAAAGAACGCAAGTGGTAGGAAGCAGGAGGTTTGATGATCTTGTGGTGTTCGGGAGAGGTGGACTATGGTATATGTATTGGGGTGGGGGTCCACGGGCCCCTCCTAATGAGCTATGATCCCGCTATGGCTGAGCGACCGGCTATACCTTATTCCGCGAAAGCCCCGGTGCCCGGCTCTCTCCCTCGACGGGGTTCCCGACGCTTTGCCCAATTGGCAATGGGTTGTTCCAACCCGCCATTTAATAACTGTGAATTGCCTAGTGTTTGTTTCCCTAGGGATTAACTTTCATGTTTCCAGCTCAAGTAGAATGGGGTTCAAAGACTAGTTGGTTCATGATTCGCAGTTGGTGAGTTTATTGCCATTCCAGTGGCCGCACACGGGGGGGTAGCTACAAGTTACGGGCATATAGTATCATACCCGAACACTAGCCAACAGTCCCACCGCAACATTTGGCGGGAATTGACCCAAGGGCAATACCAGCCCTAGACCTACCCCCCCCCCCCCCCCGGGCACAAAAGTGGTTCGCCGAGCTTTTTTTTTAATGCTAGACTAACTTACTCCACTGCCCCCCGGATTCTAACTCATGATGGTCCCTGTTTCAAATTAGCCGACCAGTCTCCTAAGCCGTTAGGCCATAGGAACTGTCCGAGAATACTCTTTCTTGATTTTTTAACTGATTCTTTAGGGGGTAGGCAGTTTAGGGGCCTGATACTTTATCTTTGGTAAAAAGGACATCAGTATCCAATCATAGTACTCCCAGGATATCCATAGAACGAGGAACGGGGGGGCGGAGGGGTGCCGGTGTATATCTGTGATCTGCCTCCGAAACACTCGCTTTCTTTGTCAGAGGACAAATTGATGGAGGTCTGGTTTCCGCGCAGGGAATATGCCGTCGTACAGGCACCGCAAGGACACAGCTATGATCGGATCTGTTGTCACGAGAACGATCCGGGTCAGTCGCTGGTAGGAAAACTGAGATGTGTTCAATATTCGATAAATATGACAAGTGTGTTCGCAAAGGAGTGTGTTGACCATGAGAAGTCATCGTACAGAGAAAGGAACGCAGCTCAGACTAGATACAGTTTGTGGTGGCTCGCACAGTGGGCTCCTACCACACAACACTAGTCACCGCCGCGCGGTCTGGTCAATAGCCCTGCTCACACCTACAAGTGTGCGCTAACCTAACATACCACGATGGGGTTACTCCATCACAAATGTTCCCCGAATTCCATGGCTGGTATCCCCGAGGAAACTATTCTTTGGTAGGGGAAGGGACAGGGATAAAACTTTTGTATGGTAAATTATCTATGCGTATCTGACCCTCTGTACAAAATTCGGATCCAAGTGTTCGGGTTCCACATGCCTGTAACTTATACTGAACAGCGGAATGACATAGTGTCCGAGTGAGACCCTGTGAATTACTGCTTATTGTCTTGGCATCAACGTTCAATGATTGATCAATCACTGTGAATTGTCTAGAGATTGCACTCCTAGGTTTCCCAGTTGAAGTAGAATGGATTCAAAGACTAGCTGGTTCATGATTCGCAGTGGGTGAGTTTATTGCGATTTCTGTGACGGACATGCCGACAAGATATACCGGTATACGGTGCTTCCCAACAAGTAGGATAAGTTTAGCACCTCACTCAAGTCAAAATCGCGAATACAAAAAACCACTAGGTCCCAAATGCCGCGTCCCTCAAATCATTTTCAAACCCCAGCGGGCAGCCGACAATTCGAGGTGTATAATAAGTCGTGGGTACAGTAGGAATATACATATCTAATGTGCGTGCAAAACAGCCACCTAAATCACACCCCCCCACTTCAACGTAACAGCCCTCTTCGTAAGGACCGCCGAGTTCCTAGGCTTGATCTTGCTCCAATCATGTGCGTCCCAAATACCCCTGTTTGTTTCCCGGCTCGTTTTCGTCATGCCTCGGTTGGAGACTGTACGGTAAGTGGGTGCGCTCGGGCGAATGCGTAAGAAATGGGGGGCCTTAAAACAAGGTTTTACATAATCTAACTGGACTAACGTGGGACAGGACTCGCTACCAGGGTAGCCCGAGATCTATGTCCTCGGTACCCTTGTTCCTGATAACTACCCGTTTTTGAGCCTCTTCTCCAGGTAAACAGGACTTCGCACCCCCATTGAGTTCAAACTCATTTCTACAAAGCCATATACTGTATCTCTGCCGCAAGATGGATTCGAGCACGGGTTTCTTTGACTTCATATTTTCAGACAATCCGAGGGATTTTAAAGCCGCATACAAATCATTAGATTCCAACCCTTACCAGATATTTGACCTCCTCTTGAAGGAAGGTCGTTTCACAAATTTCTTCTCAAGAATAGAAGTTTATGGAAACAACCTCGCCAACCTGTTAAGTCAATTCCCTAGCTTCCAACAAGATGATTACAGTACCTTGCTATTACGAGAGATGATTAGAGCCTTTGCTCTCTCATTACTTGCTGAAAGGTCAGATAGCCTGAGATTTAGGAGGGCGGTTGCGAGAGTCGTTCTTTCTGTGGTAAAATTATCGGATCCAAGGGGGACATTAGGGCAGTTTGGTGTGAGGCTAGGAGCTCTCCCGGGGATATTGATGTTTTTGATTGCTGAAGGGCACATAAAAAAGCTAGCCCAAACTCACAAAGGATGCTTTGAAGATCTCATCTCTGAACCACAAGCCAGGGAAAAATGGGCTGGATTTATTGTGGAACTCTGCCAGGGGTGTGAGGTGCATGGGTCGAAGCCTAGCTCTCAAGAGTTGGCGAAGTTTATTCGGACTGCTCCTTGTGAATTCTGCAATTCTAACGTTTCTTTTGACTGCGTACTCAACGACGGCCCTGAGGGGGAACCTACGCGAGTCCGGGGGTCGTATTTCGGGCCAAACATGGAGTCGAATGTGTTCAAATACCTCTTAGGCGAGCCTCTTGGGCCATGGAAGATTGTTCTTTCCCAACAGGCCATGGAAGATCTGGGGAAGGAGAATGCTCAGGGTACTTGTTTCACTGAACCGAAGTTTTGGGGGGAATTGCTAATGTTAGTTATGTAACTTAGAGGAGGTTCGGGGAAAGTTCTCCGAGCTCGCTTCCGGAGACTGGGCTGGAAAAAAAATCCTCCACGGGGCAAAGTGGAACAACTCGCTGAGTTATCGAGTCCCGATATTCAAAGCCTTCTACAAAACCGCGCATTTTATACTATGGCAAATCGATACGGCTTTTGATGAAAGGTTTGGTGAGGATTACCAGGTTATAAAAGGTTTGTCTGTGAAACTTGCCTTATGGGTAGAGAACTAACGACAGGTAACCGATGTTTAGTATGGGCTGTTGGAAACCCCCAAAATGTAAGTATTTAGTTTTCGAACGGTATACGCAAGAGGGTATTAAGATGAAGCAGCTCGACAGGATTGGTGTGCAGATTCATCGGGAGCAACAACTCTACACGGAAGCGCGAGTGGAAGCTTGTGATAGCGATGATTTGGATGGGTCGCGAGAGATCAGGTATCCAGTGAGGGTGTGGTTGGAAAGTGGAGAAAGTGGCGATATAGGGGTTGATGGCCCTAGCAATGACGATTTCGGTGATTCAACTCACCTAGGTAAAGAGACCAAAATGGTCTTACTTGAGCTGGTGTATGAGAATGCTAAATGCGCTATTAGTAGCCAAATTCTATAGCCTCACAAGTACTGTCCTGGATAATATTGCTTCTACGACTGGAAGGGTGGCATACCCGATCGACATGTCTGCGGAGGAGGCCGCAGTGGTGGATCACTTTCGAACCCCAGCCTTCATTCTCGGGAGAAGCGGGACAGGAAAAACCACCTGCTTAGTTTATAAGCTAGTAGGGAGATATCTATTTAGTAGGGAGAATGTGGGATCGTTGAGACAAGTAAGTGGTTGCTGGGTGTCGGAGATTGGATCATGCTCTGGGGGTGTAAGGTTGATTCCGCTAACAGCGATAGGTCCTACTCACGAAGTCAAAGAGATTAGTGTCGAAGTTAAAAGATAATACGGCGGGGTTGCTGGAGGGAAAATTGGGCCTGGGGAAGGGGCCAACTGTGGGTAATGATCCTAAAGGTGACGATCTTGATGACAATACAAGAAAACAATTCTTATCGCTCACCGATGCGGATTTCCCACTGGTATGCACTTTTGATTGCTTGTTAAGGCTCATTGAGAATAGTATCAGGTTTGTTATTCCTCCGCTTAAGCAATTACAGTTTAGGAAGCATACTGAGTAACTCCTAGAGAACAGGAGATGCGGCTGAGGTACATAAAGATAGACAATGTTAGAGACATCCGCCTGGTCGACTTCACGGGGTTTAGCATTGAGTATTGGGGGCGCCTGTCCCCAAAATTAAGGAAGGGTATTCCGGCGGATTTAGCGTTCCTTGAGATCATGGGAGTCATCAAGGGATCGGTTTCGCGAGCCACAGACTTCGAGCCTTTATCTCGCGAGCAATATTTAGGACACCGCTGGAGAGTGGCAAACTTTGCCTCGGAGCGGGATAGAGATGCTGTCTATGACATATACGAGTGGTATGAACGGGCCAAGAAGAAACGTGGGGATATTGACCAGGCGGATAGAGTTATCAAAGTTATGAAGGCTTTGGAGGCATTTAGGTCTTCGGGGGTACCCGAAGATGGTGAATTCGAACGGAAAATCAGAAGTTTACTAGATGAAATTTATGTAGACGGTTAGAATTTCTTGATCCTAATAATTGGCATGGAAGTATTAAAAAAAGGCAGAGGTCCAGGATCAGCGAACGTCAGATATAGGGATGCTTTTGGACCTAGTGGGATCTCCCCGCGGTATCCATTTCGGTATGGCCCCCTCTATTGTCTATCAATTCCTCTTGGCGCTTGGTTCTTACCAATGAACAGCGGGCGATACCGCTCAGTGTATATCCAAAGACGCTCTTTTCCGGTTCGCAAATGCGAAAACCCTGTTTTATGAACGCTTTAGTCTCAAAACTAGTAGCAGTGGAGAGCTAAAGCCATTGTTGCTTCCTTTATCACACAACTATAGATCTCATAAACAGATTTTGAGAGTTGCCTCCTTAGTGATGTACCTCCTATATCGAGGTATGCTGCTCCCCATGGCGCTTTACTCTGTTATAATTCTTATGAAGCGATTTAGGTTTTCCAGGCTTGGTGGATGAATTGCCTCCCGAGGTTGGAGACAGACCCGGTCCTAAACCTACTCTTTATGGTAACCCTCCTCCTACCGGAGCCACTCATTGTAGCTAATTTTTGAAGTTGGGAGTAACCTAATAGATGTCCTGGGATTCGGTGAGAAACTGGAAAATCGTCAGGGGCCGGATGGCCAGAGCGGCAGGTTCAATGAATATGGAGAAGCGCGTGTCATTCTGGTGAGGGATGAGGAGACCTGCGACAAACTCCAAGCGGCGCTAGGAAGGTCCTCACTGGTATTAACTATTCTTGAGAGTAAGGGCATGGAGTTTGATGATGTTTTCCTTTATGACTTCCTTAGCACAAGTCCATACAGCCATAAATTGAGTGTCCTGGAAGAGCTTTTCAAACGGGGGCATCACACCGGTAAGATTTACGGCATAAAAATTGGTATTTCTTTGGGGGGGGGGTTTGTTTTATATGTTAACCCCTGTCAATTTCAAAAGATCTATCTCTAGAAGATCATTTGGGGCGTGCAGGAGAAATCGGGAAAGGGAAGGAGAGCTGACTAGAAGGGAGAGTAGGACTAGGAAGCGAGCATAATACGTCTGCTTATCAACGAAGCCATGAAGACTGGGCGAAAGAAAATATCGTGAGTAACCAAGGGCCTATATCCTAAAATAGATGCTCATAGCTTCACAGGTCCTCTGCTCGGAATTAAAGGTGATTCGATAGCAGTCAGCTTCTTATTTTAGACTAAGTTTATGTGCTGATCCTGCTCTGGGGTGAAGCATCTATATGTGGGAGTAACCAGAGCTCGCAGTAGACTCTGGATACTAGAAAGCAATACAAGTATCTTACGCCCAGTGCAGCGCCTGTTCAATCAAACAGCAACCTCATTGCTGCCGCGCCAATACCCTGGTCCCATACTAGATATTTTAGAAGAACAACATATAGGGGTATGTCCTAAACATGGGCTAGATTTCCGGCCAGATTGGCGGCTCTAACATTCTTAGGTTTCGGAGCTGCATAAGCGGTTGTCTACAGGAAAGGCAATCAGTGCTTCTCAATGGAGAGAGATGGGCTATCAAATGATTGATGACCGGAAATATTCTAAAGTTTGCTAGTACATATTACCTTTTTAAAGTGCAAGACTCACTATTTCTATTTTAGGCTCTCCGCTGCTTTGAGGATGCTGAAGATCCTAATGGAACTGCATTAGCCAACGCATATATTACCGAGCAAAAGGGGCTTACTAACCGAGCGCGAAGGGCGTTTGAACAGGCTAATCTTGATTTTATAAAAGCATCAGAATTTTTCCTAGAAGCTCACAGCATCGCGAAGGCAGTTCAATGCCGGAAGGAAGGGGGTGATACAAAGGGGGCAGTTAGTGAGTAAATTCCAAAGGAGAGTATTAATCTTAAAGGCTTACGGTATAGAAATTCTTGCCGACAGTGGAGCATATGAAGATGCTGCCTGGCTCTCAGCAGATAGTGGCTTGTTTTTAGAAACTAGCGAGATATATACTAAACTCAACAAACATGAGAGGGCGCTTGCGGGGTATGCTTGTGGGAAGCAATTCAAAAGGATGTTTAATTATCTTAGAAAGTATATACCAGATCTTCTCCCCCTCCCAATTCTGGTACACCAGTGGCATAGTGTCGTTAACTAACCATGGAGAATAGGTATGAGGGGGAGATTGAGCCTTGCTGTCGGAAACAGTATGTACTGTTCGGTTACTTGAAGGAGTTTGGAGTCAGAGATGGGACTCCCGACGATCCTGAAAAACGTGTTCTCAATCTTTTCAGATCTCCTCAGGAGCAAATAATGGTTTTGTCAAGATTTGGCTTGATAGGAAAACTTTTTGAAACGCTTAGTGCTAATAGGAAATATATGGAAGCCTATGAGGTTGGGGTGAGTTTGGGGCTTTCTGTGAATTCCATTCAGTTAGTGAAAAGCTCGTTAAAAAATCTGAAGCAGGTACCGGGGGCCCAGCTAAACACGCTGTGTAATATTCTACAAGCAGAGCATATAGCAACCAATCCTTGGCCTAGAGCTAAAGGAGCCGGAGGGATCCACAAAGTGTTGCGAGCGGCAGCAAGGGGAGGGAGCCAACAGATCAAATTATTTGTTAAAATGTGGGAAGATATTAATCGAGCTTTTGATATGTCTGCTCGGCATAAGACTAGGGTGGAGATAGGAAAAATCAGCGATATGCAGATTGCGAGTTATGTGGATATTCTGGTATTTTCCTAAGAGATGCTCATATGGTGCTCGCCTCTAACTCACCTATAGGTAACGAAGAGTGCATATCTAAACAAGGAATTCACACCTCCGCTTGGTTATATTGAGCGAGTGCTTAAAGATTTGAGGATGATCTCTTTACATGGGACGATCCCTTATTCAGCTCAACTGTATTACGGGGTCTATGAGATGCCATGTCAGCCGGGCGAATACATCCTCCTGGAGTGGTCTCCACTCCATGCTAGCTCTAAGCTACTATTCCCACCCGGCCCGGCGGATATCGGATCACTGAGAGCAAAAATATTAGGACAAATTTTAGAGGATATCGTTCTCCCCTTTGATAAAGGGTTGCGAACAATATGGAGTCAAAAGGCGAGACCTCAATTCCTACCCTCATCAACGCCAGGTAGGAATAATCTCATAAATCCATCTTGATCAAGGATAATAACTTACTGGCATATGCTTAGCCGAAACTCACTTCGAAAAAGTAGATGTAGGTTCTGTGCACTGCAATTCTGCCCCAGACAGCTTACCTATAGCACACTAGTGGCTGTTACGCATTGGCCAAATATTCGTAGAACTTTTTGCCATGATCAAGGGAAATAAACAGCTTAAAGATACGTTCCTTAAAATTTGTGAGATTTTGCCCTATCCGACTCAGAAATCTTCGTTTCTAATGCCGTGAAGGGGATTGGAGATTTTGGAGAGGACTTCTTCTGGAGTGGATGGAGTTCAGATCCTCGTACGAGCAGAGTCTCGAAACCTTATGTGGCATTAAGTCTGAGCTCATCTCTCGAGGGGGGAAATATCACACATTATACTTGTGTTTGATTGAGGCTAACACAACAGAGTACCAAATGGAGCTGGCTCTTCGAATGAATGTTGGGGGCTGTGTGTCTTCGCTTTTAGCTCAACTCCAAATGTCGCTATTTCTAGGTATGTGGAATCTCACACCTGGTTCTCGTAGGTAAGCGGAGTTGCACTCTAACAAGTATTAGGCTATAAGGACCGGTGGTGGTCAGCTGCCCTGGCCATGCGCACTCGAATAATGGGTAGGGGGAATCTGAGCCTTAAACACGGCTGGGAAATGGTATCTTTAGTCAACCAGTTCATGTCGGAGACTGAACCCGGGGATTTTCCAGGGAGATTTGTATGTTTGGTTTAACGACCGCCCTAGAGTTGATTTGTTAACATTGACGTAGTGCGAAAATATCCACAAGATCTTAGGCGCTATGAGGAGAGTAAAAAATTCGCTAAATATTTACTCAGCCTCCGTCATTTCTCTTTATGAGGAATTGACCTTATCTTTGGTAAGTAGGTGATTTATCTTCGGGGTTTGAGACTAACTGGTTTAGATTTTCCTGGTACGGCCTTATGAGTTTCTCATTCCGGATTCCTGGCATTGTTTGTACTTCAAGAGATGGGAAAGAAAATATAGGTCCCCTTCGGTTCTGGAACGCTTCCTGTACCAGCAGTGTCTAGCTAAGGTTTGCTTGAGCTTCTGCGAGATGGTTATAAACATCGAGCGAAAGCCTACCAAAGAATTCGCCTTAGCTCGGCGAAGCGTCACCTTAATTGTTGTATGTCTCATCAACTTGGGTACTTTTTTTCCCCGACCGGCGAAATATGCAGAATTATGGCGGAAATCACAAGAGGTTTGCTTTTCCCCTTAGGGAGGTTTGGGAGTTGCGGTGTGTTTATTTTCTGTTTAGGTTTTCCGTTGTGCCAGGTTAGATGCTCGAGGTATCCTAAGACTACAGGAGGACGAACTCATAGGACGTTTAACAAAAGTCTTCCAGGAGTATAGAGGGCGGGATTCAATCAACCTTATATGGGGCCGCCAAGGGCGGGTCGACTCGTTTGCTGGGATTCCATTGAAAGGAAATGGGATCTCAGTTGTGGCGAGTAACCCTGTAGGGGAAGAGGAAAGGCGGCAGTGGAAACCGAGTCAGAACCAAGACACAAGGAAGCTCAACGCTGCTTATATTTTGACCGCTTTTTGGAACCTGAATGGGTCAAGAATTCTGGAGAAGATGTTGCAGCAAAGGATGCACATCGCTGCCCATATTTTGACCGCTTTTTGGAAGCTGAATGGGTCAAGAATTCTGGAGAAGATGAAGGAACGTAGGAGGTACTTCGCCCCGCGGTACAAATATCCTAAAAATTGTTGTCTACTGGCGGATAGGGGTGGGGATAGAAATTGGATGTATTAATGGCGGGTCTTTATCTTTCTATTTTTTTTTCCCCCCTTCAAACCTGAGAGCTGTTGGGTGGTTAGCAATGAAGAGAAATATTCCTATGTTTCAACCTCTTGGGCCGTAAAATTTAGTATCCGGTCGACATTTTTTAACATTAAGAAGCAATTCCTCCTGGAATGGGCTTGAATATTGGTGAAGTAATTAGGTCAACTTCAGCTCCAGTGTTCCCATCAGTCAGGGGGGACTACCAAGAGCCCTGCACGGGAGCGGGCAGCACTCTATAGTCCGCCTAGGGTGGTCAAAGTGCAGGACAACAGGCCCTACAGGGTGGGGCATGAGTGCTCAGTGTAAGGGGGATGACCGAGGAGGGCACGATTGATGTCTCATGATGCTATAATTATTCTTTCGAAGGTGTACGATTTCTGCTTGGACAGGTATGATAAAGGAGTGCAATGTCTGGTCTATCCATACAGTGCGTGAATGGGCCTTGCGAGTCTGCATTAATAGGTCGTATGAACTTGGAATTTGCTTTGAGTTGCCCTCAGTGGGGCTGAACTTACGGTAGAGCTCGGCCGCTGAGTTGTGAGTTAAAGCACGCTATAGCGGAAGGTTGACATCTAAAGTCGGTAAAAAGTGATCGTGAGATGTATCCTTCCCACCATACCATGACATCGTGCTCACCTAGCTGTAGAGATTAGAGTGAAATAACAATTATTTTGCTATTAAAAGGTGGGTTGGTACAACCCGTTGCCAATCGGGCAAAGAACCCAAGGCGCAGTTCCGACGAGAAGAGTGGCGCCTCGGAGGTGGGTGGAAAAAGGTATTCCCGGTTTCTGGGCCAGTGCGGGGCCATAGCTCAAGGACAGTGGGTCCGTGGACACCCATCAGAACACCACTCTCACGCTCCTAGCCTTCGACATCCTCACCCTTTCCCACACTGGCAGATCGCGTTCTTTATTGACTGCTCGCGTTTTTTCATTACCCACCCGCCTCCCTGGACAAACATCTTGGCGCCCTCATTGCCACACGGGGACACATAGGTGGTAACGATCTCCCCGGGCAAGGGCAGCGACAACCTCACCAATGCCTCCGACAGTGGAACATTTTCGTGCGAAGGAGGCTGCCTCCAGTGATACTCTCTTCTGGTATTTTTGTTATCTTAGTTCCTCAGGTCTTTCTTCATGCTGTATCTAGTTTTGCCTTTCCTAACAAACTTTTCTTGGCTTTGGAAGATTGGGCCACAGTCGAATCCTCCTTCATCAGCAACACTTATAGTTATAACTCTTAAAAATTTCCCTAGGACCCGCTGTACTCTTCACAAGACGCCCAGAGAAACAAATAATTTGACCTCCTTCGTCCGAGTGCCAGTCTCTCAACTCAGAAGGAACTTAATTTCTGTAGTCCCAGACTCTCGTTTACGACAACTCACTTTCCTAGGTTACTTGAATTGGAAATTAGGTATTAGAAGTTACCGCCCCCTTCCTGATCTTTAGTTTCCTGATCTTTAGTTTAATAGTCACCATGTTTGAAAGGGAATGGCCAACAAAGATACCGTGAAAACTTGAATAATTGACGGTGCGCTAAGTCGTTGCGCTTTCCTCTCTGTAAGGTCAAGAATATATTTTTTCCTATCCCAGAAGGGAGAAAGGGCTGTATTTTTACTATGTTGTTTCCCCTCTTTCCAGAGAACGGAATTTTGGACTACATAGAACACAGTCCAATTATTCATATTTTTACGGCACACCGCAGATACCTCAGACTGACACCGCCGACCTTTGGAGCAACAGGTCTACATAACCTCCTATAAGTCGCTACCGGCAAGCACCCGTACCCGGTTCACAGGTGCTCACACAGCGACACCTATTTTCCTACAAAGATGTCTCATACCCTCAATATGCTGTTTTCCCGTTGATAGCAGCTTTCACCCCGTCTCATTTCGTTGCTTCAGTCCGGAGAAGAAAGGTTATATAACCCTAACCCCCCTGGCTCCTTACCCAAGCTTAGGGTCAAGCTGTATTGGTGCCATGGGTTATATCGTGCATATTATCCGGCGGCGGGATAGGGTTTGTGGGTTATTAGTACGGTAGTGCAGTGTGAATTCCGACTTGGAAAGAAAGGAGTGTGTTTATTGTGTTGTGGCGAGTAGCTCACACAGTTAAACTATCATGCTCGAGTAAGCTACCTATTAAAGTTACGGTCATTATCGGTATCCTTTGGACTTACTGCACTCCAGCTTAGAATCGCATCATGGAAGACGATGTAACTATGATAACTTCGCACTTTGTGATCCACTCAAGTATCTCTTCCGAAAATACACTATGTGATATAGTATTTCTTTCACTTCACTTCGCCCCTCCGACCCAGCTGTCACCCCATGCATTCCCCACGCTCCCACCGCGAACGCGACTGCCAGCCTTCCCCCCACCGTAACCCTGACAATGCAAACTCAAATCTCTCACCAAGAAGCCACCCTCATGCTCGTTCGCCGTGCGTTCTAACCTTTTCATATGATATACAAACATGACATTAATCGCGATCCAATCCTTAGTAACATCACAAAACTAATGATGGGTGTCTGGCAACATCTCTCCCCCTCAACCTCGCGGTCTGTCTGTGTTGGGATTTAACGTTACCCTTGACCCAGGAAGTATTTTTCCTAAGTATCTTGGTGATAGGATCAGGTTTCAGATTGAGTTGCTTAGCTACAAATTCCGGAACTTCAGTATTACTGGTATTATGCTGACCAGGAAAGCCCTCGTGGCTCACTCTGTATCTGTAGAGGGTCATCTCAACGGCAGTCTCAGGACTAGTGAACACGAAGTCTGTCACTGAGCTTGCAGAGGAAAACCCCGAACTCGCAAGTGGTGTTCTTAAAGGTGGGAGGTTTCGTCCTTGGTGGGTGACATAATACGGTATGGTATAGCTTGAAAATATTCTGGCCGGTGTAAGATCGGGCATGACAAAAATTAGTGGGTGACGAATAGGGATCAATGGCAAGTAATTGTTGGAGAAAACCTTTAGAATACCATGCGCTTGGCGGTCAATCCTTTCGGATACCATCGACTGGGAAATATACCATCGAGAAAGTGAAACCTTCACAGGGGCAACCCCCAGTGGAACGAACAGCGGAGACTTTACACACTCTAGCATACCGGTATCTTTTTACCTCTTAAACAATGCAAAAAAATTGAAAAAAATGGCGGAAAATAAAGAATTACTTCAAACCTCCTAGTATTTTTCTAGCTCCTTACAATTATTATTTTTAGCCATTTTCTAGGGATTCTTGGCTTAAAAAACTATCCCATAGAAAGCCATTCTGAGGGTGGAAAAATAAATATAAGACAATTGACCGCATTTGCTCCTTTTTTACTTTATTTGTTAATTTTTCTTTGCTATTTAATGGTGGCCAAAGAGATTGATGGTTCCGAGCAATGGTTTCACTTTTTCGATGCCATATTTCTCGGTCAATGGTATCCGGGATGGTTTCTCGCTAAGAGCATGGTATTGAAAAGGTTCACTCCCGTTACGCAGAACAAAAAGGATACTGAGGAGGAAGTACCGACAATTTCCACCAAGGACGGGAGAGTGTTATTCTATTCCACTACCGGTCTGGAATCTCTAGATTTTCCAAATCTGATTGGTTTCCTTGGAGGTATCGTAATATGGATATTGTAGGAGGATAAACTAAAAGCGCGACAGTCAAAACACACGAACACGAGAACTAGACCAGGGCTGGACTAAAGGGAAGGTAAATTAGAAACTTCGTTCGCTCTCACTCACACTAAACAAACTAAATAAAAACATAAGAACAAGGAAACCATCTTAACTATTCCATCGTTCCCCACACTCATTCATTTCACTCCAACGCTCCATCCACTGGCATAACTCTATGACCATGATAAAGGAAAGACAAGCCCACAACCAATCTCTGTCGATCCTTTCAACCTCAGAACAAATGAAATCACTAAAGGCATTCTATCATCTTTCATCGTAGCTTTCCTTCACACCTCTTTGTTCATCCACTATCTGCCTCCGTCAACTCTAGCAGGAGGAAGGTCTATTGGCATGCCTAGCAGAGTGAAAGACTTTGACACGATCGCCCTCAAGGGCAATTTCCACTTCATCACTGGCGGAACCGACGGGGTAGTGCGTATCTGGGATCCCAGCAAGGACTCGGAAAAGGATACACATGAGGTGAAGAAGGTCCGGATCCATGGCTGGGAGGGAAGGCAGATTGGTTGCTTGGTCGGGACCTATGAGACGGAGAGACGGATTACTTGTAAAGATATTGAATTGATTTAGTGTCAGCAATGCTACCGGCGATAACAGTCGCATCAATTTTCCTTCAAACAATATTACAGGTAATCACTCCTTCTTCTCCTTCGTCTCCTTCCTTTCCTTCTCTTCCTCCTTCCCCTCCTTCCCCTTCTTCCCCTCCATCCATGCCGGCGGGCGGGGCCACCCACCCTGTATCTCCATGATCGCCACGAGTCCGGCACGCTCATTGTCTGGGTGGATTGAGTCCTTCAGAACAATGCAGCCGTCATTCCCGTATGCGTATCGGGAGAGTACAGGGTAGAGGGTGGCCATGTTCTGCCTAACCTCCTTCTCCTTGACACTACGGGCATCGGCCACCTTCGATATAATCTCCCGGGACTCGTCGAGTCGGACGATACTATTGAGCCCTTTTTGGACTCCATCGGTCCGCTTCAAGTTTATCTTTCCCAATTGGACCGCCCGGCTAACGATTTTTTCTATACAATATTAGCGCAACTCAATGGAGGCATGTAGAAGATTACCATCGGCTTTCTTTAGAACGAGTGATGGTACATGATGCCGCTGCTGCCGGTTGGTAAGGAAGTGATCGATGCAGAAGTGATGAGAGAAAGATTTGTGTGTTGAGTATAGTAGGGTACGGGCAACCACCCTAGTTGTGTTGTGGAGAGCATAAGACGGCGTTGAGGGTAAACTGTTGCGAGTTCTTTCTGAAGAAGGGTTGTTCAATTAAGAGAGAAAGAAAAAAGAAAGAAAGCCACGAACTATGTAAAGAGGCAAACAGCGGGAGCGCATACGCAGCGCCCGGGAAATTCTGGGAACAAGAGGGGACAACATCGCACAGCCCAAGGTTCAAGCGCAGTGTTCTCAACGGGGCAGTCTGTCAGTCCAGAAGGCGGACGGCGGGTGGACGGCGTTAAGCGGTCCCGTCCCGTCTTTTCCGAAACTTGCCCGGCGCCCCGACGCAACGGACTATATAGTACCCCCGCCGTCCCCCGTGAAAAATGTTTCATGTTTGGCTGGGAGATGATTCATCACCGCTCAGGAACCAACCCCAAATAGTAAGCAATCCTGGCCGGATTGCTTACATTATCACATTCCCCGGGTGAACCTTTTCAATACCATGCTCTTGGCGTGAAACCCTTCCGGATACCATTTACCTAGTAATAAAGATTATTGAAATTAACCGAGAAATATACCATCCAAAAAGTGAAATCTATTCAAAGAATTACCTTGCCACCGGCCCACAATAAACAACCTCACTCTATCACTCAGTTTATGTTTAAAAAATTCAGGAGAAAATTCAGAAAAATACCAGCAGGCCTCAAGTAATTCTTGATTTTTTATCTGATTTTTTAAATTACTTTTGCATCACTTGGTGAATAAAAAGAGAGGGGAAACCGTGTGCATTGGTAAATATTTTGCGGTTCCTCATAACATGAAACCTTGTGATGGTATGTTTTCGCCAAGAATGGTATTCTAAAGGTTTATTCGTAAAAAATGGGGGGCCTTAAAACAAGGTTTTACATAATCTAACTGGACTAACGTGGGACAGGACTCGCTACCAGGGTAGCCCGAGATCTATGTGCTGGGTATCTTTGTTCCTGATAACTGCCTGTTTTTGAACCTCTTCTCCAGGTAAACAAGACTTCGCACCCCCATTGAGTTCAACCTTATTCTACAAAGCCATAACTTATACTGTATCTCTGCTGCAAGATGGATTCGAGCACGGCTTTCTTTGACTTCATATTTTCAGACACTCCGAAGGATTCCAAAGCCGCATACGAATCACTAAGCTCCAAACCATACCAGATTTTTGACCTCCTGTTGAAGGAAGGTCTTTTCACAAATTTCTTCTCAAGAATAGAAGTTTACGGAAACAACCTCGATAACATGTTAAGTCAATTTCCTAGCTTCCAACAAGATGATTACAGCACCTCGTTATTACGGGAGATTATTAGAGCCTTTACTCTCTCATTACTTACTGAAAGGTTCGACAACATGAGAGCTATGAGTGCAATCGCGAGAATTGTTCTCTCGGTGGTAAAATTATCGGATCCGAGGACCTTAGGGCAGTTTGGTGTGAGATTAGGAGCTCTCCCGGGAATATTGAGGATCTTGATTGCCGAAGGGCACATACAAAAGCTAGCCCTAACTCACAAACGATGCTTTGAAGATCTCATCTCTGAACCACAAGCCAGGGAAAAATGGGTTGAATTTATTATGGAACTCTGCCAGGAGTGTGAGGTGCATGGGTCGAAGCCTAGCTCTCGAGGTTTGGCGAAGTTTATTCGCACTGTTCCTTGTGAATTCTGCAATTCTAACGTTTCTTTTGATTGCGTACTCAACGACGGCCCTGAGGGGGAACCTGAGCGAGTCTGGAGCTCGTCTTTCGGGCTAAACATGGAGTCGAATGTGTTCAAATACCTCTTAGGCGAGCCACTTGGACCATGGAAAATTATTCTTTCCCAACAGGCTATGGAAGATCTGGGAATGCAGAAAGCTCAAAGTAATTGTTCCACTAGACCAAGCACTTTTTTTAGGGAGGAATTGCTAATCTTAGTTAGGTAGCTTCGAGGATGTTCGGCGAAAGTTCTCCGAGCTCGCTTCCGGAGACTGGGCTGGAAAAGAAATCCTCCACCGGGCGAAGTGGAACAACTCACTGAGCTATCGAATCCCTTTATTCAAAGCCTTGTACAAAGCCAAACGTTTTATCTTATGGCAAATTGATGCCGCTTTTGATGAAAGGTTTGGCGAGGGTTACCAAGTTATAAAAGGTACGGGTGCCTGCGAAATTAGTCTGGTATGTAGAGAACTAATAACAAGTAACCACGGTTTAGTATGGGCTGTTGGAAGCCCCAAAAATGTAGGTATTTAGTCCCCAACTAATGCAGACAAGAGGATATTAAGATGAAGTAGCACGCCAGGATTGGTGTGCAGATTTGTCGGGAACAACAAATGTATACGCAAGGGCGAGTGGATGCTTGTAACCTGGATGATTTGGGTGGGTCACGGGAGATTAGGTATCCAGTGAGGGTATGCTTGGATGGCGGGGAAATTGGTGTTATGGGGGTTGATGGCACTAGCGATGAGGATTTCGAGTATTCAGCTCAGCTAGGTAAACAAGTCAATATGGCCTTAAAGTTACTTCAGCTGTTGCATGGGGATGCTAAAATTCGCGGTTATGATAATAGCAAAGTTTTATAGTCTCACAAGCACTGTCCTGGATAATATTGCTTCTACAACCGGAAAGGCAGGATACGTGATAGACATATCGGCGGAGGAGGTCGCAGTGGTGAATCACTTCCTCACCCCAGCCTTCATTCTCGGGAGAAGCGGGACGGGGAAAACCACGTGCTTAGTTTACAAGCTATTAGGGAGGTATCTATTTAGTAGGGAGAATTTAGGACCATTGAGACAAGTATGTGGTTGCTCCGCCTTTGAGATTGGACCATGCGCTGGGGGTGTAACGTTGGCTCCTCTAACAATAACAACGATAGGTCTTACTCACGAAATCAAAGAGATTGGTGTCGAAGTTAAAAGATAATGCCGAGGGGTTGCTTGAGGCGAAATTGGGCGAGAGGAAAAAGCTGACTGAGAGTTATGATGCCAGAAATGATATTGATGACAATACAAGAAAACAATTTTTATCACTCACTGATGCGGATTTCCCATTAGTATACACTTTTGATTGTTTGTTAAGACTTATCGAGAATAGTATCAGGTTTGTCGCTCCTCTGCTTCAACTGTCGCGGTGTGGTAGGCCTACTGAATCGCCCTTAGAGAACAGGAAATCCGGCGGAGGTACATAAAGATAGACAATTCTACAAGCACCCGCGTAATCGACTTTGTGAAATTCAGCATCGAATACTGGGAAAACCTGTCCTCCAGGCTAAAGCAGGGTATTTCGGTGGATTTAGCGTTTCTTGAAATAATGGGAGTCATCAAGGGATCGGTGTCGCGAGCCACAGATTTCGAGCCTTTATCTCGGGAAGAATATTTAGGACTGCGCTGGAGATTGGCCCCGAGCTTTGCCTCGGAGCGGGAGAGAAATACCATTTATGACATATATGAATGGTATGAGCGGGCAAAGAAGAAACGTGGCGATATCGATCAGGTGGACCGAATTATCAAAGTCACGAAGACTTTAGAGGCATTCAGGTCTTCCAAGGCACTTGAAGATAGTGTATTTGAACGGAAGATTAGAAGTGCATTAGATGAAATCTATGTTGATGGTTAGTAATTCCAGTTCCGAAATGCTAGCTTGGGGGAGTATTAAAAAAAGTAGAGGTCCAGGATCAGCGAACGTCAGATATAGGGATGCTTTTGACCCTAGTGAGATCTCCCCAGGGTATCCATTTTGGTATGGTTCCCTCTATTTTCTGTTTTTTCTTCTTGGTACTCTTGTCTCACCGATCAACAGCGGGCGACACGGCTCAGTGTATATCCAAAGATGCTCTTTTCCGGTTCGCAAATGCGAAAGCCTTGTTTTATGAGCACTTCAGAAACGCCTCTAGAAGTGCTAGAGAGCTAAAGCCAACCTTACTTCCTTTATCACACAACTTCAGATCTCATAAACAGATTTTGAGCGTTGCCTCCTTAGTGATGCACCTCCTGTATCGAGGTGTGCTACTCCCCGGCACACTCTACTGTCCGTTACTATACTTACGATGCGACTTAGGTTTTCCGGACTTGGTAGATGAATTACCGCCCGAGATTGGAGATAGACCCGGTCCTAAACCTACTCTTTATGGTAAGCCCCCCCCCTCCTGGAGCCTTCCTATGTAGCTAATTTGTGCAGTCGGGAGTAACATAATAGATGTCCTGAGGTTTGGCGAGAGACTAGGAAACCCTCTGGGGTTTGATGGCAAGAATGGCAAGTTTAATGAATACGGAGGGGCATATGTCATTCTTGTGAGAGATGAGGAAAACTGCAGCAAACTTCAAGCAGAAATTGGGATGTCTTCACTGGTATTAACTATTCTTGAGAGTAAGGGTATGGAGTTCGAGGATGTTATCCTTTACAATTTCCTTAGCACAAGCCCATACAGCGATAAATTGAATATCTTGGAAGAACTTTTCAAACGGAGGCATCAAACTGGTAAGATTTATTTCATATAGTGTATTTTCTTGCATTTTTAGGGGGAGGGGGGCTCTGTGTTGTGTGCTAATCCCTTTCCATTTCAAAAGATCTATCTCCAGAAGCTCGTTCAGGACTCGCAAGAGAAGGCGAGAATAAGAAAGGAAAAAGATAGGAAGTGGGGACAAGGCCAGGAAGCGGACATAATACATCTGCTTATCGAGGGGGCCATGCGGACTGGGTAAAAGAAAATATCGTGAGTGACCAATGGCCTATTTCATAATGGAGATGCTCATAGCACTACAGGCGCTCTGCTCAGAATTGAAGGTGATTTGATAGCAGTCAGCTTCTTTTAGACTCAATTTATTGCTAATCCAGTTCCGCGGTAAAGCATCTATATGTGGGAGTGACCAGAGCTCGCTGCAGACTTTGGATACTTGAAAGCAATACAAGTATCTTAGGCCCAGTGCGGCGCCTATTCAATGAGACAGCAACTTCGTTGCTACCGCGCCAATACCCTAGTCCCATACTAGAGATTCTAGAAGAACAAGATATAGGAGTATGTCCTAGACTTAGGATAGATTTCCGGCCAGGTTATCCGCTCTAACATCCTTAGGTTTCGGAGCTGCGTAAGCGGTTGTCTAGAGGAAAAACGATCAGCCCTTCCCAGTGGAGAGAGATGGGGTATCAAATGATTGACGACCAAAAATACTCTAAAGTTCGCTAATATATGTTACGTTTTTAAAGACCAAGATTGACCATTTCTCTTCTAGGCTCTCCGCTGCTTCAAGAATGCTGAAGATTCCCACGGCATTGAACTGGCCAATGCGTATATTACTGAGGAGAGTGGACTCGCCAACCGAGCTCAAGGGTCATTTGCACTGGCAAATCTTGCTTTTATAAAAGCATCAGAATCTTTTCTAAATGCCCGCAGCATCACAAAGGCAGTTCAATGCCGGAAAGAAGCGGGTGATATTAAGGGGGCAGTTAGTGAGTAAATACCAAACGAGATTCATAATACCAACCGCTTATGATATAGAAATTCTTGTCGATAGTGGAGCATATCAAGATGCTGCCTGGCTATCAGCAGATGTTGGCTTGTTTTTAGAGACGGTCGAGATGTATACCGAGCTTGACAAATATGGGAAGGGTCTCGTGGGATATGCTCGTGGGAAACAATTTAAACTGATGTTTAATTATCTCACAAAGTACATACCAGATCTCCTTTCTGTTTAATTCTCGGTGCCCAGGGCATAGTGTGGTTGGCTAACCAGCGAGAATAGGTTTGAGTCCGAGATCGAGCCTTGCTGTTGGAAACAGTATGCACTGTTCGGCTACTTAGGGGAATTTGGAAAGAATGACGTGCCTGCAGATGATTTCGAAAAACAGGTTCTCTGTCTTTTCGGATCTCTCAAGGAGCAAGAAGTGGTTTTGTTAAGATTCGGCCTGGTGAAAAAACTTTTCGAATTGCTTAGTACTAACCAAAAATATATGGAAGCCTACGAGGTCGGGGTGAGTTTTGGGCTCACAGCGGACTCCATTCAATTGCTTAATCAAAAGCTCTTGTTAAAAGATCTGAAGCCGAAACAGGAGGCCCAGCTGAACAAGGTGTGTGAGTTTCTACAAGCAGAGCATATAGCATCCAACCCTTGGCTCAGAACCGGAGGAGATGGAGGGATCCACGAGGTGCTACGGGGAGCTGTTGGGAGAGGTAGCCCAAAGATCGATTCATTTGTCGAAACGTGGGAAGATATCAAGCGAGCTTTCGATATTGCTGCTTGGCGCGGGACCGGGGTAGATATAAGAGAAATCGGCCAAATACGGATTGCTAGTTATGTAGATATTCTAGTATGTTCCTGGAAGACGCCTATGCAGTGCATGCCTCTAACTCACCTATAGGTCACGAAGAGCGCATATCCAAACAATAAATTTCCCCCACCCTTTAAGTGCATCGAGCGCGTGCTTAAGGATTTGAGGATAGTCTCTTTACCTGAGACGATCCCTTATTCAGCTCAGCTCTATTGCGGGATTTACGAGATGCCACTCCAGCCAGGCAAATATATCCTCCTGGAGTGGTCACCGCTCCATGCTAGCTCTGGGATAAGACTCCCCCTCAGGCCGGTGGATATTGCCAGTGGATCGCTAAGACGAAAAATATTAAGACATATTTTAGGGGATATTATTCCCCCCTTTGATGAAGGGTTGCGAGTAATGTGGGGTAAAAAAGCAGAACTTCGATCCCTACCCTCAGCGACACTAGGTAGGAATTATCTCAGAAAATCCATCTTGATTTAGTATAATTCCTTACTTACATACGCTTAGCCGAAATCCACTTCGAAAACCTAGACGTAGGTTCTGTTCATTGAAACTTTGCCCTCAAACCTCTCGCTCACAACGTACTAGTGGCTGGCACGCCTTTGCCAAATATTCTTAGAAGTTTCTACAATGGTCAAGGGCAATAGAAAGGCTAAAGATTCCTTCCCGGGGAATTGTGAGATTTTTCGGTCTACCCCACCGAGAAATATTCGTTTCTAACGTACTGCAGGGGATTGGAAGTTCTGGCAAAGAGTTTTTCTGGAGCACATAGAGTTCAGATCCTCGTACGAGCAGAGCCTCGAAGCCCTATGTGGCATTAAGTCTGAGCTCATCTCTCGAGGGGGGGAATATCACACATTATACCTGTGTTTGATTGAGGCTAACACAACGGAGTATCGAGTGGAGCTGGCTTTTCGAATGGGTACAGGGGCTTGTGTGTCTTCGCTTTTGGCTCAATACCAAACATCGTTATTTCTAGGTATGATATGTGGAATGGCACACTCAGATTTTTGCAGACTAGTAGAGCTGTACCCTAACACGCAATAGACTATAAGGACAAGTGGAGGTCCACCCTCCTGGAAGTGCGCAATCAAACGATGGCTAGGGGGAACCTTAAATATGGCTGCGCGATGATAACTTTAGTTAATCAATACATATCGGAGACCGAAGCAGGGGATTTCCCTGGGCGATTTGTATGTTTTGTTCGGCTACCCGCCTTACAGTTGATTTTAACTTCGGCATAGTGCGAAAATATTTATAGTGTCCTAGATATTATGAGGAGAGAAAAAAGCTCGCTAAATTTTTACTCAGCCTCCGTCATTTCTCTCTATGAAGAATTAACATTATCTTTGGTAAGCAGGAAATCCATAGTTATATTTAGCGTTTGATACTAACTGGGTTAGATTTTCCTGGTACGGCCTTATGAGTTTCTCATTCCGGATTCCTGGCATCGGTTGTACTTCAAGAGATGGGAAAGAAAATATAGGTGGCCTTCGGTTCTGGAACGGTTCCTGTACCAGCAGTGTCTAGCTAAGGTTTGTTTGAGCTTCTGCGAGATGGTTATAAACATAGAGGGAGAGCCTACCAAAGAATTCCCCTTAGCTCGGCGAAGCGTTATCTTAATTGTTGTGTGTCTCATCAACTTGGGTACCTTTTTTCCCCGACCATGGGAATATGCAGAATTATGGTGGAAGTCACAAGAGGTTTGTTTTGCCGTTTAGAAGTGACTTGGGAGTTGTGGTGTGCTTATTTTCTACTCAGGTATTCCGTTGTGCCAGGTTGAATGCTAGCGGTATCCTGGGGCTACGAGCGGACGAGCTCATAGTACATTTAACAAAAGCCTTCCAGGAGTATAGAGGAAAAGATTCAATCCGCCTTGTGTGGGCCCACCAAGGGCGGCCCAACTCGTTCGCTGGGATTCCACTGGAAGGAAACTGCATCTCAGTGGTGACGAGTCGCCCTACAGGAGAAAGAGAGAGGCATCTGTGGAAACTGAGTAGGGATCAACACATGAGGGAGTTTAACGCCGCACATATTTTGACTGCTTTTTGGAAGCTGAAGGGGCCGCGATTTCTCGAGATGATGAAGGAGCGCAGGAGGTATTTCGCCTCGCTGTGCGGACGTCTCCCAAATTGTTATTTCCCAGTAGATATGTGAGGGGGTAGAAATTGGATGTATCGATGGCCACTCTCCATCTTTCTATTTTTTTTCCCCTTCGAACCTTAGGCTGTTGGGTAGCAATGAAGAAAAAGATTCCTATTTTTCAACCTCTTGGGCCGCAAAATTTAGTATCTAGTTGGCATGCTTTAACATTAAGAAGCAATTCCTCCTGGAATGGGCTTGAATATTGGTGAAGTAATTAGGTCAACTTCAGCTTCAGTGTTCCCAACCGTCCAAGGAGACTCCCAAGAGACCTGCACGGGATCGGAACGCACGAGTGATGTCTCATGATTCTAAACGATTCACTCAAAAGTGTATGATTTCGACTTGGGCTAGTATAGGAGTGAAATGTCTGGTTTATCCATACGGCGCGTGAATGGGCTTTGTCTTTATTTGTAAGTCGGCAGAACTTGGATTTTTTCTATCAGCTGTCCTCGGTGGCACGGAACTCGCGTTGAAGCTCGGCAGCTGAGTTGTGAGTTAAGGCACGCGATAGCGGATGGTTGGAGTCCAAAGTCGGTAAAGAGTGATCATGATATGTATATTACGCGCCATACCACAAGATCGTGCTCGTCCCACAGCAGAGAGGGGAGCGAAATAACAAAATTATGGTGTGGTTAAGCTACTATCGAATTTTCTGTTCCTGTTTTTGTTGTTAGCAACACATAGTTACAACCTTTAGAAAATTTCCATAGGAGCTGCTATACACTTCACAAGACTCCCAGAGGAACAAATAACTCAACATCCCTAGCCCGAGTGCCAGTCTCTCAGCTGTGGAGGAAATCAACTTCCGTAGTCCCAGGCTTTTCTTGACCGTCACCAGAGATACCTCACGCTGACACAGCTAGGTCTTTGTCTATATAGCTTCCCACAACCGCTGCTAGCAAGCACCCGCACCCCGGTTCACAGGTGCTCACATAGCGACACCCATTTTCCTACAAAGGTACCTCATACCCTGGATCCGCCGTTTTCCTCTTGATTGTAACCTTCCCGCCCCCCGTCTGCTTTCGTCTGAAGGAGGGTTATATAGCCCTGACCCTGGTGGCCCCTCGCCTAAGCTTAGAGTTGGGCTCTATTAGTGCCATGCGTTATATCGTGCATATTATCCGGTGGCGAAATAGGGTTTGTGGGTTATACCGGTACTGTTGTGCGGACCAAGGAAAGAGTGTGTTTATTCTGTTGTGGCGGGTGGCTCACACGGTTAAACTATCATGTTCGAGTAATTTACCTATCAAAGTTACGGTCATTCCCGGTATCTTTTTTACTGCACTCCAGCTTAGAATCGCATCATTGAAGACAATAACGTATTTCCCCCTGATGTGACACAGGACCGGGATATGACACAGATGCTGACGTGCTGTGAGACATGGATAATTAGTGTGTTGACCCCCGCTCTTGGTCGGAGCTGTGATAGCAACAACAAACCTCTTGCCATCATGGGTAAAGTAACCTCCAAGAAAGCGTCAGAGTATGAAGAACGGCTTCAAAGAACAATTAAGGCGGTCAAAAGAGCATCAGATCCTGTATCAGTACCCAAGGCCTCAGAGGAATTTTCGGTCAACAAGTGTATCCTTTACCGTCGAGTTGCAGGAACCCACACGAGTGCAGCTGACGGGCACCAAAATCAACAGCGTATTACGGTAGCGGAAGAAAAAGTGATCGGAAGATGGTGTTACAAGCAGGATGATAGAGGGTTCCCACCCCAGCTCGACATGGTTAAAGATATGGCTTTACATCTGGAATCAAAGCGAATGGCGGCAGGTAGTCACCCAGTACCCCTTGGAAAGAACTGGATCAAGCGATTTCTTACCCGCAATCCATCCTTGGCTGCAAAGCTTAGTACCCAACTAGAAAGGCAGGGAGCATATGCAAATGATCCTGCTCTTCTTCAGGACTATTTTGCCAAATTAGGTCGCCTAATTCGACAGCATGGCTTACGATCATCTCAGATCTTCAACATGGATGAGAAGGGCTTTGTAATGGGTCTTTCAGCAAAGGCAAAGGTGATATGTCGGTGTGGACGGCGGAATCCTCAGGTAACTCACAATGGAAAGCCTGAACTTGTCACTGTTATAGAGACAATTTCTGCCTGCGGTAACTTGCTGGCTCCACTAATTATCAACAAGAGCGCCGGCCACTACCTAGGGTGGTACCAGAACCTGACTGACAAGGAACGAGATTATCAGTTTACCTATTTCCCAAAAGGGTGCACTGATAATCAGCTGGCTTTGAAGTGGTTAATTGATCTGTTTGAACCTCAATCAGCAATAGTTGCCGGGATTGGTGCTTCTCGGCTTCTGATCTTTGATGGCCACGGTTCACATATTACTTTTGAATTTGTTGAATTCTGCCTTGACCACAATATTTTCCTCCTCTGCTTGCCCACTCATTCCACTCACTTATTACAGCCATTAGATGTAGGACATTTTAGTCCTTATCAGCACTACTATGGCCTGGCGGTGGACACATATATGTGTTCTGGTCAGAATAGTGAAGGAATCAAAAAGGCAGTCTTTATTCCATTTCTTACCGAAGCCCGTGCAAACACCATGAAGAAGACCTCTATTCAGCAGGCCTTTATGGCTACTGGAATCTGGCCACTCAATCCTCGGCGTGTAATAGGAAAGTTACAACCGGTGGTTGTACCAAAACGGTGAGCTACACTTGGCACTCTCAGCAATCACTGGATAGCATGGGGTATTCGAAACCGTGTGAGATATGGGGTTGGGGTTCTCAACCAAATGGCATCACTAAGTCTCGCTCCAGCTGAGGCGAAGATTGCCCGTGATAGGATCACAGGACTTTTACAGGAACTAGGACATCAACTTGAGGCTAAGATTGCAGAAAAGGAACTTTACATTGAATCAAATCGCAGGCTTCAAGGCACACAAAAGATTTTCAATACCACAGACAAAAGACAACTCTCAGTAGCAAGAGTACTCGTGCCAAGGTTGCGGCGTACGGCCGCAACCCTCGCATGTTCGCTGGCTCACAACCGGGGCCACTCTAAAGAGTGCCTGACAGCTCAACGCAAATTTACAGCTCAACGCAAATTTGTGGCTTACCATAGTAACAGTGTGGCTCAACACAATTATGTGGCTCAGCATAACTTTGTGGTTTAGAATAACTTTGTAGCTAAATATGATATATGAACATTTAATTTACATTTAATTTGACAACCTAGTATGCTGCCTCATGCTTGGCTTTTGTGATATCAGCCTACTGTAAAAACCCGCAGTATCCACTATCGGGCATCAGGCTCTTGACTTTCACAATCCGAGACAAAATACCCTGTGAAGGAATAGTGCTTTCTACACAATGTATAGCTTGGGGAGGCGAAGCTTGCCGGATCTCATTAACTGGTATTTGTTATTTTGTTAACCTGCCGTGCTAGGTCTATTGTGGTTGGGTGCTGTAGTACAGGCGAGATCTGTGATAGTAGATACAGCCGGTTTTTATGGTAGATTGGCTGGGTGGTATAACGACTAACTTAGATGACAGTGCCATGTTCGATTTGTATTGTATTTTGTATTGTCTTGGTTTTCCTCTTGGAAAATGTGAATGGGTGAGCTGTTGGAGAAAAAAAAGGTATTCTGGTTTAAAGATTAAATTTCTGGTTGGGTGGGTTCTGTATTCTCAGGTGTCTGGACCAAGCCACAAAGTTGTGTTGAGCCACACTGTCACTATGGTAAGCCACAAATTTGCGTTGAGCTGTAAATTTGCGTTGAGCTGTAAATTTGCGTTGAGCTGTCAGGCACTCTTTAGAGTGGCCCCGGTTGTGAGCCAGCGAACATGAGGGGGTTGCGGCCGCACGCCGCAACCTTGGCACGAGTACTTGATGGAACCGAGCTCATTCGACTCCGTGATGCCCGGTTGGCCAAGGATGCAAAAAAGCCCCCCCGGCTACCCCTACAGGCTACAAAATCAAAGCGCATATTTACGAAGAAACAAGTCACCCAAACCCGCAAAAAGCCTCCTCCTACACCCGCCCCTCATCACACCCCACCCCAGATACAGGAACTTGTCATCTGTAATACTTTAATGGTTGCTTTCCTAAATTCAAGTCAAGATGAGAGCGAGGATGAGCAGCTTAGCGATGATGAGTGGAATTCACTCCCAACCTCTGCCCAGCACTCCAAATCAACCCAACAGCCATCAAACAACACCAAACTCCTTCCTGATCGTCTTTTGAACATGTCACTTCGCTCCCACCCGCAATAATTTCTCTCCTATGTTCGTTCTTTTGTTTTTAAGGTCTTCAGTCTCCTATGCGTCTATTGAATTTTCATTATTAATTACCATTTCTCTTAATACTAGCTCTACTATGAACTTCTGTTTTGGGGGTTCTTCTTATTGTTCTAGTTTCACTATTTCTTTCAGATCATGAATGGGCATGTTTTTGAGGTAGTTATCATGATTTCAATCTTTGTCTTCAAGCGGAAGTCCTAGTGAGACATGTGTGTCATATCCCGGTCTTGTGTCACATCAGGGGGAAATACGTTATAGCTATAACTTCACGCTTTGTGATTATTTTACTTGAGTATCTCTTCTGAAAATACACTGGTTGACACATTGTAATCGTGCCAAGGTTGCGGCGAGGGGCGCTCTAAAGAGTGCCTCACAGCTCAACGTTACCGTACTGGACGGCTCAACGTTATTTTGTGGGTTACCATAGCAACATGGTGGCTAAGCTTTACTTGAGGCTCAATAGGGTATTAGTAAATTACTAAATATTGATAATATAAGCCTTCTGCGTATTTTGAGCCTCAAAGTCATGCTGAGTCATACTGTTACTATGGTAACCCACACATTTACTTTAAGCTGTCACAATATTGATAGCAACCCACAAAGTAACGTTGAGCCGTCTTTAGAGTGCCCCAGGTTGCGGCCGCTCGCCGCAACCTTGGCACGATTATTTCTCCCACTTCACCCCTCTGACCCGGCTCTCACTCTATGCCAGTACATTCCCACGCTCCTATTGCTACCACGACAGCTAGCCTTCCCCCCGAGGAGCCACCTTGATGCCCGTTCACCGTGTGCTCTAATTTTTCATATGATATACAAACATGACCTTAATCGCGATCCAATCCTGACATCACGAAACTAACGATAGTTGCTGGCAGCATCCTTCCCCTCAACTTCTCAGTCTGTCTGGGTTGGGGCCTAAAGTTACCCTTAACCTAGGAGGTATTTTTCCTAAGCATCTCATTGATAGAATCAGGCCTCAGGTCGAGTTGCTTAGCTACAAATTCTGGAACCTCCGTGTTATCATGCTGACCAGGAAAGCCCTTGCTATAATAACTTTGCGTCTTGTGGTTAACTTATTCTTATCTCTTGTGAAAATCTACTCGTGATATGTTCGCTTTGCCGCTCCGACATGAATGGCATTCCCTGCATTTCTCACCTTCCACTGCTAACGCTACCGCTAACCTCCCCCTCACCGTAATCATGACGATGCAAACTCAGATCTCTTCCAAGGAGCCACCTTCATGACTATTCACAGTGTATTCTAGTTTTTTTGATATGATATTAATACAAGCGCTACTTTAACCGTGATCCAATCCTTAGTGGCATCACAAAACAAATGATGGTGTCTGGTAACATCCTTCCCTTTTAACTTCGCAGTCTGTCCGGGCTGGGGCTTAACGTTACCCTTAATTTAAAAAGTATTTTTCCTAAGCATTGAAGTGATATGATAGGATTCAGCTTTACGGAGGTACAGGGCATAAGTTTTGTAGGTTACACAGGGGGTGAGGGCAGCAAACCTCGCTTGTGGAACCTACAAAACTTATGCCCTGTACCTCGGTAAAAAATGGGGGGCCTTAAAACGCAACGTTGCAACGAAGGGGGGGTGGATCATAAAGTAACCTAAGGACTTGGAACGCGCCTCTCGAACTGGGGGCAATAAGAACCCCTTCTACCAGAATAGCAAAAAATGACATTTGAAGGTAGTTGGAAGGAAAGATCTAAATAAAATGATAGAAAAAGGAAGCAACAGGGAATAGAAGTAGTAAATAAACTAGTACTAGTACAAGTACCGGTGTGGGGTAGGGTCATATCATGGGGTAGTTAGACGGTCACACTTGGTGTTGAGCCCTGTTGTGACTCACCCACTTGGTAGATAGCTTGGCGTGCAGAATTTTCTGTATATAGCCTCTTCAACCTTCTGTAATTAGACAAGCGGGCACAACACACAAGGCAAGCACACCATTGTCAACGTTTGGGTCAAGCACTTCTCTCCTACTATCCTCTATCCGGTGAATTAAGTGGGTCAGCATCGAGTCAATCCCCTACCCAACTATCTTACGGTTTAGAAGAAGGTCACGCCGCGGGCGACAGGAGTGGAATACAGCTTGCGCGACACACCATCCACACAAGGGCGGAAGAGAGAGAGCCGGACAACTGGTGCTCTGAAACGGATTGGTGTTCAACCTCGCGACTGGCTCCCGCTCCTGCAATTGAGTGTTGAAGTGTGAAAGCTATCGGTTGTGCGCCCAAGGATAGATCACGATTGAGGAAGAGGTAGAAGGCGAGCCAGCCTCCGAGTCTGTTGGTACCCCGACGCTCTTGAGTTGGTTAAGGGAAGAGAACGACAGCGAGACTACTTTTTTCTTCAAAAAGAGTGGGTATTGGTATTCAGTTGAGGCCCAAGATTTG
>Ga0307517_10000892_pt1 | contig 50721 bp, 41 predicted proteins | sample 23_EM_MG_FD_194515 | JGI IMG/M metagenome (GOLD analysis project Ga0307517, IMG submission 194515) | Populus trichocarpa ectomycorrhiza microbial communities from riparian zone in the Pacific Northwest, United States - 23_EM | ecosystem: Host-associated > Plants > Roots > Unclassified | place... | reverse complement strand
GGATTGCTATATGGAATATCCAAATAGTGGAGTCATCATACTAGACATACGAAGTAATTAGGGGGTGTTTGGCCAGCCAATTCTGATCTCAAATTGTGATTTCAGATCAGAATTGAGAGGCCAAACACCCCTTAGATTGCAACCTGCCATTTGTTTAGTCACAGAATATCACTCGTAGAAATAAGTGGGGCCCGGCACAGGGGCAAGAGTAGGGGACGAGAAGATGGGGGCCGTCTAGGCAATCAGCGGGGAAAGTAAAATACCCGCCCCACCCCACAGCCCGGCCAGGGCCCCGTGTCATACGGGGCCGGGAGGAACGGCAAAGAGTTGACCCCGGGCCTGAGTAACGGCGGGGTCACAAAGTGAAAACCCGCCCCGCCCCGTCCCGTAATGAACACTAACTACTTCACCGATAGTCCGAAACTAGCGACCGTGTGTTGACGGAGGCAGGAGGGTTGCCGACCATGCAAATCGCTAAGCGAGACGCATCGTGAAGTGCGGGGTAAAGGGTAGGAACATCAACGTGAGCGTGCTCAACGAAGACCCACGGAACCAGAAAGGAATCCATAACCCCCGGGAGGGGAGGCCAAAGGCCCCAGAGAGAGGAAAGGGATAAAGGCGTGATAAACCCCCGAGCATTTGCCACGGGCGGGGAATATCAGAGGCAGAGGACACTCTCACCATGATTTCCCATGGTGTTGAGATTTCAATCGCTGGAGCTGCAGCGGACGACAAAGATGGAAGGCAATAGTGGGCGCAGCACCCCTTATATAGACGGAAATCCTAGCACAGCCTTTGCCGCTCGACTCATACCCCAGTATGAGTCGCATATCCGTGTAACCAAGAAAACAATACAATTTGTCGTAAACCTTACAAAGGAAATCCCTCATAGCAACCGTGTAACAAAAGAAAGAACATCAAAGTTATCCCAACACGTATCTCATCAGGGGACCGTGAGAGTTGCTAGGAACCCTCAAACAGCATGGGATATTAGAGGGAAGGTTAAGGCGGGCAAGAAGCTGCTAGATATTGGGTTTATGAGTTGGGAGGATACAAAGGTGGATCTAAAAGAATGTGGTGAAATACGGGATCAGGTTGTTGGAATTCTACGAGAATTCGGCCACCAGTTGGAAACTGTCATAGTGGAAAAGGAAGTCTATCAGGAGTCCAATCGACACCTTCAGGGAACCAGCAAGCTCTTTAATACTACTGATAGGCGGCAGCTATCAGTTGCCAGAGTTCTTAATGGAGCTGAACTCATTCGTCTCCCTGATGCCCGTCTCACCAAAGATGCCAAAAAGGCCCTCCCTCATCCAGTCTCTAGGAAAAAGATTACCCCAAAGCGAAAACCTACCAAACCCCCCCCTATCACACCTACACCGCCTATCAGAGTTCAGCAAATCCTTATATCCAATACTCCAATGGTTATGTTTATCAATCCGGAGGTTGAAGCAAGCGACTACTTGGAGGTTGAACAGCTAAGCGCGAACGAGTGGAGCACTCCACATACCACCCCCCGCCATACACGCAGATCTAGTAGTATATTTGCTGCCCCCAAATCCTTACTTCTTGATGTCCCTCTCCATATGCGGCTTCGGTCCCGGAAGCCATAACACTTCTCTTTCCCTTCAAATCTTCACTTTCTCATATATATACCCCCTCTTCTTTATTTTCTACTACTTTACAAATTCACTCACTTCCGGAATTTTTACAAACCCAATTTTTTTCAGTCACATACTCTTATCGCCAGTGCTTTCATAACCGGTATTGGTTTCTTAAAAGGACATGTATTGGGGGAGATATCGTTGAATGAAAACCTTTTTCTGTCCGGAAGCAACTGTGAAACCCGTGTGTCAGATCCCGGACATGTGTCAGATCACCATCCCAGACGTTAATTCATATCAATATTATTGGAAACAAGGGAGAGCGGTGTGCCCTCCATTCCTCATCATACTCTGTTTTCCCCTTCGTCTCGCTCTCTCATATATACATCTGCTTCTCTTTATTTTCTAGATACCAATCCCGACTCACCCTTTTGTCACTCTCCTTGCTGCTCCTTTATTGAAGCGAACATTGGCATTCTGATGCTTTCCCTATATACCTTGCGCTGGGGGGAAGTGCTATCCTTTTGGTACTCGGCGCAAACGACAACTAGTCGAACACAGTACTAGTGCCGCATAGAGGGGCAGCGATATCATGAGCCCCGGCAGCACTGTAGCTACTCACAGGACGCCTATTTCGGGTGTCCGTTTCATGTATCTCAAGCAATATGGCAAGAGGTTCAGGCCTTTGCGAAAGGCTCCCGTATAAGGCATCGAAATTCTCTGCAACCCTCTACTAATGGGTAACTCCTGGATTGTACTTGTAGTCCCCACCCACTTGACACAGGCAGTCATCCGGAAGAGCACCAACATACCCACTCGTCAAAGTGATCCTTTCGGGTACTTCATTCCTTCCCATCTGGAACTGAAGACGGACTGACTTGGTGCTTGAGTTCGCTATAGAAGAATGCAGGGTTACTCTCACCGGCTGCATTTCTCATAAAATGGCCCATCTTCCCAATAATCGGGCCATAAATTCGTCAAAACCCTTCTGCTAGCGTAATTGGAATTCCAGACATTCGCCGACCATGATGAATCATCTTCTACCCGAGCCCAGCTTAATAATGCAGGATCCAAGATCTGAATTACCGCTGGAAATAACTAACCGGGATGATGGAGTAACTCTCCTGTCAAAAACTCTAGGAGGCATGACCATATTGACTATAATCTTGGTCAACTGTACCCCCCCAAAGCATGAACAAAACGGATCTAGTCCATAGAGTGCGTGCGGAAAGCCTTAACTCTACTTTAGTCTCTTCAGACACACTAAAGCAGAATTAAGCCCTTGAGAACCGTTATTTACCGTACGATATTAGCTACTTACGATAGGATACACTAATCTATACGATCACCTTAAGTTTACAAATGCAGAAATAAATGTGCGAGATCGTCAGATTTCTTGATATAGGATGAGGGCATGGGGGCCATCGCAGCCTTGTCCCTCAATTGAGGCTGGGAAGGAATGGGTAAAAAGCCAAGGGCCGATGGACACAAGATTAATGTGTGTCAAAATATCGTCCCTAGGTCACGTGGCGTCATGGGTTATCACTCGACTAGATTTAGTTTCTCATCTACAAGCTTGAGTGGCCTCCTCTCAGATGCGGCACGGAAATGCACGGAAATGCACCGTTAGCGATGCCAGACCCAGTGGGGATACAGAGGCAGGCATGGCGGCCGGGGAAAGGATCTGGGTGCATTATCTGGGTTTTATCCACTCGGCTATCTCTACCGTTGGCTTAGCTTTCTTGGATATGGTAAACGAAGTTGAGGAAGTCACGCCTCATGCCCTTGCGACACAGTACCCAAGTTCTGCCCGAATCCTCTCACCCTATTATCTACCGCTGCGCAACCAATTTTCCCATTGTGAGAAAGGGAGGGCGAGACACGCAATTTATGTTTTTAAATACAAAATTAACTCCCGGCATTGAGGACAAAATATTCTGAATATAATTTTGATCCATACTGACTTATCTCAATACAATGGAAATACCCCCCGCCAGCGCCAAACTCGAAACTATGAGTAGAAATTAGGAAATCCTGAGGGAATAAATAAGAAAATTCGTAAAGGTTTAGATAGGTAATCCCTTCAACTAATAGGGAAGTATTTAAGCTAAGGTTCCGCCTTAGGCTTGTTTGGGGAGGAAGGCAAAGGTAGGAAATAGAACAGGGTGAGGGTTTGAGCTGCAGGAGGGAGTTGGCGGGGGCGAGCGAGAGGAAATTGAAGTGGTAATGGTGTCGATGGAGTCGTTGCGGTCACTGCGGAAATGGTATGTATGTCATCCGGGTTCGAAGGGGGTAAAGAGAACGGTAACTCCTAGCGCTTGGGCAGGTTGGGGGCAGCCGATTGTAGGGGCTGAAGCAGCACTACTGCCCCCTTGTGCCCATACTTAGCAGCATAAAATAGTGGTGCTTGGCCGTTGTTGTCTGGTTTGTTGGGGTCGACGTCGTCCCGCCCGAGTAAGATTCTCACCACGCCCTCGCGACCATAACGGGCCGCAGCCCAGAGCGGTGTTTGGCCGTATCTATCTGGTTTATCAGGTTTGACGTCATCTCGTCCGAGCAGTATTTTAACCACTCCTTCCTGTCCACCGAAGGCAGCACTCCAGAGTGGTGTATGACCATAGTTGCCTGGTTTGTCGGGTTCAACATCGCCTCGTCCGAGGAGCAGGTTTACCATTCCCGCGTGCCCACCCCTAGCTGCATAATGGAGTGGTATTTCACCGTGAATATCTGGTTTTCCGGGGTTAATGCCATCCCGTCCGAGTAATATTTTCATCACTCCCTCGTGCCCATACACGGCAGCGTAATGGAGTGGTGTTCTTCCGAGGCTCTCCGGTTTGTCGGGGTTGATGTCGTCCCGCCCAAGCAGTATTTTTATCACCCCCTCGCGGCCGTACATGGCAGCATAATGAAGTGACGTTTTCCCGAACATATCTGGTTTGTTGGGGTTGATGCCATCTCGTCCGAGTAATATTTTCACCACCCCATCGTAGCCCCCTTCAGCAGCATCCAAGAGTGGTGTTCGGCCGCTGATAGACGGTCTGTCGGGGTTAACGCCGTCCCGCTCGAGGAGTATTTTCACCACTTTCTCATGGCCGTTCCGGGCAGCGCTACAGAGTGGTGTTTGGCTGTATTTATCTGAGTTGTCTGGGTCGACGCCGTCCTGTTCGAGCAGCATTTTCACCACTCCCTCGTGCCCATTCTGAGCAGCGCAAGAGAGCGGTGTTCGGCCGTTGCTATCGGGTTTGTCGGGGCTGACGCCGTCCCGTCTGAGCAGTATTTTTACCACTTCTTCATACCCTCTCCCAGCGGCATGATGGAGTGGTATCCGGCCAGAATTATCTGTTTTTTCGGGGTTGACGCTGTTCCGTCCGAGCAGTGTTTTCACTACTCCCTCGTGCCCATTCCAAGCGGCCCAATGGAGTGGTGTATTGCCCGTAAAGTCCACTTGGTTGATATCACAACCTTCCATCTCTGCCAAACAAGCTACAACCTCCACAATCCCGAAGAAGGATGCACAATGCAGACCACCAAACAGGCAAAGCTTATCGGAATCTACAGCATACCAAGACATCCCGTGAGCCTTCATGAGGATTTTAGTGGATATATGGTGACTATAGTCGTTAAATAACTTCAATGCAAGTAGTTTCGCGCCATATGAGAGGGCCCTTTTTGCGTGTACTCCCCAATACAGAGAAGAATATTCGAGAAATGGCGTGTTTTGGAGGTCGGGGGAGGGAGTCGTCGAAAGGGCTTTGACTTGCCGGGAATTTAGATAAGTTAAGCAGGTCTCTGCCACCGCCGAATGATGTGAGCCGAAAAGGTCGGGATGAGCGCGGAGGTACTCCTGAAGTGTAAAGTGAATCAGACGGACGGTGGAAGCCTCCTTTTCTACCACAAAAAGTCCTTGACAACAAGCTAGTAACGTGCCTATTGAAGGAACATTGTCGGAATTGAGATTCGGTGACCCTATCTCGACTGCTAGGGCATGGCATAGCTCGTCGGCCTTCAATGGCCGCTCCGAGTGAGATATCCACATCAAAGCGGCCATGCCAAGCCTCGCTTTCTCCCCACCCTGCCCTTTTATCCGACCCAGCGTTGCGCCATATGCATCCCCTAACCCTAATCCATCGGTCATCGCGCTGAGCTTTTGTCGCCGGCGGTGGATTGTGGTTTCCTGAAGGATGGAATCGATATTGAGCGAGACTAGCAGAAATCTAGATATGTATCTGTTAGCCGACGCTTGAAGTAGCTTCCCCAGTGCCGTTGCCTATACCTACATTTCAGCTATGTCTTCCGGAATTTTCCTCAGGATATCTGCTTCCAGACTACTGTCCATCGCATCCGGGGTTGTGTCCTCTTCCAGCCTGGAATGGAGATATCTAATAACATCACCTGTCTTGGTGTTTATGGATAGGCACATGGTTCTTCCAGCAAGACGCCTTCTGATCTCGGGTCGGATATGCGGCCTTCCTGTCGCGAATATTCTAGTGCCCGGAGACTTTTGCAGAACTTGGCTGAGCGAGTCAAGAAGCTTGACTCGATTTTCTGGCACACATTCGTCTAGAGCGTCAATGCATATGAACGTGCGCTCCTTGGAACAGGTTTTTTGTAGCATTTTTACAATATCGCAGAGCCGGGGCCCCCGCCCGCCAATTGCTTTTTTTTGTTTTTGGTATGCTCGTGATATCTCCACCGGCATCTCATCTAGTCCGCCCACGACCTGTTTCAGCAGGGCACCCATCGTACTCGCGGGAGACTGCTCCTTTTGGACGGCAAAATCAAAGTAAAAACATGCAACAGTAGCATTTTGTCCACCATCCTGATCGCACAAGCAGTCTATCACCAACGAACTGACACCGCGGCTAGTTAGCGTTCGCCCTTTTTCTTCTCCACAAGCTCGGTCCTAGTCACCTAATAAATGTCTTGCCGACTCCCGGATCCCCATAGCAAAACAAAACTGCGTCATGGGATCCACCTTCTGCACCACCGGCCTGCCAGTTTCTAAATTCCTTAGTTTCTAAGAGCCACTCCCCTACATTTTCGACTCGACGATCCTGGATGTCTTGATGCCGTAACTTCGGATCTAATGGCGATAGCCAGGCTAGGATATTAGATCGGTCATCGGCAATGGTAAAGTTATTCGACACGTTAATCGCCGTGTAGGTGTTCAAAGAATTGGTATTATGACTGAAAGATTGTGACATTTTTCTCTTTTCCGCGGGTTAGGATATTGTAGATATGAGCGCTGGGGGTCGGCTCCTAGAATTCTAGGGACTGAAGAAAGGCGGGGTCTTTTGCGCAACCTCGCCGCTGCCAGGGTCCAGGGTTACGTCACGGGATGGACAAGGATGTCTCTCTTGATTTTAGCGAAGTCAATCCTCGGAAGAATTGTTTTTTTTACACCGGAGGACAAAAGTGCATGAGTTTTTCCGCAATGCAACCATCGCCAAAAAAAACCGATCACCCCAACACCCGTGAAGGCCAGAATCCAACACAATGCCGGGAACACAATATTCCAACCCTTGCCAAAAAAATAATACCGAGAGGCGCGCATAGGCCTTGCTCTACCTTACAGTGCCTTAACTTTCTAGGTGGATAAAGCAGAATGGTCATGAGAGGTGCGAGTCTAGTAGTAAAGTATAGTAAAGCATGTCTGCTGCAGAGAGTAGCTTAAGTTACCCTGCGGCGACCATCATTTAATATGGAAGAAGTAAACTGTAATCCAAACTTTGACAAGAGAGCCCATCTTTACAGAAATGGCGAGTTCCAAGAGAGACTTGGCTTGAGCATGCGGGGACTCTGCGGAAGGGGTTCGTAGAGGCATGGTGGTGAGCTCTGCATTGTGTGCTCTATTTCGGATGTGAATTTTTTTTGTGTCGACAGTAGCACTGCAGAAAACTCATGCACTTTTGTCTTCCTGTGTACAGTAACATGGGGGAGGGGTCAACGAACAGGGGGGCTCAACGAACATTAGACTAAAAGTGACTTAGTAAGATGCGATTTTGTTTGGGCTCTTCGTTGACCCCTTGTTTGTTGACCCCTCCCCCATGTTGCTCGGGGACTAGTGCGTTGATCTTGACGCTAGACACCATATCCGTCGCTAACCTTTCGACCAAAACAAAAGGAAACAGAGACCCCATCGGGGCGTTTCTCAGGCGCACCAATGCTGCTGGGATTTAGTTATGCACCGGACAGTACTTGGGTGTGAGGGTAAGTGATCGGAAAAAAAGTGGTGTTGCACCAACCACTGTTTTTCCGATCACTTTTTGCTCCAGGCTGGTACCCATACTCGCGCACAGTATAATACCATGCATAATCCTAGACCCTCAGGACCATCCTACCGGTACGAGTATCAATCCCCCCCTAATTTGGACCAACAGCGCCCGCCTACCGTATGCCTTCTGGATCCGCATCAGGAGCAGCAGATGCCGCAACTGTTTAAGTCCTATTAGAGTGACGCCGCCCCCGTGCATAAACCAAAGTTAGAAGTCAGAAGTCCCAAGCCTTGGTAGCCATGCCCGAGGCAACGCCTGAGGAAAGATATTCTTCGCCGTTGCTTTACCCACGGTCAAACTGGGGGGGTAATGAACAGGGGTACATTTCTTCACTACTGCTCAGGCGCAAATTAAATACCCAACATGAGGGCACTACAACCACCGTTCCTCACCAGTCACCATACGACAACTTTTGCCAACCTCACCGCTGCTAGCTGCCACAACAATTCTAAATTGTTTCAGTATTTTCTGCCCACAATTGTTTTGCCCTAAGGTTGTGGTGCTGAATAAAAAAATTTCTTATTTTTTTCCTGGTAACTTACTGGGTTGTGCTACTTTTCATCTGTTGATGATTGATGATGAGAACGATTGTTCACGGGGGGGCAGTTGTTGTCACCAGTCACTAGCATTTCGAGGATTCGGTTTGCGCCCGGTTACTGTGCAATGCCAGTCAGTACTAGTACTGTGGAGTTACAAATTGTTCTACGAGGGGTTTAGCTAGATAGTTCGTTTCTTTATGGTCACGGGCGGGGGAGGTTTTTATTTAGTTAACGGGGAAGGGGGGAAGGTGGAACTCCCGGGCAGAGAATGATTTGTAAGCACTTGCATGGATCGTGGGATTTGAGTGGTGGGCTTGGCCAGGAAGACACAAGCGAGAACTTAACCTTTATATCTACACCACCGTTCTTTAGTCCTGCGAGCTATGGTATCCGTTCATTGAGGTTTCTCTTGATAGCCATCGACAAAAGGTTAAAGGTTCCGATTGTGTGAGGGGTGATAGCCCGATTCGGTTTCCTTATTTCTTTTCCTCGAATTCAATCATTTCTTCCTGTTTGTTTCTTCTTTGAGGGACCGGGAACTCGGACCGGGAATTATCGCTCCTCCGACTGGAAATCATCGTTTCAGTACTCGAGTACTGTACTGTACAAGAGCTCGCTACTGCACCACCCATGAAGCCAACTAGCCCTCCATCACATCACACACCGCGACCTCCGAACACCTCCGTACCGTAAACTCCGTTGAACCGGCAACGCAGCATGAAGCTCGGGCCGACACTGCAGCCATTGGTCGGTGTTGCCTCCACATAGCAGTTTGAAGCTGCATTTTCCGGATTGTAAGCGAAGGGGTCTGATCTAAATATTTTTTGCAATATCGAGCAGCTTACCTCTAGTCACTGGCTTAAGTAAGACGCACTGTAACAAGCCGCAAACTTAGTTATCCGTAGAAGTATTTTCTTCCCTGCTACTTATCCGGATACAGCCGCCGGGTGGTACAACAACTTATTGGAGAGCGGGGTAATAATTGCAATGAATCCGGAGGTGTTAGAGAGCGTCTTCTGTAGGAGAAATGAATACCGTTTTGCTTTAGTACTGGGAGAAGAGGAGATGGTAGCTGTCGGTAGAGGCTGGAGTATGAATGGGATACAACGGTAGGGCATGCTCCATGTACACGTACATGATCGAAAAGGGAAGGAGCAGGAAAACTTGGATATTCGAGTTCTAAGATTGCGATGGCATAATTAATGAGTAGACCGATTAACCTTTCACTATTCCACTGGTTTCCCGTCTTTCTGGCCAGAAGGATGGCAGTTTGTAATTGGGTAGGTAATCGCGCTCTTGAGGCGAGAAACTGGGTATGGAGGTTCTTCCCTGCCACATATTAGTCATGGATCCTGCTAGGATGGAGTTGGCTGAACGCAGCTCATGCGTTGTCACACAACGAGCCACATCGCCCCGCTTTTTTCATCTCTGTTTTCAGAAAGCCTCCAAATTCCCCCAATCCGACTGCGAATTGTCCCGCTATTTCTATCTCTAATAGGAACTTTGTACAGAACACCATGGCCCAGACTCCGCATACTCTCTCGGTCAACATCGGCGACAGCAATTCCAACTGCGGCAACATAACCTTCTATAAGTCCGACGAGGATGCGCAGATCATGCGTTGGCTTTCCCCACTAGAGCCAAACAATAGACATCACGGCGTGCGCAACGACCGGTTCGCTGGTGTCGGGAATTGGCTATTAGAAACAGGAGAGTTTCGGGAGTGGAGGGGGGGTGAGGGAGGAGCCGATAAGGCTATCTTGTTTTGCAGCGGGAATCCGGGAGTGGGGAAGACCTATATGAGGTGAGTGGCAGGATTCTTTGAAACAAGCGACTACAGCTGATGGTGAGATATACTAGTTCATTAGTGATCGACAGCCCATGCGATCAGGCAAGGAACGAAGATATCACCGTTGCATGCCTGTACTGCGACTTCCTCGCTCAGCAAGAGCAGACGATCACCAACATGCTGGGAGCTATTCTGAAACAGCTAATCAGCAAGGGCGATATCCCGATCTACCTACGTGAGGCGTTTCAACACGGGAAACAAGATATTGGTGGGAGGGGACTGCTACTTGCAGATTTGATGCGAATGTTGAGGATGACTATTGCTTCATTACCCCGGGTTTTCATCTGCATCGATGCGCTAGACGAATTCCTGCCGAAGCATCTGCCCGAGCTTCTTGAGTCGCTTAGAGATATCGTTCGGGAGTCGCCTAAGACGAGGATATTCCTCACCGGGAGGCCCCATGTCAAGGAAGATATTCAAAGATATTTCCCCATGGTAGTTTTGATACCCGTCATTCCGAAAACAGGCGATATCAGGAATTATCTGGAGATGAGGTTAGACAGGGACACAGAACCGGAGGCGACGAGCGATGGGTTACGGGCGGATATCATGAGGATTATGATGGAAAGGATATCTGATATGTGCGTAGGAGTATTTAGCATTTTCAATCTATCAATTATGTATACTTTCCAGCGGTTGTGTGTAGATTCCTCCTTGTTGCGCTAAATATCGATGCTGTTCTGGGAGAGGTGACAATTCGCCAGAGAAGAAAGAAACTTGAAGAGATGGTACAAGGCAATGGACTGAGCGATGCCTACATGGCAACTCTAACCCGAGTGAGAGCCCAGAAGGGAAATAAATCAGTACTGGGGCTAAAGGTACTGATGTTGGTGCTCTATTCGGAATGGCCATTACAGGCCGAGGAGCTCTGTCATGCTTTGGGGGTGGAGATAGGATCCTCGGATCTAGATCTAGAAAACATTCCTGCATTACGGACACTCCAAGCATCTTGTCTTGGCCTTGTCACCATCGAAGCATCTTCGTCCACGGTCCGACTAGTGCACTTCACTCTGCAGGAGCATCTCTTAAGCAATCCGACCCTATTCCATCGCCCCCATTCAACAATTGCCGAGATTTGCTTGACATACCTGAATTATGGATCGGTTTGGGACCTTTCGCCAACCTTTTATTCTGCCCTCTCCACAATGCCATTTCTAGAATATGCTTCTTGTTACTGGGGCGGACATGCGAGAATGGGGATGACGGAAAATGCCAAAATACTTGCCCTGAGGCTTCTCGATAGGTTTGATGAGCATATATCTGCTCAACTACAGTTATTGCGCTACGAGAGCGAGAGTATCTTGGACCTATATTTTGACGAGGCGGAAGGGCCCATAGGATTTACAGGTCTCCACGGAGTGTCGTTTCTCGGGATAGTGGAGATATTTGGTAGTATAAGTTATTGGAAATGAAGATTGGGATCTTAATCAAAGAGACTGCGTGGGGTATACGGCTCTCACATGGGCAGCGATAAAAGGGTACGAGGGGGTTGTAAACATCCTGTTGGAGCGAGAGGACATCAATCCGGATCAGGCACATACGAAAGATGGCCGAACGCCACTCTCGTGGGCGTCTGCGAACGGGCATGAGGTGGTAGTAAGGATGCTTTTGGAGCGGGAGGACGTCAATTCCAACCGGGTAGACATTGCTGGCCGAACACCACTCTGGTGGGCGTGCGGGTACGGGCATGAGGTGATTGTAGAGGCGCTTTTGGGGCGGGAGGGCGTCAATCCCGATCGGGCAGACAGCCGATGTGACCTAACGCCACTGTCGTGGGCTGCTCAGCACGGGCATGAGGGGGTAGTAAGGATGCTTTTGGAACGGGAGGAAGTCAATCCCAACCATGTAGAGATCAAATCTGGCAAAAATACACTATCAAACTGCCCATTCAATCAACCCTTCCCATAATTTCCGAGTATTCCCCTAACGTGAAAACTCCTTTATTCTAACAACACACCACCAAACTCCGGTATATACAATACGCATTGTTTAGTGTTCTCCCCAGCAGTGAAGTGAATACATGTGCTTTTGGTATGTAGGTATGGCTTCTTATTATCAATTGTGTTTTTTTTGTTTTTTTTTGTTAATTCCGTGGTATTATTTTAGGTATCATACCTTTCTAAGATGATTCCCACCCCTCGCCCTCTTCTTTGCACCCGAGGACATACCAGTATTATTCAATTCACTCAGCATCATTGCCTCTGTCTCACTTGTGCTCCGTGCCACTTTTTATTTCCTCTCCCATGCACAACCACCGGATGTGAAACCCTCGATTGAATACCTGGGTAACCCTATTTATTGCATACCGTACTCGCACCCAATCATACATGGTCTACTCTACCCTCCTCCAAACATCACGGCAAATATTCCGTCCAACTGGCTTTCCATGTACCTTCCGGGCTGAAAACAGAAATGTAAAATACGAACAATCCACCAGCATATGTGACAGTAGAATAGCTTAAACCCCACCCTGCCCTGGGCCGGGCCATAGCCCGATACCACTCCTTCCCCTCTTCTCCCACCCACAGGAGGAACAAACGCGATGAATATAAAACCAGGGAATATGAATAGTATGGGAGATGGACCATCGGGTACCAAGAGCCAAGAAAGATGGCGACGATAAGGATATGGGAGACTCCCGCACTAAACGCGAGCAGGAATAAGCCATTATAGGCTATCGCGCTATATCGCACACTTGAGGGGGGGCTTCTGGCTGCATTGACGGCCCAGGAAAGGGAAATATCGTGCTCCTCAAACGCGGGAAATGACGTCATGCCTAATGAGATGGCCCAGAGCATATGGGATCCTTGGACTCTTGCTTCGTACATGTGACCATGCCACCCAGCAGCTGCTATCAGTGCCACAAGGCCGATTGTGAGGGGCTGGAGCAGAAAGAGCCCGTCCACGACATATTGCGGAATAGCTGGTAGTGAGACCGAATCTGGGTCTAGGGAAGTGGTCTGGTCGGGCTCAATCGCAGCATGGGCCTGGCCGAGAAGAAGTGTCATTTCCAGGATAAACCATGAAGCAAAATATCCAGTTGCTTGCGACAGAGATATAGGGATGCCGTGGAAGCCACAAAGCTTCACATACTGCAATATCAACATCGCAGTGAATATGTACCTTATCAGGGTGTTGTAGACAAATCTCTCAACGAGACAGGGTAGGGTCGCAATCCGCGGACTACCCAGTGGGTCGCCATCTCCATCCTGTTCATTGTTCCGATTACGCTGCAGTCGAATTTCTACCACCTCCCCTATAGCGTTGTAGATTCGGCGGATACCGCTACCGCGACTTGCAGTTCTGTAGTGGTGGTGTATTTCGCAAAGTAGGTGTAAAGCGTCCAGGAGGGGAATGAGTGGACCAATCCGAATTTGATAGCGATGAATCTGATCGAAGCCAAATGCAGAGCCGAGTGGATGGGTCATGCATGCCAAGAGCAAGGGTACTATGATCCAAAAAATGTTCATACCGTTAATTCCGGTGGTGGCACCCTCAGCTTTTGACGCCAAGGAACCACCATGTGGTGGGAATGACAGAGGCATTAGTGTGGTCGCATTGAGTGCTGTTCCCGTACCGATAATGGGACGCCCTAGGGTTGGGAATTTGGTGGAACTGATGGGTTTGGAGAACACAGGAGATGATAAGAGTAAGTGCCATAAAAGAAATTTTGTCATGAGTGACACTCTGATGTGAATTTGACACATTATAAGTGATATCAACAGTGGGCTTATTATAAGCGATATCAACAGTGGGCTTTGTACCGACCAGCCTAGTGGGGGAGATTGAAGCTGGGAGAGGGTGGCGTTGATTTATCTCAAAAATTTGGCTCTGGAACTCGCACACGTGTCTAGGTGCTCGAGCGGGAGGGCTAGTCCATGAACAGGATTATGGAGGGTGGGGATCAGGTTTATACGCCGTATGCACATGCGGTGATATATGCTCGTAATTGCCTGACGTTTGTAAAAACGACTGCCATTGCATATGAGCAAAATCTTAAGGCTGTGGGTAATTTTTTGCCCATATGCAATAGCAGTCGTTTTTACAAACAAGAAATTACGAGTATACAGTATTTTAAAAGAGAAAATAATAATTGCGGAATTAAGATTTTTCAGGGTGCGGACTAGCTAAGCTCGAACATTTGACTATCCAACTTGCTACCAGTCACTGGCCCTGTATAACCGTGTCAAAGTTCCCACCACTTCCAAGGATGCTCACGGATCTTACCTCCGCCCCGAGTTTACACGTATTACCAGGGCAGACTCCTTGATATAGCCACTTGGCGAGGCTTTCACGGTCCCGGCATAGTTCAACTGCGATTGTGCAACGAGGCTGATTGCTGCATCTGGCACAGTGGGGTAGTAGGGCTAACTTTCCCCACTCCCGTGTAACTCTTGTCAACCAACAAACCAATCAACGGAAGGAATGGATAAGCGAGCGAACGAGCAAAGGAGTAAACACCGGTATAGGAATGGGCAAATGGCTTCATGAACAAGCCATCGGCCTAGCCAACGAGTAAATTAGTTTAGGAATCTATGAACGAGAACAAGAATAAACAAGCCACACAAATGGAGAGTTGGGTGAATGAAAGCACGGGGTTCTACCTACAATTAGCCACCTTTTAACCAATCTCTGGCTATAAGGAATTGCTAGGCTAGTAAGCCTACAGTAACACCGAACCTGCTATCTGCTGTGATGAGTGCCCGTTGTTAAAATTCTTGAACCAGACTCTGGTGTCTTGATTCTGTGCATTGATCCAGTAAGGTTCGATTGCAGTCAACAAAGGAAGACCGGAGGGAACAGCGTTTATATTTTTAAGGGTGTTAACACAACATAATACTAATTCATATCCTTTCATGATGTCTGGGGAGCTTTTTTTGATGTTTGAAGTTTCGTCTGGATTTGTAAGACATCCTGAAGTGGTGTGGAAAGTACCTGTACTGTGGGAGTAGCCATGTGGCCGGGTGCTGGGTAAATCATGTGATATTCGATCCTGCAAATTACCTGACAATGGATGTGAGTAGAATGTTCAAAGGAAGGCCTTGACCTGCCTATATGGAAAGAGAAAGAGAAACACCGAATTACCATGAAAATCGTTGGCAAACCCGAATGAAGATCACGTGATTTGCTTACCGCTAGCACTCTACAGTATGAGTCCTTACGCCAATTAGGTTATGGCGCTGATAAATGAACAACATACCAAAATCTGAGCCCTGTCACACCATGAATTTGCACAAAGGTGAGGGGGAAGCAGCTATGATAACGGGAGTTGGCTCGGCGGAGCAAAAAAGAAAACAGCTGGCAAGCGAGGACTATTGTCACTTGCAAGGCACCCACAGCCGAGCTGCCCAAGTAAGGGCCCGTTTACCTAGCCGCCCACCTCTAAAATTTGGATGATAGAGGCCAGGCATGGCATGTCCACCGGAATCATTTTCCGATACGCTGTGCAAAAGCCTTTACCTATCCTCTACAACCCTGAATTCTTCTCGCAAGACGGTCAAAACATAGCTTTGCTCCGGAGGCGGGCCCCGAAACCCACCAGACGCTAGACTGCACCCCACCGCAGGTAAACACCCTCTACTGTAAGAACCGAAATAATTGGGAATGGCGCTGGGAAGTCCAGAATTTCCGGCTTTGGATTAGGGGGAGAAAACACAGCGAGGGGATTCTCCTTTGGCCCTCACTTGAGACATAGAGGCTACTCGAACGTCCTAGCGTAATTCTCAATTATTTCGGCTTTTGCGGCACTTGACGGCGCCGTAGGAGGTATGGTAGGATGCATAGTGACGTGCGCGAGGCTTCCTACACATGGCCTCTTGTTTCTGTCGCCAGAGTCTGCGACTTTTCCCCAGGATTTATTGGATAAAAAGGAGGCTCTGTGGCCTTGGTTCAAGGCGCAGACGCGAACTTGATTTTCCTGCAGAGGGATTTTTGATTGATACGGTTTTTCTTTCATATTTTCCACTTCGCTTTCACTCCCATTGTGACCTCGATCAAAGCTCGTTGCCAATACTCACCCAGGAGCCCTGGTCCCCGAAACACAACGACAGTACCGTACCCTGCCTGAGTATGACCTGTAGTAATGATTCGGGAGACCGCAACCACAGGGAAAACTGATAAAGTACTAAGGCGGCCGGATTGAAGTGAGAAGGCTCTTTTTGTATTAGTGCATGTCAAGTGAGAACTAACCACCTATGGTATAGATTTTCCAAACTGGCTATGCAGCCAAGGCCTCCATGCCAGAAGTGATAGAATTTTTCACCAAGTTCGACGAGTTTACACCGTATGTAGTTAGTTGTCACTTGGCATAAGCTAGTCTAAAATAGAGCCTTCTCATTTCAATTCGGCCGCTTCAGTACACTAAAAGTGTTGCCTACCATCCTTCCGCATCAATGGCAGACATCATCCCCTCAGGCATGCTCCTTGTTACATTTTCAAATAGTCTAGATCCAATAATTCCTCGGGGTGCTCAACACCATCCTGAATTTCCTTCTCCAACCCCCAATCCCCGTAGTCCAGTCGGTGCGGATCAGGCTATATTCTTTCGAAAACCCACTCGGCCCGTGCCCTCACAGTACCGGAAGCGTTGCAGGCACTAGTATCTTTGCTAATTTGATATATCAACACTCCACTCTCAGGGAGGCTGGCTAGATAGTTTTACTCGCAGAGCGAAAGGGTGCTAGTGTGGGGTGGGAAATTTGCCGCAACATTTTGGTTTGGTTGAGGTATTTTGTAATTGGGGAGTACCTTCACATATTTTCAGCTGGGGTACCTCCAGTACTTGGTTGCAACGCATCGTTTTTGAGTTTATTGGATGCCAGGCTGCATGCGTGTTGACGATCTTGAAAGTAAAGGCTCCCGGCTCCGTGAGGGTGACTTGCAAGGGAAAACAGAAGGGGGCGAAGGCTGGTTGCGGAAGCTGAAGGGTGAATGTCGGATGGCCGTAATTGATCGGTTCGATCAAGTCACAAGAAAGGTTAAACGTGAAGACTGAAAGAACAATTTCTAATTACGGAGGGAAATTCCCACAATCTTCTCTCCTCCTCTGCAGAGTTTCCACCTCTCTTGGATAATAGGAATAGAACCACCTGAACAACCCATTATCTCTACTGTGCAAGAGCGTACGCAGTCATTAAAGAAAACACGAAAAGTCGCTAGAGATATCCGGACTTTTAGTAGCAATAAACACCACAAATCTTGTGATAGGGTGCACAAATATCTTGCAGCACATGCAGTTGAATTGTCTAGCTTAGTGAATATATACAGAGCGAGTCAAGCTTTATTAGTGAATCTGTCCGAAAACCCAGGTTACATATTGTTGAAAATGTTCACGAAGGATCCATATCTCGGACAGCACTAGACACGAGACGAAGCGCCTGAACTTTCACGAAGGCTCTATTTCTATGGAATGAATGACTATATGTACAAGGAAGAAGGATTTGGAGAAGGGTAGGGTATAATTGGGGTTAGGGTACTAGTATATGTGATCGGAAAGGTTAGCAGCAGAGTAGATGTTGCAGAATGGAGCAAGAGTGCGGATCATGTGTGATTAGGGGTTGCGAATGTGCTTACAGAAGCCGAAGAGAGGACACGGGTACTCTTAGTTGTGACTGCTGTTCTGTAATATATAAGACATCCGCTCTTGCAGAATGTAGAAAAATAAGCAAGCAAGAATACAATCTCTACTCTTAACAAGAGGGGTTCAACAACACATATCACCAGACTTAAACATCACAATAGTTCTTCAAGAGGCCAATTTAGTGGGAGAGCGTTCTAGTGCAGGATCCTGGAAGAGGTTGGGACCATCCCTTTGATATTCGTTGTCACCGCTAAGCACAGTACGTGTGGAGCGGAGAGGGGCGTGCGGTTGCCGTAGGTTTCTATAATACATTTTCGATAATACCCGATGGTCTGGCTTGCTGATGATCGGGGGAATAAATTCATCAAAACCTTTCGGCTAACCTATGTGCGAACCTAGAGAGCGGTTGACTAGGACGGATGACCTTCTATGCGAGCCGAGGATGATAATTTTGATCTAAGATTTGCCTTATTGGTGAATAACTAACCGAGATACCGGTAGTAGCGCAAGTCGGGGAGGAATTATGCTCTGGGCTACACCCTTAGCGAACTGTACACCAAATCATAAGCAACACCAATATAGTTGGTACAGCGAATGCGGAAAGTAACCCTGACTCTGATTTAGTCTGTTCATACCAAAGGAGAGGTAAGTTTTTTGCAACTGTTATTCATGCTTTATTAGCTGTTTCTAATTTGGTAACGCATGCTATTACAGCGAGCACTCAAATTTAAGAAGAATGCTCAGGGCCATCGGAGCTCCGGATCTGGGGCAAGAGCAAGGAAGTCGCCCTGAGCTTGGCCCTAAGTCTAAACTGGGAGAAAGAAGGAGTAAAGAAAAAAGTGTCGTGGGCTGAAGCGAGTCATAAGCCATCACTCACTATTGCCAAGTGTTTGGATTGTGAATTTACATGATAAAATCATAGCTTGTTACACAATATGGTACGGTGCGCTCACATACTATACTATAAACACACTGGAGGTCGATAGCCCAGCTGGTATATACAGAAAAAATTACTTCAGGTCTCAACAGGGGTGGGAGACGGGTGGAAGGGGGGGCCAATTTTCCAAAGCAAGAAACCATGTATTGTAGATATATAATGAGGAAAGAAAGAAAGGTAGAAAAAGAAAAGAGAGCCGCTTAAGGAAATACAAGACCATATCCGCCCCTTGATTCTGGTATTGATTGTTCCACTGACCGAGACATTGGGAAGGTTGCCGCTGCCCTTGCCGAGGGAGATCGTTACCGCCGGTGTATCCCCAGGTGGCAATTCGGGCACAAGGAGATCCATTAGGAGTGGAGGGTGGGAAAAATAGAGGACGCGAGTTGTAGGATAATAGAGGACGCGAGGTGTAGGAAGCATGATGATCTCGTGGAAAGGGGAAGTTCGGAGGTGATATATGGATCGGGGGGTTCACGGGCTCGTGATCTATGAGCTATGACCCCGCACTGGCCCAAGCAACCGGGTATACCTTTTTCCACCCTTGTCCGAGACATGGCTCCGATTCACCAAGCGCTACTCCCTGTGCTTGCCCAATTGGCAACGGGTTGTTCCAAACCACCATTTTGCTCTAGGGCGGCATGAACGGGAAAAGAAATCCCAATTTAGGTTTTTGAAGTCAAAATTAACTCCCGCTTGGAGATAAAGATGTTGTGGATTTGTTTTGGATCTTCCTCCCTAGCACTACCTTTGAAATCATACCTGATGCAGGTTATTTATACCTAGGACCGGGCACGGGAGGCTTCGCTGTATAGAGGGAGTTTGCTTTCGAATGTTCTGCGAAGAGTTTCATCATCATAATAGTAACAGTTTTTTTTGGGGACTACCAGGGCTTAGCCTACACCCTTTTCCGTGGGCACTTATACACTATTGCTTCCTCCTGTTTATACATGTAATATCCTCAATTCTGTTTTCCTTGTTTATTCATTACATAGTTCCTCATAATACATCAACATTTCCACTTCCTCCAAGGTCCTGTCCTGCTCTTATAGTAATTACACTTGGATTTCTTTTGTGCTAATTCCTACACCCCACTCTATTTTTTCCTATTCTAGACCCCTGGCTCTCACATTGTTTTTATACTTTCTAAGATGCTTTCCCCCTTTCACCCCCGACTCTCCTCCTTGCACCCGGGGACATCTCCGTACTACCCGGGCCGCTCCATTTTACTACCAGATTGCCTCACTTGTGCTCTTGGACATCACGGCAAATATTCCGTCCACCAGTCTTTCCGTGTGCCTTCCGGGCTGAAAACAAAAATATAAAAAAAGAGCAATTCTCCAGCATATGCGAGAGCACAATAGCTTAAACCCAACCTGCGCCCGGGCTGGGCCATAGCCAAATACCTCTCCTGCCCCTCCCCCTCCTTCTGCCGCCAAAACATACAAGATGCATAGCAAACCATGAGATATAAATTGTATGGGAGATGGACCACCAGGCGCCAAGAGCGACAGTACGAAAAGGGGATGGCGTAGAGGAGAGTCATACCGGCAACCGTCAACAGACCAGAGCCACCGTTGACTCTCATCTGATTTCTCTCCCGGCGGGAATGGATTCCGGCTGCATCGAGGGTCGAGGGAAAGCGAAAAGTAAAGATAACTAACTGGACCAATAACGGAAAAGCAATTGAAACGGCCCACAGGTAATGCGACTCTAGGACTACTTTACTGTAGATGTAATTCAATCTACGGACCTCCATGATCCCCCCCACGGCGATTGTCCAGTACTGGAGTGAGAATACATATACCATGACTGTTTCCGGAATAGCTGGTAGCGAGAGCGAATCTAGGTTTGGCAAAGTGGCCTGGTCGGACTCCACAATAGCATCTCCTTTGCCTGCAAGAACTATCATTTCCATGATGATCCATGAAGCAAAATATCCAGTCGCCAGGGAGAAAGATATGGGAATGCCATGGAAGCCAAAAAGCTTCACATACTGCAATATCAACATCGCAGTGAATATGTGCCTGATTAGGGTGCCGTAGACATATCTCTCAACGAGACGGAGCAGGGTCGCAATCTGCGAACTACCCTGTGGGTCGCTGTCATCATCCTGCGCTTTGATCCGATTCCGCTGCAGTCGAATTTCTACGACCTTTCCTATAGCGTTCAGAATTCGGTGGATACCGCCACCGCGACTTGCATTTCTGTAGTGGTGGTGTATTTCGAAAAATAGGAGCAAAGTGTCCAAGAGGAGTATGAGTGGTCCAACCCGGATTTGGTAGCGATAAATCGGATCAAAGCTACAGGCAGAGCCGATCGGATGGGTCATGCATCCCAAGAGCAAGGGTAATATGACCCAAAAAATGTTCATACCGTTAATTTCGGTGGTGGCGACCTCGGCCTGTGATACCGGCGAAACATCGTCAGGTGGGAATGATCGAGCCGTCGGTGTGGAAGCATTGAGTGTTGTTCCGGTAGCGGTAGAGGGACCCCCTAGGGTTGGGAGTTTGATTGAACTGAAGGGTTTGGAGAACACAGTAGATGACAAAAGTAAATGCAATATAAAAAAACTTGTCATGAGTGAGACTCTGATGTGGATCCGGTACATGGTAAGGGATATTAGTGTAGGGCTCGTACCGGAGAGTCTGGTGGGGAGATAAGGGCTGATGGGAGAAGGGAGAGAATAGTGTTGATTTATCCTAAAACTTTAGCCCTGGTACTCGTACAGGTGCATACTCGAGTACCAGGGTAGTCCGCGAACAGGATTTTGGAGGGGTACGATGAGATTTATGGGCATATATGTTAAAAGAGAAGAAATTCCGGAAACACTTTAAAGATGATTGTTGAATTATGATTTTCCAGGGCGCTAGCTTGGTAAGCTCGAATATTTGGTTATTGAGCTTGTTGCCAATCACTACCCTAGCTAGGATAAATATATTGAATTAACCAGTGTTTCCGGATTTCACCCCCGCCCCGAATACACTTATCACAAGGGCAGATTTTTTGGTCGTGTACAGTACACCACATCCACTCGGCGAGGTTTCGGCGATCCTATCGTAGTTCGATTGCGATTGCGCAACGGGGCTGGTTTCGGCAATGGTGGGGTAGTAACAGCACCATGGTTCCTGCAGTTTGAAAATCTTGCAGCACATCTACGACGTGGCGGACTGCTCAACATCAGATTTCACACTCTACTCGAGCACTGAAAATCCAACCTTACCAGGCTGCCCCAAAACCTTCTGGACGAGCCTAGAAAATTGATCTCATGTTGAATGAATAACTTAGAAAGTGCGAAAAGTAGTTTCGATCCAAGAACTCAAATGTTGTGACCCTGGTTTGGAAAGTTCATAGGATACAGAATTCAGGAATTAAACCATACTAAAAACCTGTAGGACTCGGCTGAAATAGAGGAATGGCCCCTCAACAAGGGAAAGAAAAACCCTAAAAACTGGTCTCACGAAGCCCAAGCGGTCCTTTAGGATCTAAATTATTCTTTAAAAACATTTAATGAAGTTGGGAGGATCATATTGTGGGCTTAAAACTAAAATGTGACATTGGAACGAATCCAAAGCTAAATTATCAGACCCGTGGTGGACGTGCTGCAAGGTTTTGGAACTGCGCCCGGTTACATAATCCGCAGGAACCTTGACACCGATAAGGCCTAAGTTGTCTACCCCCTCGCAATTCTTGTCCTCCAACAAACCAATGAATCAACGGGTGAAAGAGTGAATGAGCGAGCAAACAAGCAAAGATGTAAACACCGGTATAGGAATGGGCGAATGGCCTCATGAGCGAGCCATCGGCCTAGCTAAAATTCGTAAACCAGAGTTTGGTGTGTTCATTCTGGGCACTAATCCTAGTCAGGTTCAATCATAGACATATCAACTAAGGAATACTGGAAGGAACAACATCTATTTTTTAGGGGCGTTAACACCAATGTTTCAACGAACGGGGGGGTTGGATCAAAAATGATCGAGGGGCTAGGAACACTGTTTTTCGAACCGGGGGGGTTATATACTCGAGTAAGGTAGAACCCCTTCGAACAAAGCGGTAAGCAATGACATTTGGGGGTAGTTGGAAGCAAAGAAACACAAAATGATAGGAAAGGGGGACAATATCTAGGAGAAGAAGCGGGTAAACTAGCTCCGGCACTCTTCTTCCCCTGCTTCCTAGCAATAAATTCCCATACAGCTGGGTAAGTTTCCATAAAAGTTCCGTCTATTTTTGCTTACTAAAGCATTAAAGAACAGCCCCCCCCTCCAATCCCCATCTTTGGAAGCCCCGATTCAACCCCCCCGGGTTCGATTACCGAAGGCCTTCTTCTCAACACTGGTTAACACAACATAATACTAATTCATCTCTTTTTTTGATGTCTGGAGGGACTTTTTTTTCCGTTTGAAGTTTGGGCCTCTGGATTTGTTATTCTAATGGAGTGGTGTGGAGAATATTTGTGCGCAAATTAAGTTACGGGGCTCATATATGAAAAAACACATCAAAACCTGAGCGTGTCGCACTATGATTTAATTTGCGCACAAGTAAGAGAGAGGCAGTTATGATAGTTGGGTGGGCGGAGCAAAAAAATATCATAGCTGGCGAGCGGGTGTTGCTGTCACTTGCAATGCATCTGCAGCTGAGCCACCCAAGCAAGGCCCATTCACTCAGCCTTCAGTTTCTAGAATTTAGGTGGTAAACTGGACCGTAGCGTGTCAACCGGCATCATTCCCCGACAGACGGTGGAAGAGTGTTTGCCTAGTTTCTACCGTCCGAAATCATTGCTGCTGGATGGTCGAACCGTAACTTCGCCTCGGAGGTGCGCCCGGAAACCCACCAGGAGCTAGACCATACGCTACTGTAGGTAAACACAATCTACCTGCCCGTGCTATCGGAGGTGTCGTAGGACACATAGTGACATGCGAAGGACTTCATATGTATGTCCTATTATTTTGCCGTCAGTACCCCGGACGTTTCCTGCTGGATTCATTGCATGAAAGGGGGTTCTGTGGCAGCGGTGCGAAGGAGCAGGCTAGAACTTGGATTCTCCTACAGAGTGTTTTTACTTGACCCCCTCTCCTCTGCTTTCAGAGCCACTGTGACGTTGATCAAACCTTATCGCGAATAAACACCAGAAAACCCTGATCCTGGTAGGACTGCGGCAGCACCCCCCCAAGCGCCAGACCCCACTAACGGTCGCAACTGTCGTGTATCGTATTAGGCTGCTTCGGGTTACCCGAGTAACAGCTGAACTGACCCTTCAAATACCGGAAAAACTTGAATAATTGGACGGTGTTCTACAAGTATGAAATCCAGAATTCCTTTCTTTGGAAAGGGGGCAAAAAAACACATCAATAACAGGCCCCTTTCCCCCCTCCGAGACGGAAAAGAAAGAGAAAAAATTCTTGACCTTACTGAGAGAGGAATGCTCAACGACATAGCACGCCTCCCAATTATTCAAGTTTCTCCGGTAGTGAATTGAGAGGCTTGAACCTTTCCCTCCCACGGGAACGCTAAGGGAGAAGATTTGATGTTCGGTTAAGAGGCTTTCGTTTGCTGAAAAAGGGTGTGACCTCTGAAGGTCCTTTTCCTCCGCCGTTCATCATTGTTGGCAATGACAATGGCTCCCTCCGGCACCCACGAAATTTTCTTACTAGACAGCTAATTCTGTGGATGGCGGTCTATACACATACACACCGGTTCAAATCACCTCCTAATATGTCTGCTCTCTCTAGTGAAACTTTCATCAAAAACGACATTTCATACGATAGTGAGTGTGCAGTTGAAGCTATGTATTGCAAGCTTTTCAATCACAAGGTTGATGAATGAATGGTAGGTTGAAGAATCCACTTATCCGAACAGCTTTTCTAGGTGTCAACCAGATCACCAGGAACTGTTCATGGCTGTCAACGGTCATGTCTGGAATGGGGGACGAACTGCCCATTGCCAGCGGAACCGAGCCTTAGTCTGCGGTATAAGGGGCAAGCGTGGAAAAGTGGCACATTGCGGGGGTGGGATGGGTTGATTTTGGACAAAATTCTGGTACACTGCCAGTCTGTGCTCATAAAGTAATGTGGTTGGTCTTTCTTCATCCGATCCTCTTTTGCCGGTATTAGCAGTTCTGAAGGTAAAGGTTCCATAAAGGCGACTTGCAGGAGAGGACGGAATGGGGTAAAGGCTCGTGGTGGGGGCTGGGGGGTGAGTGTCGGACGCCCGTAATTGATCCCTTTTATTAGGTCATAAGGGAGGACAAGAGCGGAGACAACGTGTCTTATATTATAAACCCGAAGCAAAAAACCCTCTGTGCAGCCAAACACTTCAGGTCCGGTCTCAGATATATACAGTAGCTTACCCGCGCCACGTATGATCTCGATGAGCAATAGTGTGGAGGAGCGAAATTTCGTTTCATTGTATTTCTTGTCTGCATCGCGGGGGGATAACCCCGTCTTTGAAGCCCTAAATTGTTTTGTTCCTTCCGTTCTTTATGCCATGACAGGGGAAACCCCCCCCCCCCCCATCGTGCTCTTATGTCTCTATAGAGATCTAAAGTGTTTTTGTAGTCTACTTGCGCAGCTAACGGAACGTTACTGTAATGTATCGTAGTATTTCGTATAGTGTTCAATGCAAACTTATAAGTTAGTTGGGACGCCAAATAGTAGCGAGTGACGTCTGGTGACTCTCCCCAGCTTCTGGACTTGCCCAGATGATCGATGGAAGGATCTGGATGACATGGTTGTGTTTTCCATATATACTCCTGTGTTTACCCTTAGTTTAGCAGGCGAGAAGAAGAGAAGAATTTGCGCACTATCCACTCCAGTTGCTATTCGGTGCGGTATTTTGATTAGAGAAAATAGTTAACATCAAACTTCACGGGTTGCCGGAAATGCTTGAACATTATAATTCCTTCTGTATATCTAAATAAACCCCACCCCTACATTACAGATGGGGAAGGGGGAAAAAAGAATTCTATCATTAAGGAGACAATTAGTGCGTGAAGGGGATATACAACTAGAAAACAGGGAAGAAAAAGGTAAAAATTATGGAAATTGCTGGTTATTCTGCCCTATCTAGATGCGATAGGGGTAGCCCCCACTAAAGTCTGAACTCTAGGCCGTGAACGGGTGCTGACAGACCTTGGTCTGATTGGGTGAGAAAGTCGAGGTACAGGTTGGGAAGGGTATTTCTCTCAATAAAAAGAGGAGTTTTTAAGCTGAGAATCTGTCTCAGGATATTCAAGAAGGGCGGGAGAGACAAGAATCAGCGCAAGGTGGGGACTTGAGTAGCAGGAGGAGAAGGTTAGGCGGGGGTGATAGAGAGGAGGTGAGAGCGATGACGGACATGTTGTGGAGCTGTTGGGTCTATGCGGGGATGGTGCAGGACACAGGTATCCGCATTTGGAGGCTGTGAAGGGCCGGCGCCTCCCCGACGGTAGGAAAGGCTGGGGGGGGGGATCCTGGAGGCTGGAGCAGCACTATCACTTCCTGGTGCCCATTATCAGTAGCCCAATCGAGTGGTGTCTTGCCATGCTTATCCCTATTGTTAGAGTGAACGTCGCCCCTTTCAAGCAGTACTTTCACCACCCTCTCCTGCCCATCCTAAGCACCACGATGGAGTAGTGTTCAGCCATTGGTATTTGGTCCGTTCGGGTTGGCGTCTTCTAGTCCTAGTAGTATTTTTACCACTCCTTAGTGCCCGTTGTAAGCAGCCGCCAAGAGCGGTGTTTGGCCGTGGATATCTGGTTCATCGGGGTTGATGTCGTCTCGTTCGAGCAGTATTTTCACCACTGCATCGCTCCCATTCCAAGCAGCAAGCCGGGGTCGTGTTTCCCCGCCGTTATTTGGTTTGCCGGGGTTGGCTCCGCCCCTGCCCAGGAGCATTTTCACCACGCCCTCGTGCCCATAGCCAGGGTCAATAAAGTGTAGTGTTCTGCCGTCGTTATCTTGTTTGTCGGTCATGACTTTCTCGCCGAGGACTATTTTCACTACTCCCTCGTGTCCATTGGAGGAAGTAGCATAGAGAGGTGATTCGCCGTCGCTACCTAGTTTGTCGGGGCTAAGGTCATCTCAGCCGAGTAGAACTTTCACCACTCCATCGAGCCCATTCCAAGAAGCAAGCCACTGGAGTTTGTGTTAAGATTCACGAAGGTTCCATACCTGAACGATAGTTGGAACACTGATGGGACATGGCTGAGAGGAATTGGGTTTCGTGACGGTTGCACTATGGGCTAGTATGGTATCAGAGGCAGGGTTCCGAATAGTCGGCGGAAGACTGGACTGGACTAGCTAGTCAGGTCGAAAGTCAAGTCTAGTCCAATGGTGGAAATTAGACCGACTGGACAGTCAGGATTATGGAAACCGACTTGACCAAGACCGGTCTGACCAGGCCTGCCAAGCAATAGGATATGCTATTTTTATCACTATATATTACGTTCAAATAAAGCTTTTCTTAATTAAACTTATTGTTTCCATGAATTATATGGTCGAGATAGTTCCTCGCTTAGATTAGGGGTGGCGAAAATAGGTTCTTGAGTATCGAACCATTTTTGTTTCACTAAGTGAGTGATATTACATGACCACATGCCACAATACCGGTATTGGATGCGACTTATCCATCAGGTTTCCACCGCATATTATCCTCTCCAGGATATTCTATCAACTTGTATTGAGGGGCTGTTGATTCATAGCGTGACAAGCGACTTTAAGATCCTAGTATAGCTATACTTCTATTCTTAGCGAGTGTTAGGCTTGGTGCCATTCAGACTCATGTGATCTTTTATAAAGACTGGTCTGGGACCAGTTCAAACCGGACCGGACCACCCAAGTTAGTCGGGTCCAGTCATCGCCATCACCAGGACTGGCCAGCCTGGTCCCGCCTCCAAGACTTGACCGGTCGGACTATTCGGAACCCTGATCAGAGGAGTGATGATATGTTTGGTCGAGACGTTAGCTTAAGGAGGAGCGTTTAGGATGCTTTAGGAATAGGCACTAGGGAAGACTAGTGGTTAGTGGTTGAGATTTACCAGGAGTTGGAACGCATATGGATCAGACTATGAAGGTTAGGAAACGACCGGTGGTATCAGGACTGTGCAGGATCACAGAAGGTTGAAGAAGTAGTGTTAGAGGATGAGACGAAAGGGATGGAGATAGGGGAAAGAAGTTTCGGGAAACTTCTAAGGAGTTGGATGGTAGGGGAAGATAGGAGAGAATATCGGAGCGTGTTGTGGAAGAAGGGTTCTTTCTGTAAACTCAAGATTGTGTATATACAGGACACGCCCGGAGACGCAGAAAAGAATAAGAATCCCAAGAAACTCTCAACTCATCATAGCCCAAACTTTCTGAGTTTGGCCGTTGTTATTTGGTTCGTCGGGGCTGGCTCGGCCCCGTCCGTGCAGTACCTTCTCAACTCCTGTGCCTCCGCTTAGCGGCCCAATGCAGTAGTGTTTAGCCATTGCCAGCTAGTTTGTCCGGGCTGATGCCATCTAGTCTAAGGAGTATTTCCGCTACTCCTTCATGTCCATTCCAAGCAGCCCAATGGAGTGGTGTATTACACGTAAAACCCAGTTGATTAAATTAACACATCGCAACCCTCCATCTCTACTAAACCAGCTACAATCTCCACAATCCCGAAGAATGATTCACAATGTAGGCCACTGAACAGGGAGGGTTTATCGAAATTCGCGACATACCAATATATCTTCTGAGCTTGTAAAAGGATATTAGTGGATATGTGGTGCAGTCGCCACGAAGCTTCAACGCAAGCTGTTTGGCGCAATATGCAGGTCCCGTTTTGCGTGCGCTCCCCAATATAGAGAGGGCTATTCGAGAAATGACGTGTTCACGAGCCGGGGTGAGGAGCCGGTCGAAAAGGACAGGCTGAGAATTTAGGTAACTTGGGCAGGTTTCCACCATTGCCGATTGAGCCGGGCCGAAAGGCTCGGAATGAGAGCAGAGGTACCCCCGAACAGTAAAGTCGATCAACCTGGCCGCGCAAGCCTCCTTTCCTTGTCTACAACAAGTCCCTCGCAACAGTCTAGCAATATACTTATCAGGGTTCCGAATAGTCCGACCGGTCAAGTCTTGGAGGCGGGACCGGGCCGGCCAGTCCTGGTGATGGCGATGACTGGACCCGACTAACTTGGGTGGTCCGGTCCGGTTTGAACTGGTCCCAGACCAGTCTTTATAAAAGATCGCATTAGTCTGAATGGCACCAAGCCCAACACTCGCTAAGAATAGAAGTATAGCTATACTAGGATCTTAAAGTCGCTTGTCACGCTATGAATCAACAGCCCTTCAATACAAGTTGATAGAGTATCCTGGAGAGGATAATATGCGGTGGAAATACGATTACCTGATGGATAAGTCGCATCCAATACGGGTATTGTTGCATGTGGTCATGTAATACAGTATCACTTAGTGAACCAAAAATAGTTCAATACTCGAGAGCCTATTTTCGCCACCCCTAATCTAAGCGAGGCACTATCTCATAATTCATGGAAACAATAAGTTTAATTAAGAAAAGCTTTATTTGAATGTAATATCTAGTGATAAAAATAGCATATCCTATTGCTTGGCAGGCCTGGTCAGACCAGTCTTGGTCAAGTCGGTTTCCATAATCCTGACTGTCCAGTCGGTCTAATTTCCACCATTGGACTAGACTTGACTTTCGACCTGACTAGCTAGTCCAGTCCAGTCTTCCGCCGACCATTCGGAACCCTGATACTTATTGAAAGAATATTTTTGGCGTTGAGATTCGGGGACACTATCTTGACTGAAAGGGCATGACACAGCTCACCGGCTTTCAAGGACCACTCCGAGTGAGATATCCACATCAGTGCGGGAGTAGCCGTGCCGGATCTCGCTCTCTCCCCACCTTGTTCCCTTATCCGACCCAGCGCTGCGCTATATACTTGCAAGCACCACCCCCACTACCTCAGCCCACAACACAAGTAATCAACTCCGATGCACAAACACCGTAAAGCGCCGATGGTGGAATTTCTTCCCCCTTTGTTAATATCCCTAGATTTATTCATAATTACAAGAAAATACACCGAAAACGCGGGAGAGTATGACCCAGAGACCCGAAAGTAAAAGTCAAGCACCCCAAAAGTAACAATTTAAAGACACCATGCCATTCAAACTTGTCAATCATAACAAAACCACGAATAGAATTTATGACCCTGAATATAAATAGAAAGGCCCCCAATCTTACTGGAACTTTTATTATACCCTTCGCGATAAGATAAGAAAACTTTCCTTCAAGTTCTTTGCCCCCTTAACCCTCCCATGTGCCGATTGTGCTCTTAGGTTGAAGAATTCTGGGTTCTGACTGCCTCACCGAAGCGAGACTTGCACTTTAAGGTGACATGTCTGAAGGGCTAGGTGGCAGCTCTTTCTAGGCTAGCCCAGCCTTGTGTGGGGATGGCAATTCCCAAGTGTTGGTTTCGCAGAGCAAATCGAGGGATCTAACCAGGCGGGTATTTAAAGGGGGAAAGAGGAAGACAACCCTGGCTCGCTGAACACAATTTGAGAGGACCTTGAGGAAGGAGATAGGCGTGAGAGAATGGGGACGAGAATTGACGGTTTATCGCAGTTCCGTGATGATCTTTCCTTCGTGCCGTTTTCCCTCCCTTGGGTACCCCATTTGTCTACCTTTATAAATTACTGAATTTACCACATTGATAGCACACGGTGTTTGTAAGTTGCCCCGCAATCATCAGCGAGTCCACTTGCCGATCTCACAGTAAATCAAACCTTCTTAATTGATCATTCGAAAAAATAAATTCTATAGACCATAACATAACTTGGGCCATTATAGTATAGCTCTTCCTAGGGTCGGTGGGGATGGGGAGGGGCTCTCGTACTGGGTTCGCGAAAGGTAACGACAATCCCTATTGCTATTCATTGCTGCCGCCTAGTGTAGTATTCGTGCAACCCAGAGGGATGCGGGGATGTTCCAGGTTACTATATTTCTCATTCTAGCCCTGTCTGCTCGAGTAACGACTGGGGCATACATTGATTGGACCCTTTCTGCCAGCCTGAGGGTGGATTCGGGGGGATCGATGACTAATAGCATTTCTATCCATGCTCGATGGAAGAAAATGTGAAAGGTTACTGGAGTTCCCCATCTAGGGTGGGAGTAGGGGAGACACTGCAGGCTCGACCCTCAGTTTTGGCTCGGAGGGAGAAGAGAGGGGAAGTGGTCGACCAGTTCAAGATCATGGTACGTGCTGAATTACCGCCCCACGGCAGGATATAATCATGGGATATCACTCGCAACAAATTACTCTTCAGCAGGTAAGATGCAGAGCGTACTATACGAGATAGTACGATACATACCGTAATGTACCGTTAGCCGTGCTAGCACATATAAAAAACGACTTTGGACCCCAATGGGGATGTGAGAGGGGTAGAGGGGGGAGTCTTTTTATAGCCGTGTGTTAGAGAGCAGGGAGATGAGAAGCTGCGGCCCAGATTTTTAGGTTCAAATTAACTCCTCGCTTGTGGGTGAGAACACCCCTTTTGGATGAGATTCGAATCCCTTCCTTGGAATTACCCTCCGATATGATATACACATATCTGAGACCAAGGATTGGGTTGGGTTCCATTGGGAGTTTTTTTCCCCCGAGGTTATGATGGGGAGTCGTGGGACCGGTCTTTGCTTCGGGATTGAGGGGCCCTTGCTAGATTGGCTTTCCTATGTGGGTGAGAGCGGGAAGTGTAGGTTGTCTTCTAGGTTCGTCTTTGGGCTTCTAGTCGGAGGATAGTGGGATGTAGACACGATCTTCATTAAACCACGTCTTTGGTTGGAATCAAACACCACCATACCTTGTTAGCAGGTAACTTTACATAGCTTTCCGCGAGCTATCTTGAACTTTGTGTATCTTTTTCTCTATCGATATCTAAATAACCTTCATGTCTATACCTCATATAGGGGGAGAGGAGAAAAAAGGGAATTGTGGGAAAATAAAAGAAACAATGGATATAGAGTGGGGATATACCACTAGGAAAGGAGGAAAAAGTTAAATATGATGGGGTAGGGGGTTCCGAGCCATATTAGTTTATCATAATACAATAAAAAATACCCCCTACAAACGCCAAACTCTAGAATATAAACGGATATTAATAAATCCAGACTTGAATACGTCGGGAAAGCAGGGCAGGGGTTTGGTTGGATATTGCCTTTGATTAAAATAGAAATATATAAGATAAGGTTGTGTCGTGGGTATATTCCAGGGGAAAGGAAAAGGTGGTTTTAGGATAAGGTTAGGATTGGAACTGCGGGAGGAGGTTGAGGGGGATGAAGGCAGTAGCGGCGGTGGGCACGCTGTGGAGTTGCGATCGATGCAGGAATGGCACAGAGGTCATCGGCGCAAGAAGCGGGTAAAGTGAGAGATAGTTCGTCGCCGTAACGATAGGCTGGGGGTGGCAAATTCCAGAGGCTGGAGCAGAGCTACCACCCCCTCGTGCCCTTTGTCAGCAGCCCGGCGGAGTGGTGTTTGGCCAGATTTATCTGATTTTCTGGGGTTGACGTCGCCCCGCCCGAGTAGTATCTTCACCACTCCCTCATGCCCACTGTCGGCAGCACCCCAGAGTGGCGTTCGACCGTGGTTATCTAGTTTATCGGGGTTGACATCGTCTCGACCAAGCAGCGTTTGTACCACCCCCTCATGCCCATTATGAGCAGCCCACATGAGTGGTGTTCGGCCATCGCAATCCGGTTTGTCGGGGTGGACGTGGCCTCGCACCAGTAGTATTTTCACCACCCCCCCGTGCCCATTATAGGCAGCACCTGAGAGCGGTGTTTGGCCGCGGTTATTTGGTTTGTCGGAGTCGACGCCGTCTCGTCCGAGCAGCATTTTCACCACTCCCTCGTGCCCATTATAAGCAGCCAACCGGAGTGGTGTTTGGCCGTTGTCATCTGGTTTGTCGGGCCAGACGTCGTCCTGTCTGAGCAGTATTTTCACTACTTCTTCATGCCCATTGGAAGCAGCACCCCGGAGTGGTGTTCGGCCGCGGTTATCTGGATTGTTGGGGTTGACGTCGTCTCGCGTGAGTAGAATTCTCACAACTCCCGCATGCCCATTATAAGCAGCACCAAAGAGCGGTGCTAGGCCATCGTTGTCTGGGCTGTCGGGCTTAACGTCGTCTCGTCCGAGCAGCATTCTCACCACTCCTTCGTGTCCCTCGGAAGCAGCCCACATGAGTGGTTTCCGGCCGTCGTTATCTGGTTTATCAGGGTTTACGTCCCCTCGCGCGAGTAGGATTTCCATCACCCCCACGTGCCCATTACAAGCAGCGCCAGAGAGTGGTGTCTGGCCGTTGTTATTCCGTTTGTCGGGTGTGACGTCGTTTCGTCCGAGCAGCATTTTCACCACTCCTTCATGTCCACTCTCGGCAGCACCCCAAAGTGGTGTTCGCCCGTGGTTATCCGGATTGTCGGGGTTGACGTCCCTCCGTCCGAGCAGCATTTTGACCACCCCCTTGTGCCCATTATGAGCAGCCCACATAAGTGATGTTCGGCCGCCGTTATCTGGTTTGTCTGGGTTGAGGTCGTCTCGCCCAAGCAGCATTTTCACCACCCCCCCGTGCCCATTATAAGCAGCGCCCGAGAGCGGTGTTTGACCGGCGTTATTTGGTTTGTTGGGGTTAACGTCGTTTCGTTCGAGCAGTATTTTCACTACTCCCTTGTGCCCATTATAAGCGGCCCACCGGAGTGGCGCTTGGCCTTTGTTATCGGGATTGTCGGGGCAGACGTCCCCTCGTCCGAGAAGCATCACCACCACTCCCTTGTGCCCACGCATAGCGGCACGATGAAGTGGTGCTCGGCCGTTGTTATCTTGTATATCGGGGCTGACGTGGTTTCGTCTAAGCAATATTTTCACCACACCCTCGTGCCCATTCTCCGCAGCACCCCAGAGTGGTGTTTGGCCGTCTTTATTTGCTTTGTTAGGGTTCACGTTGTCTCGTGCGAGTAGTATTCTCACCACTCCCTCATGCCCACTCAGGGCAGCAACCTGGAGTGGTGTGAGGCCGACGTTATCCGGCAGGTCAGGGTCGGCATTGCCCCGGCTGAGAAGCATTTTCACCACCTCCTCGTGCCCATTCCCGGCAGCCCACACAAGAGGTGTGTGACCTCCGCAATCCATCTGGTTGATATCACACCCCTCCTCCTCCACCAAACCAGCTACAATCTCAACGATCCCAAAGAAGGATGCGTAATGCAGACCACTAAACAGGGAAACTGTATCGAAATCAACAGCATGACCATAGATACTCTGTGCTTGCAAGAGGATTTTGGTGGGCATGTGGTTACTGTTGTCATCAAATAGCTTCAGCGCAAGCTGTTTCGCGTGTTCCGAAAGGTCCCGTTTTGCGTGCACTCCCCAATATAGAGAGGAATATTCGAGAAATGGCGTGCTTTGGAAGTCGGGGGAGGGCCTTGTCGAAAAGGCCTTGACTTGCTGGGAATTCAGATAACTTAAGCAGGTTTCAGCCATTGTCGAGTGAGCTGCGCCGAAAAGCTCGGGGTGTGCTCGGAGGTATTCTTGAAGCGTAAAGTGGATCAACCGGACCACGGAACCCTCCTTTTCTACCACAACAAGTCCTTGACAACAGGCTAGTAATGTACTTATTGAAGGAATATTGTCGGTATTGAGATTTGGCGACCCGATTTCAACTGATAGGGCGTGGCACAATTCACTAGCCTTCAAGGGCCGCTCCGCGAGAGATATCCACATCAGAGCCGCCATTCCAAGCATCACTCTCTCCCCACCCTGCCCCTTTATGCGATCCAGCGTTGCACCATAAGCATCCCCCAACCCTAGGCCCTCGGCCATTGCCCTGAGCTTTTGGCGCCGACGATGGATTGTGGTTTCCTGCAGGACAGAATCGATATTGAGAGAGACTAGCAAAAATCTAGATATGTATCTGTCAGTAAATGCTTCGGGTAGCTTTCCCCGGCTCTATCGTTTCTACATACATTTCCGAAATGTCTTCCGGAATTTTCTTCAGGATCTCTGCCTCCAGACTTCTATCCATCGCATCCGGGGTTGGGTCCTCTTCCAGCCTGGAGTGAAGATATCTAACAATATCGTCTCTCTTAGTACTTATCGGTAGATTCGTCACCCTTCCGGCAAGACGCCTTCCGATATCCGATCGAATGTGCGGCCTTCCAGTCACGAATATCCTAGTGCCCGGAGACTCTTGGAGAATTTTGTTTAGCGAATCAAGAAGCTTAACTCGATGTTCTGGCACACATTCGTCCAGAGCATCGATGCATATGAACGTGCGCTTTTTGGAAGCCGTAGTCTGCAGCATCTTCACGATATCCGTATGCTGTGGCCTCCGTCCACCGATGAAATTTTTTTGCTCCTCATAGGCTTCCACAATCTCCTCCGGCACCTCTCCTAGCCCGACCACAAGCTGTTTGAGCAGAGCCCCCAGCATACTCGTTGATGACTGTTCTCGTTTGGCGGTGAAGTCAAGGTAGAGGCAGGCAACCGTGACATTTTGCCCTCTAACCTGACCACACAAATTATCTATCACCAATGAGCTAACATCATAGCTTATTAGTGCCCGCCCTCTCTTCCATTCCGTGACGTCCGCTCTTCTTACCTAATATACGTCTTTCCGACCCCCGGATTTCCATAGCAAAACAAAACCGCGTCACCAGATCCACCTTCCCCACTACTGGCGTGCCAGCTTCTGAATTCGTCAGTTTGTAATAGCCATTCCCCTAAACTTTCGATTCGACGATCTTGGATGTCTTGATGCCGTGACTTGGGATCTAGTGGCGATAGCCAGGCTAGGATATTTGATTGGTCATCGGCAACTGTAAACTTATTCGACACGCTAACGGCAGTGTAACTCGTGTTCAGAGAGTTGATATTGTGACTGAAAGATTGTGACATTTTTGCAGGTTAGGATATTGTGGATGATGGAGAAGGAGAGAGAGTCGGCCACAAGAATGCTTAAGGGCTGAAGATTCAATCTCCTTTATTTAAACTACAAAGATTAGGGAGCCACATCCAGGCTTAAGAAAAGTGTGGTCATTTGTGCAACCCCACTGATGCGGGACTCGCCTTCCATCCCCAACTTTGTCCATTTAGCGCTGGGCAGTGGCAACCGCATTAGTGACCTGGGACCTCGGGTACCGACAGGGGTAAAACCACCCGACCGTCAGCCAGGTACGCAGCTATCCACCCATGTGCCTCGACTCAATACAGATAAAATGGTAATAACAATAATGATAAAAATAATAATCGATAGGAGCAAATAAGTGGTGCACTACTCACCAGTGTTTATCCTGAGGCGTGCTCCTAGCTAAACCGCTGGAGAAATCAGAGTCCAATAGCCCAGGCTAATGTAGTCAGCGTTTTGGCTGTAATGAACTAGTCATGTGGAGTTGAGTACCGTACAGTACCGTAGTGGTAAATGAGTTGCAACACTGGCTCCAGTGCCAATTGTCGCGTAATTTTGACCTCGGTCGATCGGCGCGGACACGCTGTGTTGCAACTACAGCTAATATCCTAACGAAACTCTGGGATGTAATCCCAGCGACCTCAGCGGTTGAAATGAGGACTTCGAATCTTCAGCACCAAAGACAGCCTTCATCCTCTCGGGCATGCTCCTTTCTGGATTGCCAACAATATTCCGGATATGGTAACTCCTAGCAGTACTGATTTTAGTTCAGTTGCCATTTTTGTGATAACAAGTCATGTCGTAATCGTAGGAAATACCTTTACAGATTTTTAGCTGAGGCACAGTACAAGTGCCATGGGTGATGTTTTCGTACATCCTCCATGGTGCTTACAACCCCAGCGATTGAAATTGAACCCTTGGGTGACGTGTCATATTTGGGGTATCAGCCATTCAGGGTCCATGATTCTTATCTCGCAATAGCTTCATGTCTTTGCCTCCATTACGATGGTTTCAACATTTCATTGTTAGAAGATTGATTTCATCAGTTTTAGGATTGGTTTTATCATCTTCCATCAATATCTTGACTCTAGAGCGCTTAGGCAATCTAGTTTCATCTCGCTGAGTGTCCTTTACCCTGTTTAGTGTGAAGGTTGCCATTAATAATGGGTTTAGGTGCTTGGTATGCCGGTGCAGTTCAAGTTCGCTGGGGCTGCGGTATAGGCGATGATGCTCGAATAAAGTCTTCTCGGGGGCAGGTTTTTACTCCTTTTCCATCGGCGTGTTGAGCGGAAAAAAGGGAGGGGGATGAGAGGCGGAGGTTGTGGCGGTGGCGCGCACTGTGAAGGTGGCGTCAGGTTAGGGTTAAAAGAGGTGGGGTGAAGGTGAAGGCGTGGGCATCCATTGCAAGTGTCATCTCCGGATCTAGATCCATTTGAGTTTGTTTATGGATGGGGGATAAAGGTATGCTTATACCTGAGGGGAGCGTGCCCTTGTCCTGCTGTCTGGGTAGTTTGGTGGGGAGGATTTCTTTTGTTGTTGATTTTTGTTGAATGAATGGATCGGGGAACTTCGTCCAAGAGATGATAGCCGGGGACAGGGTATCCCGCAGGTGCGGAGGCCTGACAGGGGCCGGTTTGCAGGAAGTATTGCCTTTGATGAGTGCTAACATGTGGAAACCTGGGGCATCGGATTAGAAGGAATGCTGGCAAGTGAGTACGAAACGACGAGTTTTACCTCCTCCCTTGGGGTCCGCCAGTGAGTCTGTCGGGAAAGGAAAAGGTGAGACATGGTTTGGCGCTTGTACTATTGATTTATATTCAACTTCTAGGGGATGTATGGTGACCCGCCGGGGGTGCAGTTGGCTACTGGGGGATGCATTTTTGCCGCTTTGTCGGATTGTTGATGAGATAGGGCTTTATTGTATGGTAGACTGGTGTGGCTTTTGATTAGGGTAAATGAGCCTGATGAGGCCAGTAAAGCCCGAAATGGAAAAATGTTTAATAAAAAAAAAATAGTTTTTGTACAGCCAGGGATTATTTTGGTGGTAAACCACCCCTGTCTTGTACCAAATCATTCCCCATGGCACTTGTACACTTGTACTTGTACTCGGGTACAAGGGTGAGGAACAATTAACCGGAACAAACAGGAATATATTTAGCTGGTTAACCTTAAATAACTGTTTCCGGACCTTGTACCACGTACAGTACTTGGTAGCTATTCGTGTTCATCTGACTCCCCTTCATAGCTGGAAATGCGACACCTACTCGGGTGTTTAAGCGCTACAAGTATCCTACTCGGTAGTGTAGCATAGCGGTAATCTTGCATCGTTGTGCACGAACACCCTACTCGAGCAGACACCTAAAACTACTCTATGGTTGCTATGTTAAGTGGGTATATTGAAGGGGCCGATTTCTGACTCCATGTACCGTCCAACCTTAAGCAACGCCTGGTCTCGGCGAATTTCCGACTAACAGGGGATACCGGTAATACAGTAATTTATCAAGCCTTATTGGTGGCCCATTGGAAAAACCGGACCTATACCCAACTTGGGGTATCACAAGCATAGCTTTTGGTGAGGCGGGAAAGCGCGTTCGTATCGAGTCCTGGGATAAGGACTACGGTAGCTCGTGGGACATTTGTCACAGCCTTCAGATACCTGAGCACAGTACTTGTGGGGCGCAGAGGGGAGCGGGGTTGCTGTAGGTTGCTATTTCTCACAGTGGCTTGCGTTATCTTTCTGGCGATCGGTGGATACTCGAGTCGACGATCAGGGGCCTGTACTCGTAATGTCCTGACGTTTGTGAACACAACTGCTATTGCATACCGCCAAAATTCAGCTTTTTTGCCCTGATCTTGGCACCATGCAATAGCAGTTGTGTTCACAAACGTCAGGACATTACGAGTAGCGGGGTTGGCGCTATCCGTTAGTCCGTCAGTGCCCTAAGAAATCAGTGCAATAAGTTATGTCTCAGTTGGAAACGCCAAGAGGTTTATTCTCTGCTAAGGAAAGCTACTACCGTAAAAACTCGAATAGAAGAAAAATGTGCTAGGACGTTGGGAGAAAACCTATTCAATACCAGCGAAACTCGGACCCTCCCTACAGAATACCATCCAAGTTTTTTTATCCCAGCAAAAACGCAACATATCACCCACAGCTTAAAAATTAAACAAAAGATCGTCTGTTTAGGAAATGCCTAGGCAGGCATCCTTGCAGGCTGTGTTATCACCCTGCTTGGCACTATAAGATATCGGTTTTTCAGATAAATTTCATTTCTCTACCAGCTGGCTTTTGAGGCAAAAAAAATACCAAAAAATACACCTAGGTCTCCCTTATTTTTAAAGGAATTCTTAATTTTCTAGGAATTCCTTTGATGGTGCCTCCTCGCCTAAAAGTTGAAATATTAGTTTCTTGGCTGTGGATGAAACATTGTGTTTTCGCTGGGATAAAAAAACTTGGGTGGTATTCTGTGGGGGGTCCGAGTTTCGCTGGTATTGAATAGGTTTTCTCGTTTCCCTTCTAAGCTACGCGAGGGGGAAACACCGCAAACTCAGCCCCCAGTTGAGACAAAAGAAAAGGAATATACGAGGCGCCTTACTAGGAGAGGCAACCCCAACGTCCTAGCACATTTTTCTTCTACCGTAGAAACTGGAATAATTGGACCTCTCGCTAAGACGTTCGAAATTCCCTCTCTTGGATAGGGGGGCGAGCGCACAGCGAAAAGTGACCTCCTGAGACCGAGCTTGAGACAGAAAAAAAAGAAAAAAGAGTCAGAGCATACCAACAAAGGCAACTCCAACGTCCTAGAGTCAGGTCCAATTATTCCAGTTCTTACGGTATTCGAGTTTTTACGGTAATAGTCACTAGACAAAAGTCTTGGTGATCGCTTAGTCAGCGAGGACTAAGCGAGATACCTAGTCCGACACCCCCCCCATCCTCACAGCAGTGGAAAATCACGTCTGGAGTATCATACTACATGTATTCTTACAGCTTTACTACTAAACTAATATTTTATGTTTAATTCTTCGCTTTGTTCTACCATCGAAATACATTATCAGCCTTTTGCTAAATACCCCTTGGATACACGGGCGTGTCTCACTATTCCGCAATCACCAAGACTTTTGTCTAGTGACTGTACCCTCTACTCTACTTGTAGCTACCCTCTAAATGCCACTAATTTATTTTCGACTAGGGAATGATAATTTCCAGATCCCGTCGTATTCTTAACGAGATCTCTTGCGTGTAGCACCCGACGGGCTATGATAGGCGGGATTCGCAATAATAGGCCCACGCCAAGCTGGTTGTGATATGCTGGCTGGTGGTTGCGATCATATCTCAATGTGGGTGCTAAACTCACATTGGGGGGTGCAATATGTCTGAACCCGCGGAGAAGGTTCGGCTAGCCTAAACAGGAATTCAAAGCACAGCCCTCTGTTTGGGCACAGCTTAATAGCGCCGGATCCGCGATTAACTTGCCTCTGAAAATGGCGGACCTGGACAGTAGGGTGAATCCCCTGTGAGCAGCTCTATGAGAAATCACACCCCGTGAGCTCTACCCCATGATAACCCGAGATAATATAGTAGGCACAATAAAGGCGGAAGAAAGGCTTAACTCTACCTTCGTCAATTCATACATACTGAAAGAGAGCTAATTGTTTTTTTACAGCCGTTATATACTGTGCTGTATGATAATACTCAACCAGTTGTTTTAAAAATGGATCGACGGTGACCGCAACCAAACGAAACAGCCAACCCAAAACGAAACGCCAAGGGTTCACATGCGAAAAGGATCGCACAGCCCCGGAGCGGGGATGTTCTCCTTTCCTTCATTAACGTTCTCCCCTGACTAACTAATGGTAAAGATAGGATTAGACAAAATCCTCCTATCTCCCCATGGACCACCCCACATGTCCATATCCCTCACCGTTTATCCCCCTTTCCCTTTGCATACTCTCATGCAAACAAAGGAAAAGACAAACTCTCACGGCCCATAGCCTCCAGGAATCACTCAACATCCGTGCATCCGGCTCTTACAGCTTTCCCACTTTCTCTACGGTGGATGCATCGATGGCGCCTCCCTGCAGTCGAAATGCTTTCCCGAAAGCCCAAACACATGCCCGAAGCCAACGCGCATCTCCAAAAGCTATTCGAACAACAATGCTATTGTGAATCACCGGCGCTTTGTGATGGGATGATTGATAGCATGACCTTAGCGCATCAAGAACAACAGCAACATATCCGGAATTCATTACCTCCCACATAAAAGACAACCAAGAATATTCTGGAAATCGGAGAGCGAAGTAGGAGCTGGGAGCGAAGTAAAGAAGTCAGAGTGAAGAGAAGAGAGGAGAAGGAGAAGCATTGGGAATGGAAGAGATGTAAAGAGGAGCAAGTAAAGGGAATGGAAGCGAAGAGATCAGGTGGGTTTAGATGGGGAGAGAAGGGGCGCGGTGAGTGTTATCGTGGGGGAAGAGGGGCTGAGAAAGGAAGATGTTAGAATGTGAAAGTTTCGGGCTATGTATTTAAGAATGCTTGTTTTGCTCTTAAGTGTGAAGACAGACTCGGGGTCAAGACATCCTCCTCCGATATCGAGCTTCCTGGTGCGCAGATAGTTTTTTGTTTACTTTAAATAAAAACGGCTGTCGTGAGAGCATACCGAGTAGCATCTCATGGTTTTCAATAAGGTTTTCTTCTTCTTTTCCGATACTGTAATATATGCCCTTACGTTAACTACCCAAATATAAGGGAAATGTGCAAGACCATTGGAATTCCCTATCCGGACGGGGAGCAGAAGCGTCACCAGAGGGGCTGCCCTCGCTTAGGATTAGGAGTGGGGAGGGGGCAAGAAAAATAGTGGATGGGAGACACAAGATCATCATAGTGTATCGTCTGAGCAAGTCCCGAGGCCGGGGAGAGTCACAAGGCGTCACTCGCTGCTCTCTAGTGTTCGAACTGTAAGTTTGTATCGCGGACTATACGATCTGCTACGACACATTACCATAACATTCCATTATCTGTGCCAGCTGATTGAAAATACACTTTAGATCTTCATAGAGACACAAAAGGGCTGTGGAGGTAGGGGGGAGAGTTTGCCCTGCATGGCATAAGAAGGGAAAAGAACAAAAAAAATTAGGTTTTCAGATACAAAATTGTCCCACCTCATTGTAAATAAAAGATATGGAGAACCGAATTTTGCTCCTCCTCACTATTGCTCGTAACAACCATACGTGGCGTGGGTAACTTAATCTACATTTCTAAGACAAGGCATGAAAAGTTTGGTTGAATCGGGTGTTTTTTCCCTTCGGGTTTATAATATGAGACACGGAATGGGGCCGATCTCAGGGTTAAGATTTTTCAGACTACATTGGGTTTCCCGGATAGAGGGGGGGTGTGATCTGTGGGCGGTCTTCTGAATTTGGCTTCCAGCTCGCTGCTGGAGCCCAGTGATATATAAGCATGATCTTCATTGAACGATCTTCTTCGTGGAGGCGGACCACTGTAATGGCCAAACCAGCATCTGATTTTTTATCTCTTCCCACGGGTTTTCGGAAATACTCGAACTTTGCATTCATTTTTTCTTTTGACTAAATAACTCTCACGTACACCCGAGGGAGGGAATTGTTGAGGAATTTAAGAGACAGCCAATGTACAAAGAGGATATACAACCAAAAAATCAAGGTAAAAGAGCAGATGGTGCGGCTGAAGTTTCGACCTATACTAGCTTATTTAGATCGAATTGGGATAGCTGCCGACTAATGCCAAAACTCTAGACTATAAACAAAATCTAACTGATCCCGTGAAGCTACATGAGAAATGTGTATGGGTGTTTGGAGAATCTTTTTTCCTTCGGCTACAACAGAAATATATATGCCGAGGTTCTGCGCAGGCTTATTCGGAGAGAAGAAGAAAGAGGGGGGTTAAGATAAAGTGGGGATTGGAGCCGCGGGAGGCTAAGCGTGAGTGAGAGAGGGGAGGTGGAGGTGGAGGTGGTAGGCGACTTTGCGGAACTGTTGCTCTCCTTGCGAAAATGGCACATAGATTATCCGTTTTAGAAGGGAGTAAAGTGGGTGATAGCTCCCAGCACGCTGGAGCAGCGCTATCACTCCGTCGTACCCTCAGTAGCAAGATGGAGTGGGCTTTGGCCACCCTTGTCTAATTTGTCAGAATTAACACCGGCTCGCTCGCGCGGTATTTTTATCACTCCCTCCAGCTCATTCCTAGGCCAGCATCAATATGGAGTGGTGTTTGGGCGTATCCATCGGATTTTTCGAGGGCGACATTGCCTCGTCCGAGTAGCGTTTCCACAACTTCCTCGGGCCCTTCCAGAGCAGGTCTATGGAGGGGTGTTCGCCCGATGTTAAATTACATAATTTGTCGGGCTGACGCCATATCGCCCCAGTCGTGATTTTATTTTCCCTCAAAGCTCTCCCGGCAGCGGAATGGAGTGGTGTTTGGCCATATTTATCTGATTTGTCGGGGGTGACGCCATCCCACTCGAGCCATCCCTAAACCTATTTTCAAGTATTATACTGGTTTTCTTCCACTTCCTAACGGTGGTTTATCTTCGGCTAGGGGAAGGCCATGTTCTTTCATTCGCTAGGTCAGCCTTCCGTGAGCGAACCTATTTCTTTAATAGGCGACATTCGAACAAATTAGGATAGTGATCATGTCCATCACTGAGCTAAAAGTGGGCGAAATTCGGTATATACGAAGGGACACAATAATGTCCTCTATTAGGGCAAGCTCCCAAATACGAGAGAAATATGCAAGGCCATTGGAGTTCTCTACCGGTATCTGCATGCTCGGTCCCCGGCTGGGGTCAGGTTCGGGAAGGGGCAAGAAAAGACTATTGGGTGGGCATAGGGTTAAGGTATATCATCAGAGCCATATGACCACAACTCGCCATTATACTATGATATTTATATTTCGAATTGTTGGAAAAAAATCGGACCCGAGGCCGCGACGGTATGAATATGTACCTTTGCCTCCGGAGGGAGTAGGTTTAGGAAATATTTCTCTTGAATGTTTGTCTTTCTCCTGTTCTCAACTCTCCTCAAGTCTTTCATTCTAAAACTCAACACAGCCAATCATGGACATCACCACTCAATACAAATCCCGTGTCCCCGTCTCGGGCTCACACTTCGGCGCATAAAACCCTCATCTCCGATCATTACCTCTACATCGATTACTCTCACACGAACCATCAGTTTCTGTGTTCAATACAATACTCTAAGATGTAGTACGGTAACGTACGGTGAGCCACACCAGTTCATACAAGGAAAAATCACTTTATATATCCAGGGGGGTATAAAATGGGGGTGGAGGGGGGTGCAGTGTTCACTCAGACTCAAAGTATAATATTCGAAACGAGGGCGCGACCGCCACTGCCCCACGACTATTGTCTTCCACTAACCCCGCTGGTGCCTGCCACTACAGCAACCGCCACACTGATTTTTTTTCAATTTTTCAACCTCTGTGTTTCTTCTGCCTGAAGGCTTCCTTCTGCGGAATTGACATTCGTATTGTTTTTCCTGCCTGGAAACTCCGCTAACTTACTCTTCACCCCCTAAAGATTAATCATATGCCGGGATTATCAAGGGGCGGCGCTTATCGTTGGCACTGCGACGACTTAACTTGCGCACAAGTGCAGTACACTAGCACTGCATCAAGAGGAGGAAAAGAGAAACACGACTTATGTTTTTGAAGACAGAGCCAGCTTCCACAGTGGGATAAAAGTATTGTGAATCTAATCTGGCTCCTCCTTAGTCCAACCATACTCTCCAAAGTCATATGCGATCTAACTTACTTTCTGTCCTCAAAATATATAAGACCACTTATGGGGCGTCTGGCTGTCTAGCGAAGGTTTTTTTCTTTCGACTTTATAATATGGGGTTTGTGGAGTGGGGGCTGATTTCGGGGTTAACAGATTTCTCATTTCATTGAGCGGAAGGCGCCCTGCGGGAAATTATTTTCAAGCTCGGGGCAGTGCAGCAGTGTTATAAGCATAATCTTCAGTAAACTGTTCCCTTAGTGGGAACAAGCTGTTACTAAAATTCCCTTGTTAACATCTAACTCTCTGCCGCTTCGAACTGGTCGTCAGAAATATTTGAACTTTACATCTTTTTCTCTATCCATATCTAAAAAGCCCTGATGTTCATACTGCGGGTGGGAGAAGGAAGGGTGGAAAGGGGATTGCGTAAAAGTTAGGGAAATCAGCGTTGCGCAAAGAGGAGACAACTGGAAAACAAGGCGAGCAAAAATAAATATGATGGAAATATCGTGCCATACCAGCCCGTCTCAGCGCAATTGAAATAACCCCCACCAAGACCAAACTCGGGACTGGAAACAGAATTGATGAATCTTGACCTGGCTGGGGGAGGAAATCCGGGGAGAAGCTGGGGCGGATATTTACCCTCAACCAAGGGAGAAACATCTGTAATGAGGCTCTGACGTGTGAATAATCCGGGGGGGCGGGATGTTGGAGCCAAATGAAAGCCCGAAAGAATGGAAGAACAAAAGCCCGATCGCAATATGCTCTAGGCGCAGCGGAACCTGGAAGAAAGTGTTGGAAATTCACGGAGGTTCCATACCTCGGACATACTTGAAACACGGATTGGCTGAGAAAGATTCTGTTCGAAGATGGCTGCTGAATTGAGATGTATGATATCAGAAGAGCGATAGTGTGTATGGTCTGAGAGTATTATTCGAACCAGGAATGTTTGGGATGTTTTAGAATTGGCGTTAGGGAATAGTGGAGGGTAGGAGTTAAGGTTTTCAAGGAGTTGGAATAGATCGGTGTCGCACTAGGATGATTACGGAGGAGAGGACGATATCAGGACTATGAAGGATTGCAGAAAAAGAGGGAAATCGTGGAAGAGGACGAAGCCAGGATAAAGGGATAAGAGTTTCGGGAAAGTTCAAAGGAGTTGTGTGGATGGATGAAACGGTTGAGAGAAGTCAAGAGAAACAATGAGTGATATTTCGGATGGGTTTTTCTGTAAAGTCAAGTTTGTGTATATAGAGGACACTTCCGGCGACATAGAAAGAATAAGAACCCAAGCCACTCTCTACAATCATAGCCTATTTTTAAGAGAAAGGTGGACCAGTTGGCCCCCCCCTCTGCTAGCTAAGGGAGGCTAGCTGATATACCTCTCGATGAGACCAACATCGAAAAAAACTCACAAAACTCAACGAACTCGAAAGAAATGCACCAACCCGACAAATCATGATCCCTAGCAATCTCAAGCAATACAGAACCACCCCCGCATCTCAAGGCCCCCCGTGATCTCTCAAACCTAGACCTTGCCAACGTGCCGACTGGTATATCAATAATGACAGAGTATGAAAGAGACATCATGGAGACGAATATCCGATACCTAATTGCTGGCGGCGGTATAAAAAATCAGAAACGAATACCATACACCTCCCGGCATAGGTTGTGAAGGTGACCTGCTGCTAGGTGCCTAGTCGCTGGAAACCGCAAACCACGGGCTGGATAGCCGTATATCTCCTGGCCACATATCGGCATATCTGCAAAGCAACATATCCGCAGAACGGCACAGCCGCATGAGCTATAGGAAATCAGCCTGGGAAAGGGGGGATTAGGAAAAAGCGGGGGTTGGAGCTGCGGGAGGAGGTTGGGAGGGCGAGAGGTAGCGGCGATGGGTGCGTTGCGGAGTTGCTGCAATCCATGCAGGGATGGCACAGGGGTCATCGGCGTATGAAGCGGGTAAGGCGAGAGATAGCTCGTCGCCTTAATGGCAGGCTGGGGGTGGCGGATTCCGGGGGCTGGAGTAGCGCGACCACTCCCTTGTGCCCTTTGTCAGCAGCCCGGCGGAGTGGTGTTTCGCCATAATTATTTAATTTGTTGGGGTTGACGTCATCCCGTCCGATTAGTACTTTCACCACCCCCGCGTGCCCATTATAAGCAGCACCCGAGAGTGGTGTTTGGCCGTCGTTATCCGGCTTGTCGGGGTTGACATTGTCTTGTCCGAGCAGTATTTTCACCGCTCCCTCGTGCCCATTACAAGCAGCCCACCCGAGTGGTGTCCGACCTTTGTTATCTGGCTTTTCGGGGTCAACGTCGTTTCGTCCAAGTAGTATTTGCACCACGCCCTCGCGCCCATTACAAGCAGCCCACAGGAGTGGCGTTTGGCCGTCGTTATCTGGTTTGTTGGGGCGGACGTGGTCTCGTGCCAGTAGTGTTTTCACTACCCTCTCATGCCCATTGTAAGCAGCCCACGAGAGCGGTGTTAGGCCGTTATTATCTAGACTATTGGGGTTGATATCGTTTCGCCCGAGCAGTATCTCTACCACTCCCTCGTGCCCATTACAAGCAGCACACAGGAGTGGGGTTCGGCCTTTGTTATCTGGTTTGTCGGGGTTGATGTCGTTTCGTCCGAGCAGTATTTTCACCACTCCCTCGTGTCCATTGTAGGCAGCCAACAGGAGTGATGTTCCACCTTTGCTATCTAGATTGTCGGGGTTGACGTCGTCTCGTCTGAGCAGTATTTTCACTACTCCCTCGTGCCCATTATAAGCAGCCCAGTTGAGTGGTGTTTGGCCTTTGTTATCTTGATTGTCGGGGTTGACGTCGTTTCGTCCGAGCAGGATTTTTACCACTCCCTCGTGCCCACTACAAGCAGCCCACAGGAGTGGTGTACGGCCTTTGTTATCTGGATGGTCGGGGTTGACGTCGTTTCGTCCGAGCAGTATTTTTACCACTCCCTCGTGCCCATTACAAGCAGCAAACATGAGTGGTGTTCCGCCTTTGGTATCTGGTTTGTCAGGGTTGACGTCGTTTCGTCTGAGCAGTATTTTCACCACTCCCTCGTGCCCATTACAAGCAGCCCACAGGAGTGGTGTTCGGCCTTTGTTATCTGGTTTGTCGGGGTTGACGTCGTTTCGTCCGAGCAGTATTTTCACCACTCCCTCGTGTCCATTGTAGGCAGCCAACAGGAGTGATGTTCCACCTTTGCTATCTAGATTGTCCGGGTTGACGTCGCCTCGTCTGAGCAGCATTGTCACTACTCCCTCGTGCCCATTATAAGCAGCCCAGTTGAGCGGTGTTTGGCCTTTGTTATCTTGATTGTCGGGTTTGACATCGTTTCGTCCGAGCAGTAGTTCTACCACTCCCTCGTGCCCATTACAAGCAGCCCACAGGAGTGGTGTTCGGCCTTTGTTATCTAGATTGTCGGGGTTGACGTCGTTTCTTCCGAGCAACATTTTCACCACTCCCTCGTGCCCATTCTCCGCAGCACCTGAGAGTGCTGTTTGGCCGTCTTTATTTGCTTTGTTGGGGTTGACGCTGTCTCGTGCGAGTAGCATTTCCACCACACCCTCATGCCCACTCAGGGCCGCGCCCTGGAGTGCTGTGAGGCCGACATTATCTGGCCGGTCGGGGTCGACATCGTCCCGGCCTAGAAGTATTTTCACAACTCCCTCATGTCCATTCCCGGCAGCCCACACAAGAGGTGTGTTACCCCCACAATCCATTTGATTGATATTACACCCTTTCCCCTCGGCCAAATCAGCTACAATCTCAATAATCCCGAAGAAGGATGCATAATGTAAACCGCTAAACAGGGAAAATTTATCGAAATCGACAGCATGACAATAGATCTTCTGCGCCCGCAAGAGGATTTTAGTCGGCGTGGGGTTGCTATTGTCATCAAATAGCTCCAATGCAAGCTGTTTCGCGCAATCCGAAAGGTCCCTTTTTGCGTGCACTCCCCAATACAGAGAGCAATATTCGAGAAATGGTGTCTCTTGGAGGTCGGGGGAGGGACTGGTCGCAAAGGCCTTGACCTGCCATGAATTGAGATAACTCAAGCAGGTCTCTGCCATTGTCGAGTGAGCTGCGCCGAAAAGCTCGGGATGTGCTCGGAGGTATTCTTGAAGCGTAAAGTGGATCGATCGGACCGCGGAAGCCTCCTTTTCTACCACAATAAGCCCCTGACAACACGCTAGTAATGTACTTATTGAAGGAACGTTGTCGGTATTTAGATTCGGCGACCCGATTTCGACCGAAAGGGCGTGGCACAGTTCATCGGCCTTCAAGGGCCGCTCCGCAAGAGATATCCACATCAGGGCCGCCATTCCAAGCTTCGCTCTCTCCCCACCCTGTCCCTTTATTCGATCCAACGTTGCGCCATAAACATCCCCTAACCCTAAGCCATCGGTCATTGCCCTGAGCTTCTGCCGCCGACGATAGATTGTGGTCTCCTGCAGGACAGCATCGATATTGAGGGAAACGAGCAAGAACCTAATATATCTGTCAGTGGGTGCTTGGGGTAGCTTTCCCCGGTGATGTCGTTTCTACGTACATTTCGGAAACATTTTCAGGAATCTTCTTCAGGATCTCTGCTTCCAGATCGCCATCCATCGCATCCGGGGTTGGGTCCTCTGCTAGCCTCGAGCGTAGATATCTGATGATATCATCTGGTTTAGTACTGATGGGTAGACTCGTCACCCTTCCGGCGAGATGCCTTCCGATCTCGGGTCGAATGTGCGGTCTTCCAGTCGCGAATATTCTAGTACCTGGAGACTCTTGGAGAATTCTGCTCAACGAATCAAGAAGCTTAAGTCGATGTTCTGGCACACATTCGTCTAGTGCGTCGATACATATGAATGTGCGCTTTTTAGAAGCCGTAGTCTGCAGCATCCTCACAATATCCGTATGTTGTGGCCTCCGTCCGCCAATGAAATTTCTTTGCTCCTCATAGGCCTCTATCATTTCCTCCGGCACCTCTCCTAGCCCGACGACAAGTTGTTTGAGCAGGGCTCCCAGCATACTCGTTGATGACTGCTCTTGGGCGGCGAAGTCTAGGTAGAGGCAGGCAATCGTAACATTTTGCCCTCTACACTGACCACACAAACTATCGATTACTAATGAGCTATCATTATAGCTTGTTAGTAACCGCCCCTCTCTTCTATTCTGCGAGGTCTGTTCTTACCTAATATATGTCTTGCCGACACCCGGATCTCCATAGCAAAACAAAACTGCACCATCGGATTCTCCTTCCCCACTACTAGCGTGCCATCTTCTAAATTCCTCGGTTTGTAATAGCCATTCCCCTAAAGTCTCGACTCGACGATCCTGGATGCCTTGATGCCGTGACTTGGGGTCTAGTGGCGATAGCCAGGCTAGGATATTTGATTGGTCATCGGTAACTGTAAATTTATTCGACACGCTAATTGTGTAACTCGTGTTCAAAGAGTTGATATTGTGACTGAAAAGTTGGGACATTTTATCTTTTTCGCAGGTTAGGATATTGTCGAGGATGGGTGAAGAGAGAAAGTCAGCGACGAGAATTCTTAAGGGCTGAAGGAAAGCGGGGTCGTTTGTGCAACCTCACCGACTCAGGATCGCCCTATCAATCTTCCCCCGATTCATACAAGTATAGTGCCGGACAACCAAAACCTGCCCTCCACCCAAAGTTCTCAGAAAATCCGGACATGCTGAATTATTGTCAGTTGAGAAAAAACTTTAAAAATAATTCCTCTGGTAATTCTGCAGATAACCCCTTTTAAAAGCCTCCAATAGCTTTTATTTTTTTCTCATTTCATTGGTCAATCCAAAATTGTTGATTGGAATCCTGTTGCAGAGGGCTGTTTGATAAGGTTGGGCAACATCCCCAATTCCGGCTCTAACCACAACAATGACTTCCTGTATGACCTTATTGATGGAGGTCTGGTTTCCGCGCAGGGAATATGCCGTCGGACAGGCACCGCAAGGGCACAGCAATGATCGGATCTGTCGTGACGAGAACGATCCGGGTCAGTCGCTGATAGGAAAACTGAGATGTGTTCGATATCCGATATATATGACAAGTGTGTTCGCAAAGGAGTGTGATGACCATAAGTTGTTCTCGTAAGGAGAAAGGAACGCAGCTCAGACTAGATACAGTTTGTGGTGGCCCGCACAGTGGGCTCCTACCACACAACACCAGTCACCACCGCACGGTCTGGTCAATAGCCCTGCTCACACCTACAAGTGTGCCCTAACCTAACATACCACGATGGGGT
>Ga0307517_10000891_pt1 | contig 50734 bp, 32 predicted proteins | sample 23_EM_MG_FD_194515 | JGI IMG/M metagenome (GOLD analysis project Ga0307517, IMG submission 194515) | Populus trichocarpa ectomycorrhiza microbial communities from riparian zone in the Pacific Northwest, United States - 23_EM | ecosystem: Host-associated > Plants > Roots > Unclassified | place... | reverse complement strand
CAGTTTGATCCTTAAAGCAATTCATAACATATTTCCACCCAGCTTTGTCGAAATGTGTGTTGGGTCGCATACCTTGCTCAATTGCTTTAATACATATGTCACAAAAAGCGTGCAACATCTCTCTAGTACAACAAGCCTTATCTTGTGATTGAGAATCATCCATGTTCTCGGTTAAAATGTTTTGTCTAATATACAATTAACATGTTAATTTCCTAGAGGCGATGTAAAGGACATGGAATGCACAATCTATCTTAATTAATAAATCGCAACCTGAAAAACAAAATGCAAATAGAGAACATAGACTTAACATAATCAGCTTAACACTGTAATTGCTAGGTTTATTTCCATTAATGTTTCAACAAGCCAATGTTTGCATTGCCTAGTATTACTAATATTTCTTCAAATTTAATGCCAATGAATATAATGATAATATATTAATATGTGCTCTATAGAGTATTACAGTTGGCAGAAGTTTAGACAAAGAAAACCTTCAGTTTATATTCTAAAAAAGAAAGCTTATATGTCACTATGAGACATGTGAATGAAGACTATTTACAAGCATATAAAGTACAAACACAAGAAAAAACCAACAGATTTAACTCACCATCTCCCTTTCCTTTCAACAACAAAATCCCCACACAATCTTCTCCCTTCATATATACATTATAAACCAGAACTTTTGTCATCCCCTCTTAATACTTTGAAACTTCCCTTCATGTTATACAATTGCAACCAAAAAAATCCAGTCCCGGAAACTTCAATTGCCACTCTAAACTAATAAACCGGTGCAAAAGAAACTCTTAATTTCCACAACACCAATATCCACATATTGCAAAATCCTATGCTCTCTTCTTTCTTAAGAAAAAAAGACCATCCCCTTTTCACATTCCACACTCCGCAATCACATCCTTTATGTTTGACAAAATCCTATAATTTTTATCCTGTCCCAGTTGATCAAAATTTTTTTTTGCAGCAATTCTAGCTAACATAAAGTATTACTCCACTCTCTTCAAACCTTCCCTTGACAGCAATGATTAACCTTTTCTTGATTAAATTTACTAATTTAAAACAAAAACAAAGAATCATTCTACTAATGCTAAACCAAATTTAGCAGAGACAATGAAGGTAATGACTAGCTAGCTCCCATTTAAATAAAAAATCCACATCAAAACCAAAGTCTTTAACATGAAAGCACATGTATTTGTGCCTAGCTATGCATAACAGTGTAAGGAAATGTTAACATTTTGATGGTTTCACACCACGCACAGCCAAAAGCACATGTAAAAAAAGAATCAGAGATATAAAGTAATTGTGCAGCTGAAACAGACCAACTGACCTTGAAATTTCTTGTGCAACCGAGACAGAGATTGGTAAGATGCTTGTGCTTGAGCTTTCCAGGAGGCTGATTTCGATGCTCTTTTTGGTTCCGGCAAAGAAAACACACAGCAAGAGACAATTTTGGTTAGAGAAAACAGTTTGTTTTAGCTGATAAGGCATGATCTATACATTTTTTTAGGTCAACTGCGAAAATTACCTGGTTCAGTGCGTGTTTTCTTCAACCGTGAAAGGAGTTCATCATGGCAGCAGATCGGTGGCAAATGGGCTTGATCTACACTCGGCTACAAACACTGGTGACACTCTGTGTGAGAGAATGGACGAAGAGTGTGTGTACTGAAAGCGCGATAAGGAGTACTGATTTTTTGAGAAGAGGGCAGCTGTGGAGGAGGAGAGCTCTGGGAGGCAAATGTGGAGGAGGGGAGACGACCGTGATGTTGAGGACAAATAGGGCTAATTAATTTTTTGGTAAAGGTTGCAGCGTTTTCTGAACAGCAGCCACGACAAAAGCAACAGATAGTTGCTTTTGCTTATCCTGCGTTTGGAACGCAATTTGTGTGGGCCTCATGAAGTTTGAAAACGTGGGTAGCTGTTAACCAAACAGCTTGTTTTAATAGAACCGTAGGAAACGTGGACGCTCCCACGTAACCAAAAATGCTCTTAATGCTGGAGAATGGAACAAAAACAATATTAAATTTTTAAAAAAGTGACCCTAAAAAAAAATGAGTCAACCTAGGCTAACCAACCAAACTCACATTCTAAATGATGGGACCATGATAAAATTCCAAGTGATGCGATTGAGATAAACGAATAAAAAGAAAATTATAAAACCCAATATAAAAAAACTTCAACCTTGAAGAATGGAACAAAAAAAGAAAATTAACTCCAAACAATATAATGTTAAATGATGAAACAATAAAAAAAACATAAATTTAAAATTTTTATTGAAGTAAATAAAAATAATAATAAATACAAAGGTCTAAGATAGCTCAGATCAGTTTGAGATTTCATAAAAAAAACCCTATAGAAAGTAATTAAAAAAGGAATGAAGCCTAATTGCTAGTGATATAAATACTGAATGATGAAATTTTTTTAAAAAAATCTTTAAAAAAGGACAAAAAAAATCAAGCAAACTTGAGATAACTTTCTAGACTCAAGCTAATGTTTCAAACTTGTAACCAATAAAATTATGGACCTAAGTTGAAATAAAAAAACTCAATTATCAACCATTTTAATATTAAAAGATGAAATTAGAAAAAAAAGATCAATTTAAAAAATTAGTGAAAGAAAATTAAACAAAAAACAACAAATAAAAAGACCTAAAATAATTTGAGTTATTTTCAAAATCATCAAAAAATTCTATAGAGAAAGAAAATAAATAAAAATAACAGAGCTCAATCTCTAGTTAAATAAATGCAAAAAGAAAAAAAAATGAAAAAACATGAGTTTAAAAAAAAAAGAAAAAAAACAAGCAAATCTAAGTGAACCTCTTAAATCTTGACTCGTCCCTAAAATCTACAACCCGTGAAATTCTAGAACCAAAATCGTTCAAGAAGCTTAATTCTCAACTAATCTAATGTTTATGAATGAAATAAAAAAAATATCAATTTAAAAAAATTGTCAAAGTAAAAAAAATTAAAATTAAAATAATGAGGGATCAAATCTGATAGGAATAACAAAATCTAAGGAGGATGAAATTGTAAAAAAACAAAAAATTATCTTAAACTAAAAAAATAATAATCAAAAGAATGAGGAACAAATCCCCAAATTTTAAAGATTAAGAAATTCAAAGGGGCTGGGATTTAAAAAGAACTCTAATTTTATAAATTATTAAAAGACTTATTCCAAATATTGAATAATGAAATTAGAAAGAAAATATCAATTTAAAAAATTAGAGAACAAAATTCAACAAATAAAAGAATCAAGATAACTTGAGTTACTTTTAAAATTAGTGTAAAATTTTACGTAAAGAAAATAAATAAAAATAGCATGTAACTGAAAACAAAACGAGCCTAAATATTGGGGGTGGGGGGAAGCAAACTCGGGTGAACCTGAAAAAGATGAAGTATGAAAAAAAATTAAAAAAATTGCCAAAATAAAAGAATAAGGATCAAATTTGATAGGAAAAAAACTTAAGGAGAATGAAGTTGTAAAAATAGATCAGTTGAAAAAACTATCCCAAATAAAACAAACAACAATAAAAAGAATGGGGACCAAATTTAAAAGGTCAAAACATTGTGCTTCATGATTTTTTTTTTTAATTTTCTTTCTATCAAGTTATACACCGGTCTCAAGGAAAAGGATGAAATATGAAAGAAAAATTAAAACATTTGCCAAAATAAAAGAATATGAATCAAATTTGATAGGAAAAAAACTCAAGGAGAATGAAGTTGTAAAAATAAATCAGTTTAAAAAACTATCCCAAGTAAAACAAACAACAATAAAAAAAATGAAGATCAAATTTAAAACGTCAAAACTTTGTGCTTCATGATTTTTTTTTATTTTTTTTCTATTAAGTTATATACCGGTCTCATGAATTTTGTTTTTTTCCCACCTTCTACATTAGTTATGTTAGAAGTGGGGTTGCATAATTTTTATTTTTATTTTCTATCTATGAATTGATTCCGATCTCACGACCCATGTTGCAAGTTTAACAAGTTAACTCGGATTGACTTAAGTTATTTTCTTGTCGCTTTCTCTAATTTTTTTTATTTCATCATTCAACATTGAGTTGATAAACAATTAGACTTCATAATTTCTTTTGATTGACTTTTTATGTGGTTTTCTTGATCTCATGACCCGAGTTGAAATTTTAGAGGTTGATATCAATTGACTTGATTTATTTTTTTAGGTCTTTTTTTAATTGATTTTGTTTTTCAATTTCATCCTCTAGCAACCAATTTTTTTTTCTTTCAATTTCATACTTTAATATTAAATTTTTTTTGTGTTAATTATGTTACATAATTATTTTTTATTTTCTTTTTGTTGTATTATATAGCAGTGTCATGGATTTAATATTTTTTTCTTGATTTCAACTTTCAACATTAAATCTGTTAAAAGTGAAGCTTCATATTTTTTTTTTCCATGGAGTCATCTTAATCTCATGACTAAGGTCACAAGTTTGGTAGCTTAACTCAGGTTGACGTGAGTCATTTGTTTTTTTTTATCTTAATATTTTTTTTTTAATTTTATCATTTAAAATTAGATTGATTAGAAATTAACTTTCATAATTTATTTTGATTTACTTCATACAAGGTTATAATGGTCTCATAACATTACATTTTTTTTTCCTTCTTTTTCTTATTTCTCTCCTCTCCTCTCTTTGGTTTCTAGACCATTATCTATGAAATAACAAAAAGTCTTATCATTTTATTTTTAAATCAAATTTAATCATTATTTTTTATTGCTATTTGTTTTGTTTTAGATTTTTTTAATTTATTTTTTCTTGTAATTTCATCCCTCATTAATGGGTTGATTGGTAATTTAAATCCATGATTTTTCTTGATTTGTCATCTATGTGGTAATCCTAACCTTATGACATGAGTCACGAGATTGAAATGTTAGCCTTAGGTTGACTTCGGTTTTTTTAATCCTTTCTTAGTTTTTTTTTTCAATTTATCCTTTAGAGGTTAGAGATTGGGCTTCACCAATTTGTTATTTTTTTTGTTATCTCATTCTCATAACTTAGTTACGAGCTTGATGGGTTAGCCTATGTTTACTTAGGGCTTTTTTTCCTTTTCTTTTAGAATCAGATTTTTTTCTAGTTACACCCTATAACACTGGGTTGATTTGGGAATTGAGCTTCATAATTCTTTTGAATCTGCTTTCTAAAGGGTTATCTTAGTCTCATGACATGTGTCGCGGGTTTAGAGAGTTAGTCCTGGTTGACTTGAGGCTTTTTTTTGATATTTTTTAATTTGAATTTTGGTCTTTAATATTTAGTTGATTTGGATTTGAGCTTTATGATATTTTTTTTATTTCCATTAAGTTATCCTGGTCTCATAACCTAAGTCGCAAGTTTTTCAGGCTAACTTGAGTTGAATCAGGTTTATTTTTTTTATATTGTTTATTTTCTGATTTTGTCCTTCAACAATGAGTTGGTTTAGAGCGGAGAATCATAATTATTTTTTATTTACTTTCTATAAGGTAATTTCGTTCGCATAACTCGGGTCACAAGTTTAATTGGTTGGTAATTGGGCTTTGTAATTTTTTTTATTTGCTTTCTATTAACTTATCTTGGTTTTATGAATCAGGTCGTAGATTTGCTGGGTTAACCTAAGATGACTCAAATTATTTTTTTTAGAAAAAATATTTTTATTTTATTTTATTTTATTTTATCCTTTAACAATAGGTTAATTAGAGTTGAGTTTCATAATTTTTTTTTTAGTTTCTTTATATAAGATAATCCTATTCTTAGACTCGGTTTACAGGCTTAGCATGTTTACTGTTTTTTTAATTATTTTTTTTTTATATTTTTCATTCTTTTAACACTTTTGCTTATTGAAAATTTAGCCTCCTAATTTATTATATTTTGTTTTTAAAGGATTATCATACTTTTATAATTCAAGGCACAAGTTTTATAGATTAATTTGATATCGCTGTTTCTCAATTTATTTAATTAATTAAATTTATGCATAAGTTTTCAATTTGTGGTTGTATAAAAAAACATGTAAACACTTGCACATTTATTTTTACATAGCTAGTTAAGCCTATATGCTCAGGCTTTAAGCCCAGGTGGAACTAGGGTCTGTTCTTGTTCTCTCCAATGAACAAGTGACTTGAAGGTGACATTGGATAATAAGTCCTTACAAACAAATAACCTGTATGGCTGCTCCCAGGAAGTAAGGAGATGAGGGGCACGTTCTATGCCTAAACAATTTTTAAATAAAACAAAGAATCTTACACATGAATTACTCATATATGTTCAATACATGGGACTCACCTTCTTACAAAAATAAATACAGGGAAATATACAATTTCAATTTTTATCGAGCTGCCAGCAACCAATAAACTATAAAAGAGAAGCCATTACATCATGACAGCAACAGGTGAAAGAAGAAGAAGAAGAAGAAGAAGAAGAAGAAGAAACCTTTGCAGTCTAACAAACACACCGTGCAGGCAGAGAAAGGCACTGTGAACAAATTGGAAAAGGAATATGTGCTTCCCTAAGTAACTCACAAACTACGATTTCACCAGAGTCCCATTCGGGCAGAGTCTCGAACCTCGTCCTGCTAACTGGTTTTCTTTGGCTCTTCTAGCACAAATTCTACGTATAAATCCTTGAGACCGATTACAACAGTTGTTATCAACGGGCCCATGATTGCTCCCTGTTGAATGATATATCAAAAAATTGTAACAGCTAACAGAAAAAAACAAGATAGAAAATCAAGAAATGCATAATAGCTTCATAACCACTTGAGTTCATCTGAAGAAAATACTTAGCAGAGTACAATGAAGACAAATGTCTATGTATAAAATGTTTACCCTACCTAGGCAGGGGTCATCAAAATACCTAAAAAATCAAGAAAGGTCTCTAAGTTGAGCTTGCTTTAGCACCTAACTAATCTCTGAAAAGTGCAGGCTCGCATTACTCAAGTACAACGTAGTTTCAAGGAAGGCCACCAAAACAAGATGTCCAACCACTCAACAATCCCCTGAATCACTCTGATGGAGTGGCTATGTTATACTTACAGAAACATTATCCACTCTGGAAACCCAAAGCTACAATAAGTGATTCTTCATCATGCAAGAAGTCTTTTTGGTCGAAAAAATATGTGGTCCTCGGTAGATTTCTATGTTTGGGGTTTAGATTCTTTGATTTATTTCGTAAGCAGGAGCAGGAATTGTAATTTCATCATGCTCTGCAAATCAGCTGTATTTTAGCAATTTTCAGAATTATTACGTGAAGGTCCAGTCTATGTAGGAATTTGGAGTCTTAGTCTTTAATAATTTATTCCTGTTTAGTTTATTTCCTAGTCAAACAAGGATTAGTTATCCTAGTCTACTCTTTTAGGGAGTCTTAATCTCTAAAAACAGGGATGCTATGTTTAATTTTTCAGCAAAGTTGAGTTGTGAAATAAATTGAGTTTTAGAGTTATTTTGAAGGTTTAGTGCCTAAGGTTTCTTCTCTGTTCTCTTGTTCTTCTACTTTCTCTTCTTTCTTGTGTTTACTGTTTTCCTGCTACAGTGCTGCGAGTTACTGTTCACAAGACTAATTTCTCCTTATCTCTTCCTTGACAAGCCCTATTCTACTCTAATTCCACAAACAATAAACCCTAGCTGTCCACAAATCCTTTGTAGAACAGACATCTCAAATCTGTCCTAAATCACACCAAATTATACCAATGAAGTTTTATTTTGGCTCGGCAACCAGGAGAGGTAATTCGACTCCTGTTCTCTTAAAAACTGCAGTATACATTTATTATAAACCTAAAGCTTCTCGTGTTCAGCACAAAAAAAATGCTTTGGTGATAGTTTGAAACTCTTTCCAATCTCTATGGACAGGACTGAATTATCATAGCAAGAAACTGACTCAACCGTAAGAAAATACAGAAGGCTGCACATAACACAGCTTCCAAACCAAATCATTGGCTTCATCAGAAAGTGAAACTCTATCAATACCCAAAATAGCCAATAACTATCATACAGGTTAAACTTTAGGTAATCTCCTTAAGCATGATGTGACTTTAGGAGTCAGTCAAACCGCCAATCTGTTTTAAGGAAGTAGAAACAAGCACACAAGAATTGCAAAACAACAACTGAGGAGAAACCATGATGATAGATAGGTGATGGGAAATAAGACGTGTTAGTTACCTCTATTGCAGAGGGGAACAGTGTCATTCCACCAATGATGCTAAGCCCAGTAAGATATTCATTATAACCAGGTATATCCTCCTGAATTTCAGTTGCACCATAATCCATGAGCACAATGTGAATGATGGACAGGCTAACAGCCAGTATGTATCTCCCTTCCATCACCAGTTGCACAGCAGCTGGAATTGTTGCAAACATAGGTGGAAATATAGGAAACAGGGGGCTGAAAATTGCAAGTATGGTCGACACATACAAGAAGTGTATATCATACAGTCTAAACAAAAGCCATGTAAGACATCCCTGAAAGAATGCAATCTCTGCAGTAGCCAGGAGAACTCCAGAAATTGCCTTGTCGAGAACCTCAACACATCTAATCCTAGCTGGTTTTGGAATTGGAAGCATACCCATCACTTGATTAGTCACCCCACCAGACTCTGATGTAATTAGGTAATACAAAACCCAGAAGAATATCACTGATTGAGATACAAAATTGAAAACCTCTGCTGCTCCAGAAATGATGGAGTTTCCAATGGACAGCATGAGCTTAGCGCCACCACCCAAAACAGATGCACTACTAGCAAATACACGCTGTGACACCTCCATCCCTTGAACAGCATACCCCTTTGCCTTTTCAACTAGATCTTCTCGCGTAAATATCAGTTCCCTAAAGATTGCATCCAGTTCTGTATAGATTTCTCCCCATTCCTGATTGAGAACTTTCTTCCTTAAGCTCAACATCTTCTCTGTATAAGGAGATGGGCTCATCAACGCCACTGATTGCTGAGAAGTATTAGCTGGAGGACTAATAACAAAATGCCTAATCCCAGTAACAAACTCAGTCATATTATACTGCATTGCTAAACTGTCTATCTGGTCAGACACTGTTTCATAGAATGTTGTGGTGTATTTATCTACCATTCCAGGAACATCATTCTCGTCCATCCACTGCTTGATGCCGAGCTTCTCTGCATAATTACTCTCTTCCACATGTGATTTCAATGAGATGACGGCGTCTTTCCCTTCAACAGCAATCTTGTAAGAGAAGAATATCAATCCAGCCAAAGACCCCACAATCATACCAACAATCAATCCGATTGCCACAATGGTTTTCAACCTCTTCAACACACCTCTTGTGAAAAATGGGGTAATTGAACTACGCCTAAAACTATAATTCCTAAGAGAAGAGACAGTGGAAAATGTAGAATTTACAGTTTTGGTACTGCACAAGAAGCCTGAAGCAAGAATCAAGAGTGAGCCCAAACCACCAATCCTCTCATAAGAAATCACAAAGACACCAAATGACAGCAACCACCTTAATAACTTAGAAAAACCACTCCTATGTCTCCTAGAACTGTCTCCTTTTGACTTTTTAAGAAAAACCCTTAAACAGACCTCCTTAATATCAACAAGGGTGCCTACAAAAACCGTAAAAATAGAAACAGGAACCGCAAGAACTGTCTCAGTGAGACCTAACTGGAGAGGCTCAGTCCAAAAAGCAACAAGGGTCTGTTGTATCCCTCTTAAAGGAATAGAACACAAAATAGCCCACTGAATAGGCCTCAAGTACGCTTGCAAAAGCTTGCATACGAAATAAAGAATGAAGATAGCGAAAGCAAGACCAGCATGGGCCATGGCTATGTAAAGAGCAAGGCGTACCTGGGGATCACCTGAGGCTGAGAAGGTAGTAGCACTAGTTTTATTGTTATGGTGATGGTGGTCATTGGGCGCGTGGGGTGGCGCGTTGGGCTGTGGGGGCGAGGGTGGGGGTGGGGTTGTGGAGGGTTTACGGTATGAGGCGGATCTAAACATGTCTTGCCATGGAAGGGAATCTTGTTTGGAATTTGGGTCCGTGTATGGTACCAATTCCATCTTTTCCGATTTCAAATTTCTACGGAGAGAGAGAGAGATGGCCAAATATTCTTCTGCAGAGGCGGATGGGTTTGGATATTATTCTGCTTTGAGCTTGAGAGAGGAGAGAGACAGGAGAAAGTGAGTTCAAGACAGGGAGGGCCAATGGGATGTTGACAGGTAGGGTATAGATGCAGTTAAGCTTTGAAGTCAGGGGAGAGAGAGAGTGCGGATAAATTGTGGTATCTGGTTTGATGAAATGATTGGAAGCAAGGTTGTGTTTATGCATGGATCGCGAGCAGCACACCCGTGGCTGTACGGTGCGTTTCTCAAAACCTATTTTTAGTAAATAAATATTTTAAAAATTCCAAATATTTTAAATTATGGATAAAATACGACCTTTTAGTCTAATTTCCTCTCATTTCCCCCCCCCAAACTGGTATTTTTTATTTAACTAGTATGATTTATTAAATGAAAAAACATTGTTTATTTTTTAACTCAGAAAGAACCCTAAATCTGTCATGGTGGGGATTGGATTTTTTAGACATTGATTTTTGGAGAAGACAGGTCACGATTCTAATTTTGGGGTTTTTTTTTTTTTTTTTTTGTTATCCTCTTTCTTCTCCTGGGCCATTGTCGTGGGGAGAAGTAAGGTTATCATTGGTCAGTGTGTGGCTGCGGGAGAGGGCCATGGATGACGCTGGTGTTTCCATAGAAATCTAAAATAGAAAGCAAACTAACACAAAAATCTTGGCTTTTAGGTTTTTTATTTGGGTAAAATATCAATTTTTTTTTTTTTTTTTTTGTGGTTTGGAGGCTCTATAGTTATTTAATGAAAAAGAGTAAATAATTAAATATCTTTTTATTATTTTTACGAGTGTATTAAATGTTATTATAAGCATAAAGTTCGAGAAGTTAACCAACGTAAATAAAGTTTTAATCCAACTATAAGATTCTATGATAGTATTTAAAAAAAACAATTTTGTGATAATTATGATGTAATAGTATAAAAGAATACAAAATAATTAATTTTTGAAAATTATATAAAAGACTAAAATGAAAAATAAAAAAATATTTATTATTGATGGATAATGTTTTTAAAAAATGCATATTAGATTTGTATAGTTGTTTTTATATATAAATTAATTAATAATTATATCATAAAAAAGTTCAAATCTTATTTTAAAAGCAAGGTATAATTGTAAGAGTTTCTAAACTTTAATATAATAATATTAATTAAAAAGAATATTAGAAAAAAATTACTTTTACTTCATCATGGTTTTTAAAATTAGAAAAAAAAGAAAGCAAAATTTGTCTTTTCAAACACATCTCTCTCATTGTCCATGATGAACAGGAGCTTGGGTTAGGGTTAAAAGGGGCATGAATCTCATCACCGTCAGCGTCGCAATCAGGATCAAGGGATGGAAAAAACTCTCCATGATCTCTTCTCTCCCTCTCAAAATCAACGCAGGATCTTAGACTGTACAATTCAATGACCCAAGAAAAGAGGCATTCAAGCCCAGATTCCTGGCTGTGTGTTTACAGCGTCACCTCCTGTGATTTGATTGTTTTGATCTTGATAGCTAACAGGGGATGCTGATTTCTCAATCAATGCCGAATACACTCTGTGATGGACATATTTCAAGAAATAAATTACATTCAAGGTGGGATAATAGAATTCCTAGAAATAAATTGGTATGGGGATGGAAAAATAAAATTTCAGGAACAAATTGTTTTGGTCCAGATAATAAGATTCCAAGAAATTAATTATTTTTAGGGCTGGAAAATAAAATTTTAAGAATAAATTACTTTCTAGTTTTTCTATTTTCTCTTAAATTTAAAAATTAAACCAAATAAATTTTTAAATCAAAATAAAAATTATTATAAATTTATGATTAACCATATTTTTTTTCTATATTATACAATTCAATCATTTGTTTTTTAATTTGATTATTTTACCATGATTTGAAACCTAATTTCATTGCTAAAAAATAATTTAATTACAAAAAAGAAAAAGAAAAATGAAGACAAAGTGCTTCATTGTTCATGAAAAACCTAAATATTTTAGTATATTTGATAAAATTAATTAGATGTAGTGGGGTAATCCGAGGATTAATTTCATAGCCGACAATTAATTTTAAATTTTTGTAAGCTTTGAAGTTTTTTTAATTTCAAATTAAATTTTTTTTATTTCGTAATTGTTTTGATGTGCTGATGTTAGAAATAATAATAATAATTTTTTTTATTTTAATATATTTCTAAGCAAAATATATTTTAAAAAATAATGTCTATTACACTCTAAAATACCCTAAATATAAGCAAATTGATTCAAAATTAATATAATTAATGAATGCTGTAATAATAACAACAACAATAAAGAAATAATGAATGATGATAGATCAAGCATCCAGACATGTAATTCATCAATAGTAACTTTCATGGATAAATAGAGGAATTGTTTTAGTATTATGGAAAATGCAACACACTTTTAGTAAATAAGAAGGTTGGAATCATGGATCCAATTCAAAGATGACATAAATTAATCCTCCTGCGGAGACAAAAATAAGCAATTAGCCGGTATCCAAGAGCCATGGCTAGCAGCACCCAGACTTCTTGCAAGCCACCTTTCAGGTTAACCATGTCAAATGAAGGTGAGCTCTGCAGAGGCCGACACCCTCCTTCGCTCTCGCACTCGTATAATTCATCACCATCATACTGCACTTTTAACAAAAGCCTAAACCCGTAGAACATGAAAGACAAGAACTTCATCCACTGCATGAATTTCGGAATGTGCTGCGAGGAGAAAACGCAACCCTTTAGCTAGTCTCGGGAACACATGACGATGTATGCAGATCAAGCCCTTGAGATTAGGAAATTACCTGGACGTAGTAACCTCCAGTAAGAAGGAACAACATTAATATCAAAGAAGCAAACATCCCAGCTCTTTTGATACTCAGACTTGCAGCTCCACATAGCTCTCCCACTCCCTTTTTATCACGCAGAAATACATCAATTTCTTGGTGCTCGTATAGATATTTGCACGTATGTGTGTGAATATTATTTGTTTCTACTTACTTGGCTTGTGATGACTATCAATAGCATGACGAACAGTGTGAAGAAGAAGCAAGGGACTGTTCTCTTGAACCCTGCCATGAAGTACACTATGACCATGAAAAATGTTGGATAGAATACATGAGCTACCATGTCACTCAGAGTGCTGCACACATAGTATACACTTAGTCTGTACATGTCTGCTTTCCTTTCTTTCACCAAATAGATCTTCTCGAATGGAAAGACATATACTGCTCCGAATATTGATGATGATGTCCAGAAAATGCAGATGTAGAACATCAAACCAACCTGCAATTACAGGAACATTAAACTATCTCGAATATTTTAGTTTGATTCTACTTGTAGTTGCGTAAAATGTTTCATGGAAATCAATTAACCTGGTCCCTTAATTGAGCCTCAGTTCCAGTTTTTGATTTCCACCAAAGAAGGCCTAGCAATACTGCTACTCCTAGTGCCTGGACGAGCCTCAGCTTATCGAAATAATCTCTACACCTCTCTCTAAATGTTCTCTTGTACATTATGATGAACTGCTCCCACCAACTAAGTGTCCAATCCCTTTTTACTTGGATCGCCAATTGAAGAGGCTCAGGTACCCTTTTGCTCTGGTGATTCTCTTCCTTTTCTTTTGGCTCCAGCTGAGTTTTGTATTTCAGATGAAGGTACTAAATGCAGCATACACAGAATAAGCTAATCTTAGAGGTTCATGTATAAGAAAAAATGGTCAGAGAGAAGAGATCATTAAATCAAGAGCTATTAATTACTTTGATTACTGCCTTTTCAGAATCAAGGACTCCATGTGGTGCTGATAGATCTTCAGGCACACTTATGTCATTCACTTGCCCGGTTGCTAAATCCAGCAAGAACTCTGCAGGGTTCATCGCTATCTCCGGAATGAATCTCAAACAAGAAAAATATTCCATGGATTCTCTAGCCTTCCCATAGTACACAGGGTAGCCTTCTGATATCAGGAGAAGCTTGTCAAACATGTGGAATATTCTGCTCGAAGGCTGGTGGATTGTAGTAATTATTGTCCTTCCTGCCTGTAGACCACCAAACATATTCTTTTCAGGACTTTTTCACATAACTTAAAAGAGTTTTGCTAAATGTAATACATCTACTTTGGCACCTTAGCTAGCCCTTGGAGGATTTGAAGGAGTCTATTGGCTGATGTGGAATCAAGGCCTGAAGTTGGTTCATCAAGTAACAGTAATGAAGGGTCGACGAGAATTTCATAACCAATGCTGGTTCTTTTTCTTTCTCCTCCAGATATCCCCTTAACAAATCCCCCTCCAACTCTTGAGTGACGACATCTGTGACCATGAAAGAAGCTTCTTACAAAGTTTTCATTTAGAGTACACAACTACCTGTTGTCCTGATTAAGTGCCATGTATTACCTTTCGATGCCTAGCTCCTTTATAATCATCTCAACTCTGGCATACTTCTGTTGCCGGCTCATGTTTCCTGGAAGTCGCAAGAAAGCAGCAAAGACTAAAGTTTCTTCCACTGTGAGTTGTGGTAAGAGCACATCATCTTGAGTCACAAATCCAATCCTGTGCACAGATAATTAACTTCCAAGGGAGAACATTGACAGATAATAACGACTTATTCAATCACCTATGAACGAGACAAAATTAAGCTCTCTTTAATGGTGGCTAACCTTCTCTTAATGACTGCATTATAAGCAATGTCATCGTATGTTATTCTTCCTTTAACATTTTCACTCAATCTTCCTCCTATTATCTTTAACAAGGTTGTCTTACCACTACCAGAAGGACCCATCAAGGCGAGGATTTCACCAGGGCAAACACTTCCTGTTACACCCTTCAAAATCATCTTGTAGTTATCGTGATCCAAGTTGAGCTGTGAGGCTACCTTTGAAACCACTGCCTTCACTGGGTTGGCAGAGGAAGCTTTGCTATTCCTCACCTTATACTCCACATCTTCAAACTGCAATGCATAGATTTAGCACAACCATGACTCGATTTATCTATAGTTATCTTGCCATATTGACTAGCTAGGGCTTGGAAACTAAAGATTATTGTCAATAAGAAGCTGATCATGCGTTCTTAAGAGAATAATAATAAAAAAAAAACCTTACAAGACAACCATAAACAAATAAACAAGATGAGAAAGAAGGGATTGAGCATTGATCACCTTGAGAAATATTGGAAGAGGGCGATCTTTATTCATAGCCAAGCAATCTTCCTCAATATCAATCCCAGAATACCTATTTCTAAGGTAGGCTTCAGACATGAAGTCTATGCTGTGGCCAAACCCGTTGCTCCCTGCAATCTGCATAGACCCCATTGTTGGAGGGGACAGTGATGACATGTCCTCTATCTCTTCCTCTCTCTTGGTTTCCATATTCATATACCATGCAAAAAACCAGAAGCACTGTATCTATTTCTAGCTAATACCTTGTGAATCAAAATCTGCAATGTTAAGTGAATCAACCGTAATAAACCAAAAGCTTGCCTATATAGCGAGGAAAGGTTTTGTTCGGTAGGCCACATGCTTTTAATGCCTAAACTCAAGACTAGAAAGTAGAAAAGCAGCTCTTCTTTATGTTCCTCTATGCCTTCCCAACCATTTTGCCTACCTCTCTTTCTCCTTAGTTTTTTTGTTTCAATATTAGGGGTTCCAAGAACACGAAACAATGCTCTCTTCTTTCTTTTTTCTTTCTTTTTTATTTTTTGAAATATATATATAATGTTCGTGAATTTTTAACCATCATGTGGATAGGTAGACCAAGAAATATATACATATAATGTTCGTGAATTTTTTCTGTAGGTTTCAAATTCGAAGCACTCAAAATAGACCCACGAACACAAACGGTAAATCCCCATCTTCAAGCTAACTCCTTTGCATATGTATTTGACTTGAGACAAGTTCTGCAAACAATCCTATTATTTCAAAACTAGTTGTGTTTAAATATAAATAGTAATAGATCTTAACTACTGGCCCAACTCAGCTTGGATCAAAAAGATTTTCAACTTTAAAATAAATGTTAAGTTATAAGAAATTATTTTAAATTATTATTAAACCTGATTTAGTAATCCAATATTAAATCCTATTTTTACCTAGTTGTGATTTTAAATTAACTCTGTAAAAATTATCTTAATATAATCTAGTAAATTTAATGAGCATAAAAATAAACTAGAAAACATATAAAAAAAATATGATTTAACTTTAAAAAATATTTCAAGATGAAATCTTTTATTCTTTTTTTTTTAAAAAAATATATTAAAATGACAACATATTAAATTGACTCAAGTTCGTCACTTAACCCACCACACCTGCAATTCAGATTATAGATTCCACTAGGTTTAAAAATTTTGTTTTTTAAAACTAATTTTTACTTCATGATATGATAATAAAAATATATGTTTTTAGAATTCAGTACCAACCAAATATCAAGATATTTATTTGAGACTACAATAACCCAATAGAAAGCAAATCGAAACAAATTATGAAAATTAATTCTATATCAAGTAAATGTTTAAAATGAAATTGATAAAAAAAAAAAGTCAACAAGGATTCCATGGAAAGAAAAAAAATGGAAGATAGTACTTTTTATTATTATTAAAAAAGAAGTTATTTGCATTGTTATTAAACCGAACGCAACGAGTCAACCTTGAAACTTCTTGACTTGATTCCTTGTCATGCTTGGATAAAATTAACCTGCATAGAAGTTAACCCTACATGACTTAGTTGACTTGACGAGTCTAAAAACAACCCGCATGATCGGTAAAAGTATGGTTTGGTTTTAAAATTTTAAGATAATATTTTTTTTAATATTAAAACAAAAACATGTTAGATCGATTAAACTTTATAGCTTATCTCACAAAACTTGCAATCTAGATTATAGACTTTATTATGTTTTAAAAGTTTATTTTTTATTTAATGATATGATAACAAAAATAGATACTTGTAAAAATAAAGTACTAATTAAATATCAAAATGTTTATTTGATATTGTAATAACTTAATAGAAAGTAACTAAAACAAATTTTGACAATCAATTTAAAATTAATAAAATATTAAATAAAAAAATCAAAAGAAAATTTTTGAAAGGTAGAACTTAACAAAAAGGGAAAAAAGTTTGATTTTTTTTAAAATGAAGTTATTCATATAAAACAGTTTTTCATTTCGAGAGAGTAATTCTTATTAAAAATGCTTAATCAAATTCTTTGTAATTTATATAGTATGTTTTTTTTTTTTAATTTCAAACTGGTATTAATGTTTAATTTTCTAATGGACGGAATTGAATTTTAGAAATGGGTTAAGTTAAGTTATCAATGAATTTTAAAATATAGGGGATTAAATATATAATTCCTAAACTATAAGGACTAATTAAATTAGTTTTGCCAAATTAGATAAATTAACTCAAAAAATGGAGACAAGGTTGAAACTTGAAACCTAACAAGATGAACAACACTAAAAGTTTGAATTCTTCCTGAAACCCCAAAGCCAAAAAGAAAAGAAAAGCACCGAATGATGGAAGAATCAGAATCTCGTAAGCAGACACTGTTAAGTTCACTCGAAAGCGCCGGCATTTGGATCCCGGACAACGTTACATCGATCGGAGACTTGAGTCCGGAAACCTTCGTCTCCATCTGCGCTCAGTGTGTTAATTTGATAGATCGAACGGCTTCGTTGCCTACAACTCTGCCGGATGCGGCGATTGACAAGCTGAAGATGTGTGCGGACATGGGTTTAGCTATAAAGCGACTTGGTTTTATTGGAGACATGAGCTATATTAAGGTAATCAAACCCGTCACTAATTGTTTTGTAATTAAGGTTATGTGATTTAGTTAGCTTCCTCTCTAATATGTATGTGCTATAGAAGAAGAAGAACAACAAGAATGAGTTAATATGGAATTTCTTCTACTCACTGCTACTTTTCTTTTTTGAGTGAATCCATGGGTCTTTCCTATGCTAATTCATGGAAGTATTAATTTTTAGGTTCTATTTTATCCAATCATAAGAGTAGAATTATGGGGTCATTCTGTTATTCACATCCAACTGTTTGGTCTTGCCTGAATCTGCTTCCGCTTTCTGGTTGCTGCTCTATTCTTATTACTGTTTTTAAAACTATGCTTAAAACAGATTAACTGTGTTGCTTGCGGCAGCTCCTCTATCCTTCTGAAGATGACCTCCATAAGTTGACTAGATTCTTGGTGGAGAGGCTTACTGAGTCGACTCGACCTGTCAAAATAGCTGAGGTGAAGGATGTGAATGCTAGAGGGAAAACCAAGGAGGATGGCTCTGATATTGGTGGAAGGTTAGATCTTAATCATCAGAGAGAAAAATTGGCAGATCCTAGTCTCCATAATGCAGTGCCAGAGGCTGAAGACATACCCTTTATTGGCTTGAGCAGACAAAATCTCGGCAAGGACAAGTTACCTGCTTTTTTTTATGGAGAACTTTTTGATGAAGAAGGAAAGTCAGGAAGAGATCTGTTTGGAAATGAAGAAACAGCTGCCGCGGGAGATGATAAGGATGTTCAGAAAGCGATTTCTATTAAAGAGCAGCCATCCATGGTATATGCTTATTTGAGATGATGTAGATTTGGATAGAGCAGTCAAAATCATGAGTTTAACCAAGAAACAAAATTGATCCGATTCATAAATTTGAATCCAGAAACAAATCTTGAAAAGAAAAAAAAAAGGAGTACTATCATTTTTGTGAAAGCAATTTTGAAAATAAAAGGTTTTGATGATTTTTTTTGCGTATATTTGTTCTTCTATCAGGTAATAATTGAGAAAGAAGAATTAAGAAATGAAGAAAAAGTGCTCACAGAGGAGGTTACTGCAAAGACATCAGAATTACAGCATCTTGAGGAAGAACTTGAATTGTTAAAGGCAGCAGCAGAAATGGCATATGGTGATCAGAATTCTATTGACTTCTGCTTTGAGCAGCTTAAAGGGCAAGTGGATGCCAAAAGGTGCAATATTACAGAATTGAAGTCACAGTGGTAAGATATGGTTCTGTTCTATGAAGTCTTGATTTTCATTAATACAGCGTCTTACTCTGGAAAGAAATCTTTTAGTCAGGTGCTTGGATACATATAAGATATTGTAAATCGGAGATTCTTGTTTTTCAAAAGCAGTGTAGTACTCTACTGGACTGAGATTGAAGTCTTGATTTTTCTGGTGTGTTTGATCAATTCCAGGGATGCTTTCAGAATGCCTCTGGAAGACAAGAAGAGAAACCTAGAGGAGTCCCTGTATGCAAACATACCAGGTTCTCAAGAAAAGCTCCAAAAGTTGAGGGAACTTGAGCACGAAAAACAGTTGGTGTTGTCTGAAATTACAAAGAGGTGTGCTTATAAAGTTAAATTATAATGAGAGAATTCTACAAATATCTTTTCATACTCTTATTGCAGATTTCTTGCAATTCTATAGGGAGGAGGAACATTCTAAACTTTCTGCAGATCTTGAGAAGCAGCCTAAACTTCCATCTAGAACATCCTATATTGAGCGGATAAAGGAGATTACAAAAAGTAGTCAGAAACAGGATGCTGATATAAAGAGGATCTTAAAAGAAACTAGGGAGCTTCAGTTGGAGAGTAACTCTATCCAAGATCGCCTTCATCGAACATATGCTGTTCTAGATGAAATAGTGTGTAGGTACGGAATTTTTGGTTTTTTGATCTTCAAATTTGGTCTTCCCTGATGTTGAAAGAATAAAATATTCATTTGCTTGATTTACTAAGAGAAGCTTCTTTCCACAGGGAAGCAAAGAGAGACCTGGTAGGACGGAAGGCTTATAGGCTCCTCACTAGCTTACACGACTGCTTCGGTCAGATTTCTGAGAAAATCCTTACCACTGATAGAATAAGCAGAGAAATGACTGAACTTGAAAAGAAGCTAGCAGCCATGGCGTCCCGAAGTTTAAACGTGGATAAGCTGCAAGCAGACCTTGATGCCATTGTGAAGGAAAATGAGTGCCTGGAGCTACGCCTTGCAGAAAACCCATGAGTCATTCTTGTTGCAACAATCTATAATTGCTTGTTTGCAATCATTTCTTTCATTTTGTTTAAACATAGTAATCTCCATTCTATTCATTCGATCAAGTGAGAGATTGATTATATATATATATATATTGACCGGGTTAAGGAATAGAAAGTTTATCCGTACTGGCTTCCCTGATTGAACTGTTATCAGCTTCAAACCAAGCCCAGAAACAACCTAGTTACAATAGGCTAACATGTTTGTTGAGGTAGAGTGAAGCATCTAACCAATCTAGTTTTAAGCTATTCATATCAAAACCAAATCTTAAGTGTGCGGATGATGTTTTGCTGGATTGAGGGATCATACAATGTCGAAAGTACAAAAAATTCACTGAACTTATTCTATGTTTCTGCCCTTTTATCTTGAAATATTAACAGAATGTAACCTTAGGAGAATGATCATCATTATTTACATGATAAAAATAAAAATAATTTAAAGTTTTGTTATTGAATTTAAAATTAATTCATAGATTTGCAACATGGTCAGTCGTATTAAAAAAAAGGGGGATACAAATCATGTTTTGGGCACAAGCATTGCTTTCCAAATGTAGGCATAAGAGGGCATTCCAAGACGTGTGAAGGAAGATGCTTGTGTTTCCAAGCTGCTCGTTAGCCCTTGGTTGTTGGGCAGAGGTGACGATCATAGAGACAAAACAACGTTGCAGTTTGTTGGTTGACAGTTGACGCTTTCAAAATCTCAAGACGTGGGTTGGGAGGCACATCACTTTTGGTGCTTTGGCCTTTTCCATACTAGCGCAAATCATCAAACTTAAGCATGATACAAAGAAAGGACATGCCGTTTGTTGGGCCTGCTAGTAATGTTGCAGTTTGAGAAGAACAGCAAAGGGATAAAAAAATGGGAAGAGATTATCACACTGGCCTAGAGAGTGCCAATTGTTAGTTTTGATGTTGTGAAAATGATGTTTTCTTAACTTCAAAGGAAAACTACATGAACTAAAATCTGTATCTACTGAATATTTAACTCAACCAGAATCCTAACAGCTTGAAAAGGTGGCAAACATCGTATGTGTCAAGCTTTTGTAAGATCTTATCATGTCATTTTAACACACCTTATTTATTTTTTTATTTTTTATTTATTTTTGTCGTTGCCAAATATAACCTTTTTCTATATAAACGTTGGACTCTCTTCATCTCCGTTTTTTTTTCCCAATACATATCCATTGAATTTGTCATTATCTTTCCATTTAATTACATTATTTCCATTTCTTCTATATACACGTCAGCCAAAGCATTTTGACAAGGAGTTCAATGCATTCGTGTTAGTAAGTGATCAGAGAGAAACTAATCATCTATCTGATTCTTATGGGTCTGCTTGATTCATTGCTGGGCAACAATGCGAGGAAGTTCATCAAGAGGAAAGACAGTGATGCAGGAGAAGCAGGTTCTGATCTACAAAAAAAATGAATCCTCTTTGTGTGTGTGTGTGTGTGTGTGTGATGGCCCCATTTTATTCTCTTACGTTGTATGAGTTTTCTTTACACTGAAATGATAAAATAGTTTTCATTTGTATTTGGATTAGCATTTTGTCATAATGTGATTGTTTTAATTCTTTCGGTACTGGTTTGTTAGTGGTGGGATTCATAGATCAGCATGGTTTTGAGGATTGCAGGATCATTGATTGATCACCATAAATGCATCTCCTGTTTCTTTCATTACTGGCTCTTGTCCTCTCTTCTTCTCCCTGGAGCATTCAATAATGTATTACTTGGGTGATCTGTTAATGGTTTACATAATACAATTTCTCAGTTTTCATATCTCATTTTTCAGTCAAAACTATTGCTGCTGTCATTAGTTAGGCAGCTTTAACATTGATGTTCAAGGTGCTTCCTCTGCTATTGATAAGTCTCTCGGTTTTCTGAACTGCCTCTTTTTTCTCTCTATTTTGATTACTGGATACGTAGGTTGTACGTATTCAGCTCAATTCCTCGCGTATTTCAAAGTTCCATGTCGTGTGATTGAATTTCACTGAAAGCTGGTTTATACTTTATACATTCTTGGCAATATATAGTGGTCAAATTCCTCTTGTAGATGCTTTAGAATTTAGCACGGGGGAACACAAAAAGGATACGAAACAGTTTTGCGAACTTTGTTTATACAACCATTTGTTTGCATTTCAAGGAGGCAAAAAAATGCTCAGAACTTAGTTACCCTTGCTCATGACTTTGTGCCTCTTGCTTTTGGATTTCTTACTTCTTGTACTCGAATTATCAGGTCAAGCATTGGAAGAACTTAGAGGTTCTCTTTACAATGATATTCGGACTTCAGAAGGAGCTAAGCGCCAGCAACAACGGTTTTGTGGACCAGCTGTGGCAATGACCTTCAATTTCATAGCCGCTGTGGGGGTTATCATGGCAAACAAATTAGTTAATGCCTTTCCTTGCTTTGTTACATGTGGATGTGATAGTTTGTTCGTGTTAGCGAATTTAGCAGTGTGCATAGTTATTGAGCTACAGCACCAGCTACTGCTTGATTTAAAGAAAATTCAGATTTATTGTCATATGAGGTAGTTAGTTCAGGTATCATGCTTAGGTTCCTGCTGGCATTGAAGGAACTAGTCCCAACTGCTGCTTGGTTCTGAAACTTCAGCCCTACTGCTGTTGTGTTTATACTTGTATTTGGCTGTATGTTCTTTCCATTTCATGCCATTTTATTGAAGGAATAGGATCCCAAAGATGGGAAGTTTTTTCAGGATGAACTGTTATCAGAGAAATCTCATATTGGGTTATATGATTACGTACAGGTGATGAAGAAAGTTGGGTTTAATTTTCCAATCTTCCTCACATTAATCCACTATTCCACTTCATGGATTCTACTTGGCATTCTTAGAGCATTGTCATTGCTTCCAGTTTCCCCTCCCTCTAAAGCTACTCCTTTCGCTCCTCTCTTCTCATTGGGCGTTGTCATGTCCTTTGCATCCGGTCTTGCCAATGCCAGTCTAAACCATAACAGGTTTGTGTGTAGGCTTCAAAAATCTCTCTTTTAAAGTAAGCAGAGTCCTGTTTCCTTACTCTTCAGTTCTTGTGCAGTGTTGGTTTCTATCAGATGGCTAAAATTGCAGTCACTCCTTCCATTGTTCTTGCAGAGTTCATTCTCTTTAGGAAAACAATTTCCTACAAGAAGGTCACCGTTTTGAACTTTAGTTCCCTTAAAAAAGTCTCAACGAATTCTTTTTGAAAATACAGATAGTTGAATGAACACGGCCAGTAATGGCTTGTCAATGACTCTGGTAATTCTGCAGGTTTTGGCTTTGGTTGTCGTCTCAGGAGGTGTGGCAGTTGCAACAGTGAAAGATTTGGAGTTCAACTTCTTTGGTGCTTGCATTGCAATTGCATGGATAATTCCAAGCTCAATAAATAAGATTTTGTGGTCTAATCTACAACAACATGCGAACTGGACTGCTCTTGCGTAAGTAAATGAAACCCTGTTCTGCTTTTGCAAACTAGATTAAGCAATCAGTCTCAAATCTCATATAATAAGAGTGAGATTCCTTAAATTTGTAGGTTGATGTGGAAGACAACGCCTGTAACGATTTTTTTCCTAGTAGCCTTGATGCCATGCTTGGATCCACCAGGACTGTTATCATTCAAGTGGGATCTGTACAGCTCATCTGCTATTTTTCTGACAGCTCTCCTTGGTTTTCTCCTACAATGGTCTGGGGCTTTGGCACTTGGGTGAGCTTCTAATCACTCCTTGTCTATCCATGATTTTACCTCTCATAATTTTGTAACTGGGTGTCATTCTTTCTCATTCAGGGCAACTTCTGCAACATCTCATGTTGTTCTCGGACAGTTCAAGTCTTGTGTGATCCTCCTAGGAGGTTTTCTAATTTTTGGTTCAGATCCTGGGTTTGTGAGCATCTGCGGAGCCCTCACAGCTCTCGCCGGAATGTCTGTTTACACATCACTAAACTTGCAGGAGTCACGTGAAAATTTGATTTTCCAGCTTCAGACACAAACGCTGCCTTTATCAAAACCCAAGACAAAACCTGAAACTACCACCGCAGATGACCAAACTTAGATGGAGCTTGCACGGCAAATGCTGCTTGATTCGTTTTGTTGGTACGAAATCTTTAACAATGTCTTGATGCCATCATTCTACCTCAGGAATTTTGATTCCGGCTCTTAGTATACTTGTACAGAAAATACTACTTTGTATGCCGCCCAGTCCTGCTGCGAGAGGTTTTTTTTTTTATTGCTTTTAGAGAATTATTTGGTATTGATTCTGAAAATACAATTGTTTTGATTTTATTTTATTTTATTCAATTAAATTTTTTATTAGCATATCTTTTGTTTATCTTAACGAACATAATATTTTTAACTGAAATTAATTTTTTTTGTTAAAACAAAAAAAAAAACATTTTATAATTGTCACAAAAGTTAATAAAAAATATCAAAGTAATATGTGTGTGTGTGTGAGAGAGAAAGATAATGTTCAAAATCTATTTAAAAATTTTAAAAATAAAAAGGATTTGAAATTAATTTTTTTGTTAAAACAAAAATAGAAACATTTCATAATTGTTACAAAAGTTTATAAAAAATATCAGAGAGAGAGAGAATTCATAAATATAATAAAATCATGTTAAAAATCTATTTAAAATTTTAAAATAAAAGGATTTGAAATGAACTTTCATTAACAATTTATTATTAATATTATTATCTTCGTATTATAAACATAATAATTGAGAAAATATTTTTAAATTTCAAATAAAAATATTTAAAAATCATGTTAAAACTAAAAATTAAACGAATCTAGTAATTATTTTTTGGAGTGTAAAAAAATACAAAAAAAAAAAAAAGTAAAGAAGAAAAATAAAAAAAGCCAAGCACGTGGGCTAAACCTGCATATCTGGCCCTGCTTTATTTTTTTTTATTAAAATGGTGAACATTATATCATCAACTTTTTATTTTTTGAAAAACATTAAAAAAATACATGAATTAAAAAAGAATACATCCTCGCAGCCCCCGCGTGCAAATCAATTCTGCTACGGCTTGAAATTATTACAGAACGATTAAAAAATATATTAAAATGCTTTAGTTATATAAACAATAAAACACCATAAAAAAAACGTCAGAGTGTGTTAGTGTAATTAGATCCATTTAGATTTACTCAAACTAAAATATGCATTTGGTGAGAGCAGCCGAACTAGGATTTAGGATTGGTTGCCATAAAGAACAAGGATTAATGGACGTGAATTGAAACCCCCGATCTGTACAGCTAACATATCTGAGAGACAGCATATATCTGCAGAGCAATTTCAGAGTTTCTTGCTCTGGGTTTAACCTCTGTTAAGTTCAGTTTGTTAAAATACGAGTCTCCAGCAAATCTACGATTCAGTGGTGCGTAATGGGGTTCTTAGCCATAGAAAACTTAGCGAAACAGTCTCAAACAGATGAACAAGGAACCTGCACATTCACCAGCATATTCTGCGTGCTGCTGTAGTAAATTCAGGACAGGAAGGTTGCCTAGAACATAATTGTGTCGACTAAAGCCTCTAATTGGGATGCCAATAGAAGAAAAATGAAGTGCCAACTGCTAATCCCAGTGCACTAATCAAAGTTGTATAATTCACTTTTCCTCAAAGTTTAATATACAGGTGAGACGTCTCAAAGAAAAAATTGGCAAATCCCACCGACTGCTCAACCTCTTAAATTCCTGTATGATCTCGTGGAATTAATAAGGCTTCGAAAACACAATAGAAATCCACCCCGAGCAGGAAAGATCCTAAGAAATAAATGGGGGAACGAGCACAAAGCAAGCAGAGAAAGAAAAAGAGAGGCCTATCATTTTGATAGTAAGAAAGTCAGCATTCTACATCCCCTCCCCACCCATCACATTAACCTAAACCTTCCAGCCGCATTCATATGTACACTTCCAAGCACTCTGAGGCTTCCCTTGTCTCGGGCTTTTAAGATGGCGCCATTAATAGAGGTTTCATATGCTTAATAGTTAAGAGTTCCAGTTGATCTGTGTAAGTTGAGGCTGCTGATAAGGACCAGGTGGAGGTACCACAGGTTCAGCAGTTGTAGGCATGGTCTGTGACTGTTGCGTGAGTTGATTAACAGCTGAAGGTGCAGCCACTGTTTGCACTGGTGGATAAATTCCAGGAAAGGCGGCAAGACCAGCCTGTGGAGAGAAGGTGAGGTGCTGTCCCTGAGGGTGAAGGTGGTATAAAGAACTGAGCTGCAAGCTGGATATATCTTGCCCAGGTGGAGGAATCCAAGATGAAATTTCACTCTGCATCGCCTTGACCAAAAGAAATAAAACCATTAATCAGAAATTAAAAGCACACCAGGAGAGTCTGATAAAAAAAAAATGCTTCTGAAGAGAATAATGCAATAGATACTTAAGATTGATAGCTGTAATGCACTGATTTGGCACTTGAAAACAAGAAGAAATATCATTCACTTTATGGCAGATAGCAAGGAAGATCATATAGGTTTCTCCTCATACTGCCACAACAAAAACAAAGAAATATCACAAGACTTTAAGATATGAAACAGAAGACATAAAACCAACCAGTGGTCCTGTGGTGTAGATGTTTCTTTCCTTCAGCTGAGATGCTGATAGATCATCATTACCAGTGGAGCTTCCAGAGGTTACAGCTGGACTAGGATTGAAGCCCGTAGAGGAAGAGCCATATGATCCGTACAAAATGGGGAGTGCAATTGGAGCTGGGCTTCCAGCACTAGTTCCTGGCTTAAATTGTGGAAGAGGGAACTTGACACCAGCAGCAGTAGGTGCTGCTGTAAGATATGCATTGCCAGTCGATGGCTGTTGAGGGAGCCCATTGTGGCTCAAGAATTGATGCATTGGTGGCAAAAAATATGGATTGAAGTAGTGCCCGTACTGAAGATAGTTAGGAGGATATGGAGGCCTGAAAAGAAGTGGATGCGGAGAAGCAGCAACAGAATTCTGCATCTGTTGACTCGGACTTGGAGTAGATGAGGCCATAGAATTCTTACCCTGCAATTTGACAGAGAACAGAAACAATTAATTTATTTACAGAAAAGAAAGAGAAAAGTCATGCCCTATCCTCTTAGGATATTTCTTTTTCCCTTTGAAACAAACTATTAGAGATTATGGATATCTTTGTTGATACCGTTATATGGATCTCTCATCAAGTTAAAAAAGAGCAAAATTGTCATAAAGAAAGGTGAAAGCAAGCTTAACCCTCGAGTCTCGTGTAAAGCGTGTAGCGTGTGGGTGTATGTGTAGCGTGTAAAGCAGAATAAAATACAACAAACCTTCTCCAGTCTCTAATAGTTTGTTTCCAAGGGAAAAAGAAATATCCTAAAAGGATAGGGCATATTGCATAAAGCTAACCCATTGTTCACCCAAGATCATGGCAAGGTTTGGTGTCTGCAGGTCAATCCTGACAGAGACTCAATAATCTATAACTTTTATGTGCAAGCCAACATGATATTCTCATATTGATAAAGAATATTAGACTGACAATAGAAATTTTAATCTAACAGTTATAATGGCAAGAACAAACAGAGCTTGATAAATAATTGAAACAGAGCAAGAGCAAGAGCAAAAGCTTACAACAAAGCCTGTAGTTTGAGAAACATCCCATGCCTGTGTCTCATGTCCTGCGAATGGTACAAGGTGAGCGGCCTGCATGGGTGGCATGATCCCAAAACCATAGTTTGGTGCAATTTGAACAGTGGAGCTCTGATGGCCTTCTGGAAGCAACATCTCATCCTGCTTTGGCTGAACAGCCCCCGAGTCTGCACTAGGTTCAACATTGCCCTCTGATATTGATACTTTTTCAAGCACATGTATAGGAGACTCTGGTTGATCAGAATGATTAAATTGCACAGGTGTTGATCCACTATCATTGCTGCATGTAAATAAAAAAATATCACCATGACTGAGAACTTCCAAATATTTCCCAGATGTCATATGATATAAATGATCCAAAACATTCCAGAGGTATAATAAAACACAAATAAAAGATTAAAGGCTTTTTATAGGAAAATAAACTTATGAAATAATAGGATCAGTGAGCACACATGCAGCATAACCATATAACCTGACTAGCTACCCAATCCCTGGACAGCCTCCATTTTTACAATCCAGCAAAAATAATCAAGAACACCCCTGAAAACCCATTTTGCTACCCCAGAAAATGATTCAAACATAAAAATATTTCTTTAGAAAATCAATTATTTCAGACATGTATTTACATGGCAATCATTAAGAGAGCACAGTATAATTCTCACCAACCTAGAAGGTTCCATGGCAGTTTCATCAGTCAGATGTGCAAGTTCAATAGCATGCATAGAGTTAATGTCACCATCAATACCATTGCTGCATTTTGCTCCTGGTCCAGAATTAGTATCAAAGCTTCCAAAAGTCAAATCACCATTGCTATATTCCTTTCTTGGTCCAGAATTTGTATCAAAGCTTCCAAATGTCAAACCACTTTTTAGAGCTTCAGGGACTTTATAATGATTCGGAAATTTAACATGTCCATTAGAGATGATTGGTTCTGGCAGTGACTGAGAACTGACTTTAGCTTCAGCATCCTCTGACAAGACTGCTGCTTAGAAAGTAAAAGCTTGTTCAGAATCCAAAAGTAAAAGGATAAAGATTAAAGAATGAAAATTGTAAAAAGTGGAATAACAATACTTTTTAAAGGCAAAGCCAACTCTTCTGATGAATGACTATCATTACTAGAAGACTTGACAACCAAAGAATCATCATATGCAAACAAAGTTGAGGGCTGCAGAGATTCAGACAATTGATTCTTTCCAGCTGCCTTTGGTTTGATAGGTGATACTTTTTTGTTTCCTTGAATATGATTCTGTTCAGCACCTTTCTTCTGGCTACCCACTTCGTGTGTGATTGTACCAGCAGCACCAGGATTTCTAGTCATTGATGGGGCTAATATGGGGTCTGAAAAAGAAGATACAGAACCAGATACAGATGCTGGAGTGGTAGAAGTTGGGAGGCCATTGGGAAATGATGTGGACTTTCCTTCCTTAGATTGCATTCCAGAGATAGAAATTTGTGTAGGTGCTGAGGGACTTGCTGCAGGTAGCGGGGAAGAGGCATCTAACTTCTTCACATCAAGAACTGAACTACCTGCAGCAGCAGGCAGCTTTGGACCATATCCAAGAATAGAACTCCCATTGGATAAAGTTGAGGGACCATGGGGTGTGGCAGTTAAATCTCTGTAGCAGTTGAACAGAAATTAGCTAGAATAAGAAAACAGTTTTACATGAGAACCATATGCCATAGTGCAATGAAAGTCTGTTAAAGTAGTTACTTTGTCCCAGGAATCGCTGCATTATTATTTGTCTTCTGCATAGAGTGCGAAGATGTTGAAGCATTTCTGTCTGCCATGCAATCGACTCCATTTTCCCTTCGAGCAGCCGCATTCCTCCCACCACCGGCACCTGACAAGCAGTTCAGAAAGCAATTTATCAAGTACCGAATATCAGTCTACAATCACAGCTGGCAACCTCTCAATTTCTAACCCAACATTCTCTTTTTACTTTACTAGAATGGAAACCATGATCCTAGATAAGATGGTCACATCTACAATACAAAATTTCAATGTATGATTTTCATATTTGAAGCCATAAAGCTCAGACAGAATGAAGCATTAAAGGGATTTCATACATCTTGGCTCAACGATAATATGTTACAGTGCCTATATGAACAATCACGATTTACTTACTTCCAACTCATTGAAATACTATAACTCAGTGTAATATTTTTTTTATATAAAAAAACTGAAGGACACAGAGAAAATCAGAAAAACATGACCAAGTGTTTTTCTAAACTTGGGTTTCATAAATATGTCACATCAGAAAATGACAATTTCCTCAATCAGGATAGATATTCTTACCAGAATAGCTTCCTCGACCACCCCTAGCCCCTCTGTCTTGAGCCTGCAATATCAGCAATGATACAAGCATTAAACTACAAGATGATCTCGCTAGAAAAACCAAAAGGACAAACCCAGGAACAAATACAAAAGAACTTGTAATTCTGAAAGAACAATATATCTTACCCCCTTTCTACGATCATGTTTCCTCTTGACTTCATGAAATGTATCTGCCAGCCAACAATTATTATTTAATTGAAACAATTCAGTAGGTATGATTGTCATGATAATCTCATTTGGTAAGAATGCAGTAGATTGAACATTAAAATTGTCCACTCAACTTGTAAGAATAGTGCAGATTAGAGAAAATTGTGCACGCAATCAAAAGCTACATAAATATTGTGAAAATTAAATTCAATAAAGCTCCACTGAGTTGCTATAAAGAGGAAAAGAAGGGACACAAATCAACACTCAAATATTGGGTTTTCACTTATCATACTCAGGAACTGAGTTGCTTGGAAAGAAGAAGAAGAAGAAAATCAACAGGGGGCTTTATCAATTAGGATTAGTTAATAAACTTTTTAATTGTTTTATTTCCTTCCTCCATATTCTTTCAAGCATCAAATAAAAAATAATATTAAGGTCAGACTTTGGAAAACTAGAACTTTAATCGCACATGCATCAACCTAATGAGTATTTCCACCCAACCTAGAAAACCTATTCCAGAACCTATAATCCAAAAATAAATACTTGGGTCAAAATCCCCCCTTTCTTCTCTTTATTTTAAAGAAAATAAATAAACAACAGCAACAAAGTCCCAAAATAAACCCTAAACCCAGCAATGCCCAGATAATAATAAGTGCTAATTTGCTTGTTCAAAAAGTCCATGGAGAAAACAACACTAGCACCCATGCACAATCTTAAAACCAAGAAAACAAATAGTGCCAAGTTCACAGCTTTACTGGTCCAACAATCAGAATGACACATAAACAAGACCCAAACCTCTCTCTTTTCCCTCTTTTATCCTCAACCAAGCACACCCTTTTACAATAACAACCAAAACAGATCAAAAAACTAAGAAACACAGAAAAAAAACAAAAGCAAATAAAACCCAGTAAAGCCTAATGCACGAACAAATAGAGCAGCATTAAAACAAAACCTTAATGCATGCTCTCAGAAATATACCTAAATAAAGGAGCTTTTGCGCAGTATCATCAAGATCCATAGCACAGTCTTGAAGAACAGAGTAAATATCCTCATCACTGTGTTGTTTGCCTGTGATTTCTCTAATGCTTTGTATTGTTTTCTTGACATTCTTCGGGATCGTTACAAAGCTGCCACCGCCGCCACGATTGCTCATGTTGTTGTGTTTTTTTTTTTTTTTCTCCTACGTTTTTATTGTTTTTCTCTCTTGTTTTATTATTTTGTTTTATTTCTTTAAGAGAGAAAGATGGTGAAAACGAAAAAAGAAGAGAAAACAAGGATGGAAGGAAAAGACGAGGGAGGGAGGGAGAGAGAGAGAATTACAAATGACATTATCTTATAATGTAAATGGCGTGGGAAAAACATTATGCTGACTCATAGTGTTTTTTCTATTTTCTTTTATATGTGGTGGGGAAAAATTTTGTGCAAGTCCACAGTGCTTTTTAATTTTTCAATTATAATGCATGTAGCAAGAGTATGTTGGGAAAGAACTTTTTTACATTGTTGACCTAAACCCTCTGTGTTGTGGGCGTGATCGGTTTGGTTTCATGGTTGTTGGTGTCTAAGGCTTAGGGGAGGTTTGGTCTTGGCTACCTTCTCATGGTTTTGATTCGTTCTACCAGGCCTCGTGGTGGCTGGATCCAGCTGGATTGAGGGGGGCGTTGGTAGCTCTTTCTCTTCCTTTTTTTTTGGGATTGGTCAGACGAGCTTTCTTTGCCATTCATTTTGTTTTTTTCTTATCTGTATGCTTCTGATTTGGTTGTGGCGAGGTTTGATTTTGGTTTGTTTGTGTGTGTTGGCTCAGGCTGGCTGGGTGTTGTGGGGTTCGATTTTCAGAGGTGTTCGGTTGGTTGTGAGTCTAGATTCAAAGAAATATGGCTTGTGATGATGATTTTGCATTTAATACAGTGGATGCTAGGCTCGGATCCTTAGGGGAGCAACTGTTGGTTACTGAATCTGATTAGAAGATTTCTTGAGGTGTTGACATTTAATTTGGGGGTTGTGGATCCTCTATATGGGGTTTTGGATCCTCTGTGTCCTCTCTTGGCGAGCTCTGAAAGGTTTGTCCTTTCCCTACTGTTCAGTTTGGTTAACTTGTTTGATTTGATCTTTTTTGTTGATGTGTGCTTGCTATGTTGTTACTTCATGTACTATTTGATTGATTTCCTTTTTTTATTTTTGTACTATTGTTCTGAGGGTTGCCATGCTTTTACATCCTTTATTTTATGTTGGCTCTGGTTTTACTGCTTTCAGTTGCATTGCATTTCATCTTCGTTGTTTTTCCAGGTTTGTTTCTTTCTAAGTTGTGCTGGCTTTGGTTTTTGTTATTTCAGTTTGTCGTGTGTTTTTTAAGATTTGTTGATGTCTTTTTTCAACCTTTTATTTCTTTGGTCATTGCTCATTCTTTTTTGTTGGTTTTCCTGGTTGCCATGGATCTTGTTGTTTGATTTGTTATCTTTCACTTTGCTGCCTTTATCAGGAGTGGTGGGTTTGTGAGGGTTATTCAGGAACTTTGTTGGTGAACTGTTTTATAGGTACTTTTGCTCTTTATTATCCTGTATTTGTTGCCTTTACCATTGTTTTGTGTTCGATTTTAAGGTTGCCTTCAGTTTGTTATTAGGCATTGAGTAATTTGTTGCCTTTGGGGTGTTGGCATGTGTTTTTTTATCGTGGGTTGCTTGCTATATTGGGGGTGGTAGGTTCATGACCAAATTTTTGTTGGGTGCTTTCGCTTAGAAAAAAAAAAAGGAAGGATGTGGGCTTCTAAGGGTTGTTTGGTTGTTGTTGGTTATCCAAGAATAATGTGGTGCAGTGAAAAGAACTACTATCATTTTACTAAAGGATCATACATGGGGGATTAAAGATGGGTTTGAAAGAAACAATTTTTTTTTTTGGAAAAAAAGATGAGTAACCTTTTGTATTCTATCTGTTATTTTGCATGATGAAACTCCATTAAAAACTCTGCCATTAGGGCTATAAGAATTTTTCCATATCAAATTCTGGTAGTGCTGTAGTTGGGAGGGTGCCTTGGCATAATTGAATGTTAATCTTGGGGTTTTTACTATATTTATGGGTTGTTGGCATGCGAATGTACCATAATCACATTAGACATAATAAGTTTGGTTGGATGTGTTGCACATTGATCATTAGTTTTCTTATGATCTCGGTTTTTAGCCATGAAATTGAATCATGATGTTGTTTTTCTTTATCTGGGATTCTGTTTTTAAAAAATATCATTATATTGATGGAGATGGCTTTTTTTTTTTTGTGTTGAGTTCTTTCGTGGCTACTTATTGTCTGGGGAAATATGTGAAGTGCCCTTGGCTATGGTTGGGTTTACTGTAGGGGCCTCGAAGTTTAGAGCTTTTTCGGATGTTTTTGTTAGTTTTTTACATTTTTCTTTTCTCTTTTGCATTTTGGCCTTGCATTTATTGCTGTTTGGGTTCTTATATGCTGGATTATGGGAGTTTGATCCATTGGCTTGGTTTTTGTTTTTTTAGAACTAGACTATGTGCTAAGAGATGGTTTAATCATTGAAAGTTTATGGGTTCTTGAACATTTTCGATTCTCCCTTCCTTTGTTGCTATCATGAGCTTATTAATGTTGTTGTAGTTTGTGCCTTGGTCAGGTTTATGTTGGGTTCCTTTTAGCCAAACATGTGCTTCAATGATCTTAGCCACTTTTGCTTTAAATACTTAGATTGAATTAGGTAGGTTTGAACTAACTTAGGTTTGGATATAGTTGCACAAACTCAAAACCGGATTTTAGAATTATGTATGATAAAGATAAGGAGGTTGATTTTTTTCCCTGTTGGTAAAGAATGTATGTTGAATAATCTATATATATTTGCTAGACTTTTCTAGGTTGGAATTCCTCCTTTTTTTTGTGGAAATTTGTTACTTTTTTGGAATCACTATTGTCCTGGGTGTAATTAGCATGTTTAGGTTTTATTTTGGATGGCCGGTTGGTTTTTATTTCTGTTTCATGATTTTCTATGGCCTTTGCCTCTATTCTCTTACCTTCTGTTCTTAAAAAATGATGCGTGCCTTTCATCATTTTGATTGTTGCAACTATGTTATTTGGTTAGGTTATATCATACCTGGTAGCATGTGCTATAAGGCCTTTTAGCATTCAGGTTTTCATAATCTCCAAGAATTTGCCTTTTTTTTTGGGGTCATTTTGTTGTTTCATTTATTGTTGGCAAACATTATATTGATAAACATTTTTACAATTGGATTTGTGATAGAATTGGTTTTAAGATTTGTTTTTTATTTTTTAGAATGAGGCTTTGGGAGTACACTCGACACTAAGATTTATCTGTTAATACTTTTTCTTGGATATTGGGTGTGCAATTGTTTTTTAAGAATTTGAAACTACAATCAACACTTTGGTTTTGAATTAATTCTTTAGGAAAACACCTTTGTCATGAACATTGTTGGCATGAGTTAAAAGCTATGAGTTTGGGTGTGCAAAGCTTTGGAAATTTGCAATGTTGTGGGCCAATATATTTCTTACATTTGTTATTCAAGTGTTTTTGGGTTTGTTAATCAATTTGTATTTGTTAAGTGAAGTGTGTGTAATTAGACATGCAAGACAAAACAATTGGTTTTGAAATTCTTTTAGATTGGAAAATTGTTGGCTTTTTGTTTTTTGTTTGCATGTTATCAATGTAAACAAGGTCGATTCCTTAGTTAATATGTTTTCTTGATTTATGTTTATGGTTGCATTACCTACAACTTTTTCATCTTTTGTTGGGTGTGGTGTTGTTCTTGGATTGTATAAGGTTTGAAAAACATGTTTATAGTTGATGGTGAATGTCGCTTTCTTGATTTGTTTATTTTGTTGTTGTTATAGATTAAACTTATATAGGAATGCTATTTGCTTTCCTATGTTAAATTAGAGAACATGCATAGGTTTATAGATATGCCACCAAGACTTAGGTTTCCCCATAGTTGATTGTTTCTATAAATTCAATTTATATGAGCTTGCTATTCACTTTCTCGTGTTATATTAGAAAAAGAGCGCAGGTTTATAAATATGCCACGAAGACTTAGGTTTCCCTATAGTTGATATAAATCCATTATGTCAATTTATAACTTTGTGCATAAAAGTAAATTGATTTACTCTTTTTTATGATACTTTTGTTTTTTTAAAAAAAAGGTTTTTGTTGTTGTCACAATTGCCATGGAACAGAAATTGACATATTGATCGTATATGCAAACTTTTAGGCATTTACAATATCAATATTCGGGTTTTCAATCTACTTTTTTGTTTAGAAAAATACTAAGTTGGAGTCATATTAATTATGCATGCATGTAATGAATTGAATTCAACATTATTAACTATATATATATAATCAAAAATGAATTTTGCCCACATGTTTTTTTCTACTTGTTTTTAGTAATTGCAAGAAATCTTGCTAGGGATAAAAAAATAATAATAATTATACATACATATAATGAATTACATAAAAAGATGTGCACTATATTCATAAAAAAGTATTGGTTTGTTTTTTCTAAAACACACTCATCCATACAAATTTTTTTTTTAAAAAAATAGTCATCAAATCCACTTTAGAAATTAGTTGTTAACGAGAAAGAATATAGGTTAGAGTAGACTCTCTAGATAAAATTTGAGAGGGGGAGGTTCTAATCTTAATACATGTGAATTTTTTTTTTGAAAAAAGCTATTGTTTTCCATTAAACGGGGTGAGGGGTAAAAACCTATTTGACATAGCAAACTAGCCCAACTCTTTTAGCTCATTTTCACCCGGGTCCACAGTTAGACTTACCCTATCAACTGCACGCAATTAAATTTGTTTTTTTTTCCAGTAAAATAAAGAAAAAAAGGGTCATTAAGAGTGTGTTTGATATTGTTGTAGCTGTTGTGGTTGTGGTTTGAAAAAAATTGTTGTATAAAAAGTACTTTTAGTTGAGGTTGGTTTGAAAAAATAGGTGTTTGGTTAAAACTGTGGTTTAAATTGAGGTTGAAGAAAAAGTAGTTTAATGTGTTTGGTTAAGAATGCTTTTAAAATTGAGGTTATAAAATAATTTTTAAAAAATATATATTAATATTGATGATTTTAAATTTAAATATTGTAGAATTAATTACTCCTATTACATCATAAAATAAAAAATACTTTATATAAAATATTTTTTATTATTCCATTAAACTATTTATAACTCCATTACGTACAAAATTCATCCGATAAGAACTACAGTTTTCATAATTTTTTGAGCGTAGATAAAATATTATCATATATAAAATTGATATTACAATGCGAGTGAATTTAATTCACTATATACTAGTTTTTCGGAAAAATAATATTGTTCACATCACAATGTGAGGGAATTTAATTCACTCTAAATTAGTTTTTTTTAAAAAAAAAAACTGTTAATAAAATTAACAGACTGAATGAAAAAATAAAAAACTGTTCACGTGAACCGTACTAGTGAATTGCATTGTTCATTAAGTGAACAGTGCAATTCTTTTTAAGTGAACAGTGCAACATTGCACTGTTCATTTGAACAATGTATCAATGTACATTGTTCATGCTAATCGCACTGTTCAGTGAATAGTGCGATTAGCATGCACAGTGCGTGAAAAACAAGATTTCCTTGCTTTTTATTAACAGCGTTTCGGACGCAAAAATCATGTGTGATCTATGAACAATAAATTACTTTTTTTTATTATCAAACAGCTACAAAAAACTGTATTTATTTAAAACGTAGCCGTAGCCGCGGGCTGAAAATCCGCCTCAGAAATTAGATGTTTACGGGGAAAAAACATAATTTGAGATAAAAGGCACGACAGCCCCAAAAACAATAGAGGTCAGCAAGAAGTCCCAACAGGACATGGACTCCAACCAACCAACACAGCAGCCATAATAACCAACCAGCTGAACCAGGCTCACACAACCCAGCAGTCAGTAAAGCTGGACACCAAGGCCAAACCCATCATCAGCTCATGTTGTTTACCAAACTGACCAGACCAAGATGGCCATCAACAAGCAATCTGTTACAGAAGAGGCAGAAAGAAACAAACTCCATAAGAGACCATTAGCAGTGGAGGATGGAGGTACAACCCCATAATCACTCTAACAGCCCAACGTCATTATAGCAAAAGAGGTAACATAACAGCTACCAATCAAATTCTAGCAAACCAGCAAAGCAAACACGTTAGCTCCAGCATACAAAATATAGCTTTCCCCAGCCATGAGCAACAAACCATAGGCAAAAAGCACAGACGGCAGAAACAAACTGGTCTCAAGGACCACAATGACCGAACTACATGAGGTGAAGGACCTCATGTTGTTGCAGAGGGCTATTAAGCCCTCTGATATATCAGCATATAGAGACATAATAGAGTAGGAGGGGCAGGAGATTTCCTACCACTTCCACATGCTCTATCAGAAAAAACTAAAATCTCAGGCGAATAATCAGAGCTACATTGCTGGTGAACAAGTCTCTCCAGTTCCCTAAGACAGAGGCCTGAGAAGCACCTGAACAATCTTTAGCACCAGCAATTGGGTCGATATGCGGCACTCTAACATCAGAGGAGTTGCTAACCCCATCAGTGCTGGCAGAGGGATTCTCTATGGCAACGCAAGAGGAAGGAGTGACCCCGACGGTGCAAGCAGTGAACGTTTCCAGGACTGAAGAAAGTGCAGGGGAATTGAAGAATATCAAATCTCCATCTAATTCGCCCGTTGAGTCTTCTTCAGCCGAGCAATCGTCCGCTAAAAGACGCTCAGTAAAGGGGGACACGCTGTCTGCCACATCAGACACGTCCTTAACAAGACAGGACCCCCCAGTTAGGTTGAGGGAGACACGCCGTCTACTCGCAGTATTCTTACGATTGGAGGCTCTCAAAGATCTCTCTTGGATATGTTGTTTTACCCGAGAGCAGATAATCAAAGATTTCTGTTTATTATTTGCCATGAAAGGCACGAAGAAGAAAGCTCAAAATTCCCAGTTGCAGCACGCCATCCCGAGGAGAAACTTCCAGAAGAAGGAGAGCATCTCTCTCTACTGGGAGCTCTTTCTTATCAATGATTTCATTTTTTTTTTTAATTTATTTGGATGTCCGAGTAAGTTTATGTGCATCACGATTAAATATCCTGCAAACCCAATAAACATGTAAGGTACCGCAGGAATGACAAACATGTACAATAAGATTCGAACCCGAGTATAAAAAAAGAGAACAAACCCCTACCACCACCGCTAGGCGAATACCTCAGGTGCATCAATGATTTCATCCTTAATATTACACGCGGTGATCAACATATTTATCTTAGCACTAATTCTGTAGAGACATCCTCTGGTGACAGCGACAACACAGATTTGTTATATCCACCTGAGTTTATTAATCAACTTGAATTCAACAGCGTCCCTTCTCATACCCTCACTTTCAAAATAGAAACACCGATAATGTTGCTATGAAATCTCAATCCATCTGTTGGTTTATGCAATGGGATAAGATTACACAACTTGCCAAAGGGTCATCTTTTCTTCTTTCTTTTTGTTGTCCTAGCTCCTTTAGACAATGTTGCTCAGTTTTTCCTTCGAATAATCATCTTTTATCTGTTCATTGGAAAAAAAATACCAACTTTTTTGGACTATATATGGTTTTATTCCTTCGACATAACTCATTAAATGAAAAATCTCTCTTTAGAATGGGTGATGGGTGTGTTTTGTTGATTAAAATCTTTCTTTGATTACTTCTTCTAATGTTCTTTTTCTTTATGCATAAATTGACCTTCACGGTTTTCTTTTTCCATATATTTTAACCCAAGTTTTCTTTTTCCATATATTTTAACCCAAGTTTTCTTTTTCCATATAATTGCTATAATCATGCTTATTGATAATTGCATTAATAAATTATTCAAATGTTTTTACCATGCAAGGTTTATGCTGCAATTGCATCTTTTGGTCCATCCAATTCATGTTGATCCCTACATCCTTTTTTTTCTTTTGGACATGTTCTAATTTTTATTATGGGCACAACTGTCAACTTTTTCACACAACCATCTTGGATTTTTATTTGTTTTATAAATTGAAATTCGGCCATTTATCAATTGCTTTCTTGAAAATATATCCCATTACTATTATAAGTAATAATTAGAGAATAAATATTACTAAATATAAGTTATCCAATTTTATTTTTTAAAAAAACAAGATTAAATTATTTATTTATTATAATTGATCATTATTTTTTTCAAATAAAAATAACAATATTTTTTTTATCTTAATTAAAACGATTATTTATGTGTATTCTGAGAAAAAACGATGCTATTTTTTTTTAGGTTTAGATAAAAGACAACAAGCTTTGTTGTGTCATAATATAAAGTTATTTTTTAATTTTAGCCATTAAATAATTACATTAACCTGTATGTGTACTCATTGGTGATCAGCGTTAAACTTTATCATTTCTTCTTGCTCAATCTATTAATTACATAAAAAAATAATGAATTAATAATTAATATTTGATGGATAGCAAAGAAGATCAAGTATATTTTCATAATTCTAATTAGTTTGTTAAATTCAAAGCATACAATCACATTGATTATATATATATATATATATATATATATATATATATATATGGTGATCATTAAAATAATGTTGTGTTTTTTGAAATAAAAAACAAAATTAATTGGGGCAATTATGTGAAATGATAATTATTTCCTTGATGGATGAGGTTTTTCACCATTAAAAAAAAGAAGAGGATGGAAGAATGAAAAAACTTTTCACTAAAACAAAAGTGAAGAGAGTTTAGGTCATATAATATTTTTTGTTACATTGTTTAGTATCTAAAAAAAATGTTTGTTCTCTAAAAAAACATATCAAGAAAATAAATAAAAAAAGGCATTATTGACATATTCTTTTTACATTTTATATTTTTAAAATAAAACATCTAGGTTTTAGCTTTAATGATTCAATGACCTTTTGCTTTATATATAGTTTTTGTTTTAACAAATATTATTTTCTATACACATTGATGATAAACAAACAATGCAATGCATGTTGAAGGAAAACTAGACATTAGTATGAACATTTTTATGCTAATTACCTTTGTCCATTTGCAATGGACGATTCTATGATGCAATGTGCTACTTTTACTGCAAACAAAAATTCAAACCAAATTTTAGGGCCCGTGAGATTAATTGAGGTACACGCAAGCTGACCCGGATACCCACGTTAATTAAAAAAAAAATTCAAACCAAGCTGTTTAAAAAGAATTTATAGTGAGACTACTCAAATCAATATAATTTTTAGTAAAACTTTATTAGCACATAATGTTTAATGCTCTATGCTTCACCACCACATCAATTTTACTCAAGTTCAATGTTTTTTTTTTTTTAGTTTTTTTAGTTTAATGTGGGTGTTCGGGCCAGCTTGCGCGCACCTCGACTAATCCCACGGGCCCTGAAGTTAACGACCATGTAAGCCTCCAGTGACCATCATATAAGCAACCACAGGGCTCGAACCTGAGACCACAGAGGGAGCAAACCTCTTGGTCCCAAGCTCTTACCACTGGACCACCACCTAAATGGTTAGTTCAATGTTTTTTTAATAGAGATATTAGAGAACTTTCATACATCAATTTGCCATCTCCTTCTTTATTGATTTTGAAGCAAAACTTCTCTCGGTCTTCACATTTTTAAACGTCTCTATATGTCCTAATGATTCTGACAATTTTGTCTTTTTATTTTTCTCAACAGGGAGGTGCAATACAAGGATCGGCCAAAGCTAAAGACATAGCATACTTCGCTTCAAACATCACCGAGGGCGATTACCTGGAAATAAAAAGCTTTTACACATATGAGAATCGCTATGTTAACACTGTTGCTAACCATGATACAATTATAGACCTTAAAAAACTGACAGCAAAATCACTCACCTCAATTCTCTTACTTTTGTTGTTCCTTGATATTATTTTAATCTACTTGGTTTTGCCATGTCCTAGCTAAAAGCAAAGGTTCACGACTCCTTATAGGTATTCTTTGGGGGGGGGGAGAATTGCATTATCATACATATTATTTACATTTAATACTCGATCAATAATGTTTATAGATGTCCTTGGGAGGCTCAAAGCAATACAGCCGGTGGAGAAAGTTTTGGTTCGAGGACAAGAACTTGAAGACAAGAGAGAGTTCATTCTTGAAAATATACGATTCGTCAAGGATTCTTTTTTTTTTAATGGGATGTAACTCGTATGCTTTGGACATTGATTTAACGTTTTTGTCTTTGCTTAAAAGGTGAGGAGCATCGTGTTATTTTATGGGGCGACATTGCTTGGAACTTTGATGAGACCACTTTAGCTAGGCTAGATCCTCCAGTCATCACTGTTTTTGCAAGATTCTGAGTTTCGAGGTTTGCTGAACCACATCTATATATATAACTACTATATTGCGATATTAGTGTTCTTTATTCACTTTCATTTATTTCTTTTTTGTTCTTTTTGTATAAAAAAATCCATCTACTTTTTACCTCCTCTCTTTCCAGGAGATGCAAACTTGATTAGCATAGCTGCTTCCCTATGATATTTTAACCCAGAGATACCTGAGCTTTTGCCATATAAGCATTTGTGAGTTTCCTCTCTTTTTTTTTTGTTTTTCATACGTATATTTTTCTCTTTATTTGCTAACATTCTAGACTCCATTAATGATTCCTTTATTTAGCTAAGGTGAGACGCCTGTCGAAATCCACAAACTCCCTTCATTCATGCACGCTTGCCAAGCTCCACACTTGTACCATGGTTAGACCATAACACATACCGCTTATGGTTTTTTCTCTAGACAATTTTAATCTATTTTATCCTTTGTTTAATATTTTGTTCTCGAGTGCTTATTAAATTGTGGTTTTTGAGCTTTAGGTTCAGAGTTAATTGCATCGTTACTGATAGGAAGGATGTCACAAACTTTTTGTTATTTAGCCTGAAAAAATTTTCAAGGCCTCAGCTCATCACTTCGTTTATGACAAGAATTTCAAGGATCCCTATGTTGTTCCACCCCAAATGCTTGAGGTCCTTAACAAACCCAAGATTTTCCAGCTACGTTTCGGGGCCTATAGATCTGCTCTAAACATATATGACATTTATGTTGGCAATGTCCTTGATGATTGCTCAGAAGAGACAACCATCAAATTGACAAAGCAAGCTGAGGCAGGGCCCTCAAATACTTTGAGAACTATCATAGCAGTGGATACAACTTCTATAACCCCTCCAACACCGGCCATAACAACTCCATTTAATGCTGACCCACCTCAAATTACCTCAGATTCTTCCTCATGAATGCATCACATCAGGTCAAATTATTCAAGAGATGTTTCCTCCTCGAACAAAAAGAGCTTTGGTGTTCACTGATCCACCTACACAAGATATATGAATGAATGTTTTTCTTAATTAACCTATAGTCAATCATCCGCACAAATATTCAAGCATGTTTTCTAAAAGGCACTTACATTCAAGCATGTTTTCTAAACTTTCTTCCGCCACTTACATTCATGCTTTGTATTTTATTACAGGAACAGTGAGCGATCAAAAAGACAACATCCTGCACAATGATTATTTTGCTAAATATCATATTGGTTGCTATAACTTTTTGACTGCCCTTGGACTATAATTGTTGAAACAAACTTTATGCAACCTTTCTGCAGCACCATGGTCATTTTGGTAAATATAATGTCTTTAGTTTGATTGGCCTCTATGCAATGTTATGACTTCGTTAATTCTCGGATTAAAAAACATTTCATAGTATTGTTGTCACTTGCTCTGTTTACATGTACTTGCATCTTTGTGTGAAAAAAAAAATTTAGAAATTTATTATGTTCGAGGGCTTTATATATCTGGTAAAAATAATTCTTCATGCCAGCTGCGTGGCGCGGGCAATAAAACTATAGTAAACTCTAAAGGGCACGGGAGTTTAATTATAGTAATAAACATGGTTTATTGTGGATTTCTATAGTGAAATTACTCATTTATCCTTAAATGAAAAAAAAAATAAGCCTTGAGGCTGGGGTGATTTGGTCTTTTTCACTGGCCTATTGGTCATTGAAAGATTGTTTGGGAGTACCTGTGTCTTTTTCATTTTTTTACACCATAAAAATACGTTTTTACCCCTCCAGTCAACAAAATTTAAAGTTGTTGACCAATGACTTTCTTGATTTTTCATAAGCTTTTTAATAGTGAAAATATTTTGTTGCCCTCGTGATCAAAAAAATATTAGGCTGCTAGACAAGAGATTTTTTTGTTTTCCCATTATTCATGTAGAGTGGAAGTACGTATTTAACCTTAGAAAAAACAAAACAAAAAAAACTTGTATCTGGGGGTATTTTTGTACTTTCACGCCGATATTTTGTGTAATTACCAAGGTCATTGGGAGCATTTTGATATTTTCACGTTGTCTTTTGAAATTTTAAATTATAAAAGCTATTGGTGCGTGCACAATATGTGCTGGTGGGTGGCATCGAAGCCATTCAGCCGGCGCGTATTATGCCATATGGTGGCCAAATCTAGCCTTTCAATGTCTCTCTGGATGTGCCATCATGTCTTTTTTCACGTGGTTTGACATGTCGCGACCAGATTATTGTCGATGATCCTTCATTTTTTTTCTTCTTATTTTCTCACTCCTGACAGTTCAAGTACACCATTGTCCTTTTTTTGTTCTTCAAATCCAATCCTCATTCTTGTAATTTCTTATTTCGTTCTTATTCCTTTTATAGAAGTTTTTTTTGTTTTCAATTTAGTCCTTCAATTACAATTTCTCATATGTTTTGTTCTTCTTTTTGGTCCTTAATTTTTTTCCCTTGGCCCTTTTGTTGAAGTTTTTTTGCTTTTAATTTCATCATTCAATCAAAGTTTTTGTTCTTTTATTTTTTTTCAATTTGACCATCATTCTTTTGATTTGTTTTTTCTTTTGTTACAACTATTTTTCAATTCAATTTAACCCTCCAATTAAAAACTCTTATTTTCCCTCAAATTAATGGTTTTTTTTTTATTTTCACCCTCATTTTTATATAGATCCTTTTGTATAATTGATTTTTTTTTCTAGTTTCATCTTTCAACATTTGATTTGTTGAAGATTCAGCTTTGTACGATCTTATTGTTTTGCATTAATTTTTTTAAAATAATATTGGTTTGTGATTATTTTCAATTTCTTTTCTATAGATTTATCTCGATTTCACATGCTTTGCATGCCTTTTTTTAATATAAGTTTTTTTAATTGTTTTGTTAGTTTTTCATTTTCAAGATATTATTCTAATTCATCTATAATTTTTATATATTTACAAATGAAATTTGTTTTTCAAAATAAAGATATTCATCTTTAAAAAATATTGTTGATGTGTTCGACCTTGCGTAATATTTTTTTTAGTGTGTGACTTTATTTAGTCTGATTCATTTGTGTTTATCTTTTAGGTCATGGGTTTATTACGATTTGGATTTATCTTCTATTCATTTAACTAAAAAACTTCAGTAGACATAATGGGTTAATGTCTTATTTTGTGTGGTTGAATACCTTGATCTACATTCATGTCTCAATTTTTTTAATTTCTCTTTTGGTTATTGTTATTGACTTTTTTTTTCATTTATTTACATAAATGGTTATCAATTTATTTAATTAGATGCGGATGATAAGGAAAAAGCTGGTTGAGGAAGGATTTCAGATATGCATAAAATCAAGCTGCAATTTTGGATGAACTCGGAAGCCTGATCGTACCCCGTTGTTCCCAAAACTGAAGAGACAATGTAGATTCAAGGTCAAATTAAATTATTATAGAACGAATCTACATAAAAATTAAGTCCAGAGATATAATTAGATTTTTAATAGATCAATTTGATTTAATCATGAGCCAAATCAAAAGTTTAGTTATATTTAAAAATTAATTTGGGTACAATTAAAAGATCTAATTAAGTACAAGGACTTAATTATACTTTAAATGGGTCAAATTAACTTTATTAGGGATTTAATTGGTGAAAAATTATTAGGGATTTAATTGGTGAAAAATTAAGTTTGGGAGCTCAATTTAGGCTTAATTTAGAAGATTAAAATTTTATAGGACCAAACTTACTTTTTACAAAATCAATTGGTTCAAATCAGTGGTGAAATTGCAAGAAATTAGAAGTTCAAGGTCAATTAAGGGTTAAATTGAAGAAATTCACAACAATGATCATTTTGAAAAAGGCGGCAAACTCTAGGGACCCAATTGATTGAAATCAGGGGTGAAATTGAAGAGATTTAAAAGTTTAATGATCAATCGAGGGTCAATTTGTATAAATCCAAAACCAATAACCAAAGTGAAAAAGGCGTTTAAATCTGAGGCTGACATTGAAGTTCAGCAGGGGCAAAATTGCATAAAATTAAATGTTTAGGGTAAATTAGGGGTGCAATTGAAAGAAATTAAAAGTAGGAGAACTAAATTAAACTTTGGTCAAATCCTTTAATTAAAACCCTAAAAATTTCAAAACAGCACCGATTTGAACAGTAGAAAAAGAGACAGACCAGGCAACGCGTCATCTGGTATTGTTCATCTCTTCCACCTCTGGCCCGAAAAAACTGTTCGGGTAGCTACCTTTTTCAAAGCATTTAATGCTTTGTCTCTTCACCAAATTTGACAAAACATACACCACCATGATGACTTAACATTTGCCTATAAGAGCATCAGCACCTTCGGACACCGTGTGTGAACTTCCCTACGACGATAACCACCTCACCTTTGCTAAGTAGCCTTCTTCTTCTTCTTCTTCTTCCCTCCCCCCTACATGCATTTTGCATGCTAAATAATTAACATGGTCACTAGACCGGGCCAATGGCTATTTGGGCTTAAGTTGGACCTGCTTCAACCCAACCCATGTGGCTAGGTTGGGTCCAGCCCGCCATGAAAAATATTAGGAGGCCTTGTCTAACTCAACTCAACCGGGCTTGGGCCCAAAGGCCATGCTCACTTGACTAGGCCGAGCTCAACCTAAAAAAAAAGGAAGAATATATTGGGCTGCTAGCAGCCCAACCTGACTGAGTCGGATTAGACCCGTTCCAGCCCAGCTTGGATGGTTGGGCCAGGTCCAACCCAATATATTTAATAATAATATAATAATATCAAAATATTTAAAATATAAAAAAAAACTCAAAAAGCATTTCAAGGGTCATTTCAAAATATTTGTGATTTTCTCGCATATTTTTCCAATAATTTTGCATTATATCGAGCTGTATATTTACACTGTATGATACAGATTCGGTATTAAAATACTTGGTTTTCTTCGAAACGTTTCATAAAAAAATTTTGAAAATTAAAAAAAAAATCAAAATATTTTAAATTAATTTCCTCTTTAAAAAAACAAAAAAAATATTTTATTTTCGTGCATACAGCCGAATCCTAAAATTTTTCCAAACATATTTTCATTAAAAAAAAATTGCATTCTTCTCATGTTTTAAAATGTAAAATGGATAACGTAACTAGTTTATGATTATCCGTTAGGGTTTGGTCAAAATATCAAAAACCCTTCACCAATTATTTTGTTTACTTTATATTTAAAATGTTAGGATTTAGCTGTAAACTTTAGTATATAGAGGTATAGAACTACATTATAGAGTATACCCTCAGATATTAAAAATATAAAAAATAAATGCAATGCTAAAATTTAGACCTTAGAACGGTTAGGATTTAACCCAATAAGGTAGAGACTTCCTCACGAAGGGAGATCTACCTTAAACCTTAGACAAGATCAATGAATAAAGACACAACTTAAAAAAACAGTCAAATAACAATCCAACTTACCTTAGGTAGGATGCACTGAGAGTGATGTGTCTTCCCCTTGCACAACTCGTCCCTTATCCGGACTCTTGCAAGCCATTAGGTTTCCTAGTGACCATGACACTAGGTGACGACTCATGAACTTATAATCATAATTTTATGATTAAACCCAAAACTTCTCATTTTAACCCCTCTCAGGAGGCAGACCCGCTGCCTTTCGACGCCGCGCACCATGCCGCGATAAGGTTTATACAAATTCTTGCCCTTTTTTTTTGTTTGAGTTCATTATGTCTCCATTTCTTGTGATATGGTGAGTTGTCTTTTAAATGATTATCTCTTCTCATTTTCCATTTATTTTTTTATATCTATACCTTTGGTTCTTTCTTGTCTTTTGGACAAAGGTTCCATTCACTTCAGGGAATGATTTAGAATTTATGGGATGAGATTGATGATTTTTCATTAACAGCTTATTATTTTATTCAGCCACAAGAAAACATGAAATTAGTTCTGAATACCTCTTGAAATTACTTTCTCTATATTATTACTGCAGGACAATAGTTGAGACATGAAAAGTAGAGAGTATTTTCTTTAACATTTGATCTTCTGTGATATTTTCACTGCGCAATTTTAGATGTGAGGTAATTTTAAAAAGAACATAATTATATTCACTAAGCAATTTAAAATCTTGCAACCTCAAGTGTAACTAATCATAAGGAGCTTGAGGGAGTATGGTAAACTTTTGGTGGTCATATTTTTCCTTTAGATTTTGCCACGGAACAAGAGGATCTTTTATTGTGAGATATTCAATTTTTAATCCTTCATGGAGATGGTGGCGAATGAAAATCATTGTTTTTGCGTTATTTTCTTCTTTGATGGTCTTTCTAAAATTCATAGCTTCCAGATGAATCTCGTCGTCAAAGATTCATGATAAAAAGTTATTCTCAGATATATCAAGAGCGGTAAATTCAAGTTTCGTCAGATTCAACATTATCTATAAAAAAGAAAACAACTTATTAAATAAAATCATGAATATAAAAGAAAAAAATCATTCAGTTCTTTTGTATTTAATTTATTTAATTCTTCATAAACTTATAATACTAGTTCTCCAGGAACTTTAAATCTTGATGAATAAAAAGGAAAGAAAATTTGTCAAAATAAGTTACAAAACCAAATATATTCTATAAAGTATAAACAATAACGAAAAAAGAAAAAAAATATAGAAATTAATATAAGCCATGTAACAGAAGAGTTCATGTATGTCAAGATTTCAACATAAATCAAGCAAGTGATCGTACTAATAACATATTAAAAAAATAAAGAACAAATAAAAATATAAAAGAGTTCATGTATATCAAGATTTTAACATAAATCAAGCAAAGTGATCGTAATAATAACATATTAAAAAAATAAAGAACAAATAAAATATACATATTCAATATAAAACTTGAGAGAAGTTGATATCTTTTATTGTATACTTTAAAAACGTTTTTTTAACCGGATGATTGATAGCGGTTTTAAGTTACCGGGAGAGTGTGCTTGGCTTTAAGAGCAATGATGACTCGCCTATCGCCTCCCACTAGCATCGAGACAAGGAGCTTATATAACACTCAACCATGTCCACTCGAAGCCTCATAACCTCTACAGAATTCTACGATTCTTGTCTTGCAATTTGCAGGGAGGTGGAGAAATGACAGTCCAGGAATCTTCATGTATTAAACAATGCTTGTGCACATCATGTCATTTAACGAGCCCCTGTAGAAATCAAACGTCAATATTAATAATTCATTTACACCGTTAAAAAAACAGATCTAATCTAATAATTTAAGTTATTATGTGAGATCTCAAGATATGATTTATATTGTTCTAAATAAAAGTTTTTTTAATTTAAAACTTGTATAAATACACACTACTTTATACTTAATTTTTATCAAATAAATGATGATAGTAAGATTTAAACTCGTGATCGTTTGGTTATTAAGACTATAATATCATATCAAAGAACCAATTCAACCAAAAAATTTAAATTTTTAAATAAAATTTAGAAAAATAATTTATATTATTTTATAACAACTATAGGCTAAATTTCTTCATCTCTACGGTATTGACAAAAACAACTCTCATCTCTCCTCTCTCTCTCTCTCTCTCTCTATATATATATATATATATATATATATATATATATATTGAGATGACGAAATAAATGTGTTTGGTCAACCTTCCCGTATGAGAAACAAACACTCTACCACACCTGATGGCCCAGCCAGCCCTTCCCCCGCAAAGCAAACAAAAGGACGTATCAAACTCCACCACCACCAAGCGTTGAAACTTAGAAGAGCCGAATAACTGTGTGTGAGCATCGAGTGTAAGCAAAGGCTGGGCTCATCCTCTCTTCAGCATTTACTTTATACAAAATCAAAGATGAGTTCGCCAAACCCCCCACCCACATCATCATCTGGATGAGCACAAACATGCCAAGCTTCCCTATCTTTTTTTTCTTTTTTTTTATTTAATTGTGGGTGTTGACCGAGTCAGTTTACGAACGCCTTAACTAATTCCATGAGTCCAGAAGTTAACGACCATGTAAGTTTCTAGTAATTTTAAAAGAATTCAAACTCGTAACTATTAGATTGCAAACCAAGAATGCAAGCTTCCCTATCTTCCTCTCATACGTTGCCGTCATATACGTGGAGGTTATCTATACCTGTATTCCTGAAAATGACCTGCTCGTAACCCTAGCCATGCTGTTCATCTCTCAAGAACAGAACAGCACATGTGGCTTCGGTTTATTGGATGGGGCGTTCAATTTCTTGAGTCAAGCAAGTAAGATGGAGTTTAATTACGTGTTTTAATCAAATTACATCCTATATTTTATTCTCTTCAGATTACCACCTGTTTTTCATGTGTTGTTAAATCTTGGTCAAATACAAGTCAGCTAAGAAATTAAACATTGATTAAGATTTATTTATTATGATGCTTAATTCCAGTATCTTTATGACGTGTATGATTTCTAGAGGTGAAATGGTATGCTTGACTGGACATAAAGAATTAATATATATATATATATATATATATATATATATATATAATATATATAAATTATTTATAAACAAACTTTTCACACTTAAATTTTCTTATAAAGTAACGTGTCAACATGTAAATGATAAATGTGTATCGATAAATTCTAAATAATTGACAAATGTATTTTTGTGAAAAGCTTGTATTTTCAACATTAGTAAAAAAAATATTAAATTGTGTGAGCATCAACGCATTTAAAAATATAATTATAATTGTTTTTCATTCTGAAATATAAAAATAATATATTTTTTTATTATAAAAAAATTATTTTTGATATCAGCGCATCAAAATGATTTAAAAACACCAAAAAATATTAATTTGAAGTAAATAAAAAAATAAAAAAATTCAATTTTTTTTTAAAAATACTTTAAAACACAAAAACAAACAGAGTTAAAATACATTTGTACTACGATTATAATTACAATTTAATAATTATTTCTACACAATTCTTCTTTGAATTAAATTTTAATTGTAAAATGTGTATATTGTGACTCACCAAGCTCATCGAACAATTCCTCCACCATGATATAGAGAATTTATCTTTAATAGATTTCTTATTATAAGCCTTGTAGTCCATACATATCCTTAATAATCTGTCAAATTTCCTCTCTAATAACACAGGGGAGGAAAACGGCTTTGATCCTGTCGAATGGTTCCCAACTTCAAAAGCTCCTTTACTATCATTTTAATTTCATTTATATATATATATATATATATATATATATATATATATATATATATATATTGTTTATATAAAAAAAGA
>Ga0307517_10000890_pt1 | contig 50782 bp, 50 predicted proteins | sample 23_EM_MG_FD_194515 | JGI IMG/M metagenome (GOLD analysis project Ga0307517, IMG submission 194515) | Populus trichocarpa ectomycorrhiza microbial communities from riparian zone in the Pacific Northwest, United States - 23_EM | ecosystem: Host-associated > Plants > Roots > Unclassified | place... | reverse complement strand
TAAAAGCAACACCGTTAACCCCCCCCCCCCCCCTCCCTCCCTCTCAAACTCCCCAATCCCAAAGTCCGCCCACTCAGCTGAGAAAAGTGCCACCACCATCCATCCAGCCCAGGTCAGTCCGGCCCGCGAATGGAGGAGAAGGAGGAGGTGGAGGTGGAAGAGGAAGAGTAGGAGGGAAGAAAAATAAATAAATAAATAAATAAGTAAATAAGTAAATAAATAATAATTCTAATAGTAAGAGCGAAGGGGGAGAAGAAGAGAAGGAAAAAAACGGATAGGGTAATCTGCATACATATTTTGGTGACACGAAAGGACGCCTACGGTACGCTGAATGCGGTGGGTCTGTGTATCGGTAGTTCCTTTCTTTCTTTTCCTTTTTTTTTTTTGACATTCATTTTCTTTTCTTTTTTTTCTTCCTCTTTTTTTTTTCTTTTTTTTTTCTTCTTTCTTCCCCTTTCTGTGTACTCTTGCTTTGCTTTGCTTTGCTTTGCTGTGCTGTGCTGTGCTGTGCTTGTGCTGGAGTAAAACTTTGTGCTTTGTATTAATAGGTTTGTGGAACGGTTGCTTGTTTTTTTATTGATTTTTTTTTTATTGAAAAAAGGTTCCGGGTATGTATGGTATAGGTGCTGTGCTGTACCGTACTCGAGTACCGGTAGGCACCGGTAGGTTGGCTGGGGTTATGTATGCTAGGTACATGTTGGGGCGAATGTCGAGTGACGGATTGTGATGATGGGTGTATTTACTACTGTAGGTAATTTAGGTATGATGGGTATGTTAGGTGGGTAGGCGGGTGAGCATCTTGGGGGGGTGGATGGCGCTATGCGATGGGGGTGTTGAGATTGTGGGGTTGGAAAGATAATTAGTGTTTGTTTGCTCGATTTCTTTTTGATTGATGTGTGGGGAGAGAGTTTGGAAATCTGGTTCCAAGTTTTATCGTATGGGGGGGGGGGGGGGAGGGGGAATGTTCCTGAGGGTTTCCTCCTTTCTTACTGGTAACGTAACTTCCCATTTCATGTATTTTGTCTTGTCTTGTCTTAAGTGGAAGCATGTGGGGGGGCGGCTGTTGATCTTCTCCAGCTGGAATCTTTTGAAACATTCCTAATGTATCTTTCCTCTCTTGCTCTCCTCCAATGGAAAAGGTCGGAGTTGGTTACCGGTACGGTATGATAAAAGGTTTCGGTGGTCCCGCTACGGGGTTATAAAGTTGTGGAGAGTGCGTCTTGCCTTACCGCTGCTCCTCTATCATACTGGGCTGACAAGAAAACGGGTGGGTGGGTGAATGAGTGGATAAGTGGGTGATGACCTGTGCACCAAGTAAGAATGCTGAATGATGAGAGGTAATTGTGGAGCTAAGAAGTAGATATCTGGCTGCAGGCAAGTAAGTACCCGGACGGAAAGGGGAGGTAAGGTAAGTGAGGTGGTGGTGAGTGGTGACGGTGGTGGTGGGGAATTCTCTTCCTTTTCCTTTTTTCCCCCCTCCTCTTTCCCTTTTGTTTTTGTGTGGTGGTAGGGAAAATGACGGAGTGGGAGAGGGATAAAAGCAAAAGATTTCTTCCTTCTCTTCTCCTAGTATTGCTTCCGAGTATGGATGTTGTAGTGAGGAGTCGATAGGTTACGGTATCTCTTAATAGGGGAAAAGGATGATGGATAAGGTAAGTCATTTGGTTTTTTCGTGATGCGCAGCATCTTACCCTATCAAATTCCTACATATTACCCTTTTTAAAAAATACGCACACCTGAAAATGAAAAAATAAAGGTAGGTCACGGTTTTTCCGATCTAACGACCTGGGTTTCTTTTTTTTTTCTAAGGAAAATGGTTTAACTCATGAGAGACATAAATCTGCCCACCCTTCCTCCACCAACCACTTTCCCTCGAATCCATCTCTGCCCAATACACTTTTGTCTGTATGTCTCATCACGCAGACCGTTTTTCCGGTCATCCCAGAGTAAAATAAAAGCAAGTTAAAAAAAAAGGTCTCACAATAGCAATTTAGAGGCCGCCCACAGCACACCAAGCATCCACAACTTAAGGATTCTTCGCTAGGATAGGTAGGAGTTTAGTGAGAAAGTGGGGTTGAGAAATCGTGAAAATCGAACGAATGATTGAGGGTCGTATTTCCCCCCCACCTCCTTTCCTTCCCTTTTTTCCTTCCCTACACTCCGAATTCCTGTCTGGCTGTGGATGGATAGATTGGTGGGTGTGTATGTGTGTGTCAGCTGGTGGTGTTGGTGGTGGCAGTAGAACTTGTGTGGACTGCTGAAGAAGATGAAGATGAGGAAGAAGATGTGGTACCGGCAGTGGTGGAAGAAAAGGATGGGTCAGGCTCTGGGTCTGCTTTAGCTGTTGGCGGGAGTTCGCCTTTTTCCCCTGCACAGAGGATATTTTGACAGCTGGCCCGTGAGATCTCTATTTTGGCTAACTCCTTGAAGCGTTCAGCTACGAAACGGAATTTTTCGCTCCCCTCTACATCTCGTTTTGCCTGCCGGAGGTGCTCGAGCTGTGACTCGAGAATGTCAGCCGGGGATACCTGCCAGATTGAGGAAATTAAAAAGAGGAGAAGAAGAAGCAACAGTACCAGACGCAAAAGCGCAGTGAGTGGAGGGAGGGTTCAAAGTGGGGGAGGTGGATATTAGGAGGAAGGAAGAGGCGGGGGAGGGGAAGAAGCCCAAACCTGTTCCAGTGTGAGTTCGACACCCCTGTCCTTGAGCACTTTCTGGTATCTCAACCTAACGGCCGTTAACGTTCGAGCCTTACCGCCGTCTTTGAGAAAGTTAACGGCGTTTGTGATGTCCTGCCAGCTTTTGTTCTTTTTTCTCCCGTCGAGTATTATGTCGTCCTCGGGCTGTGTCCAGCCCCCCTTGGGATTATTCGTCCTCGCTCGAGGTTTTCGTTTTTTCGTTGCGGTCTCTGGCGGTAAAGATCTGCTCTCCGCCGCAGGAGCAAGCAGCCCACTCTCACCATTCCCTGATCGTCCCAAACATCATCAGACTCTGTCGTCAGCCCGAGCGCAGCCCATTCCAAACGAAGTGAAATCAATAGAGTTGGGGCAAATAGAATATTGGGCCGGGAGAAGAGGGAGAGAGGGAGAGACCGAAAGAGAAAGAAAGGGGAAGGGTTGAGAAGTCCGCACCTTTACAATTGCCACCACTCTCAGCATCGCCCCTCACTCTCTTCCCAACACCTCCGTCAACCCCATCATTCTCACGTTTGAACGCCGAAGTGTCAACCTCAACGTTCTCGATCAATTCATGTAGACTCTCATCCATGGCTTGTTCGAACCTGCCCTCCTTCGACAGACCCAACTTAACTATGATATAAGACCCCCTAACTAAAGTTTGCCCTCGACAAACCCGAAAATAAGCCCATCCAACGATGCCCCCCTTTCCATCCATGCGGGACTCTGGGCAAGGTAATTCATTGGCCCAAAGCAAGTTTGCGTGGTACTTACAAACGGGCTCGAAGGGAAGTTTAATTTTTTGCTGCTGTTTCTTTTCTTTTTCAAACTGCAGTTTGATAGTCGAGTGAGAGAATGTGATGGTACCGAGTACCTGGGTTGGGTGAATTGGTTTGCAGAGCACAAGGAGGGGGGGAGCAAACCGGCCTTTGGTGGGTGGTGTCTTTGGTTTGTTTACTTGTGTTCATTTCTGGCCGGTTGGCTGTTGGGGGTAGAGTGATCCCCCATGGAGCAAGTAGGTTGGGTGGTAATATCGCACGACGTACTAACTATGGTAAGGGGGCAACTATTGCTTCATGGCCACTGTTCTGGAAGCGAGAGGCTGATACACACTAGTGGAATTAAGTTCGAATATCATGGCTTGCTCTGTTATACATGTATCCTATTTACAGGAGTGGATATTTTTAGTCTAAGTAATAAAGTAGATATTAACAATATTGTTATATCATAAAATTTAGTAGGGAGTAGAACTACTCTTCGAGTACCCCCTTATTGAACCCCCAACGCTGTTGCTGCTGGGCGGCCTTGTTCGGCTGCGGCGAACACTCTGTTTGCCTACTAAGACACGGCAGACATCCCACACCCTAACCCTAGAGCCAAATAATACAGTAATCTGCCACGATACCTTTCCATCCCCTCTGCGATTCCTGCTTTGATGAATTTTTTTTCCCGCTAAGTCTTGCTGGGTCTCGCCCGGATTGCCATTGAAACCATAGTTTCCAGTGAGACTATATCTAAGTTGGGCGGAAAGTACGGATCGAAGTCAAACTGCACTTCCGAGCCGCGATGAACCTATTTTTACTGGAGGTTGAGCAGGTTTGTGCTAAGGTCGCGACGGATATTTCAGGGAGATTACTGTGCGGGTAGAGGAATTGTACGATGAGCAGTTATACCCGCTGGGTGCAGCTTCTCTGCAAAGACGGAAGGATGGGAGCCGAGGAATTACTTATATTGGTACTGACAATCTTGTGTTAGGGGCATTGCTGTTGTAGAGCCTGATCGTTTTCAAAAACTCCGTTTGACCGAATTTACCAGGTTCATTGAGCTTTTAGGACCACAAGGAGCTTTATTTTGCTCCGGTAATTTCTGAAAGAATGCTAAGTGTGGGTTTTGCGAACTTAGCGGGATGGGGTGAGGAGGAAGAGCAGAGGGTCTTAGCTAAAGGCAAGAGCCAGAAGAAGAGCTGTGCTCGGAAGGACTACTCATCGGTTCTCACTCGAATACTCTAACCAGGGAGTGAATCTCCTGTGGCAAAGCGGCAGCTCTCGACGTTGAACCCTTTCTTTGTATAAGGTGCAGATAGGCAGCGTCCTGATGTGGTGTGATTCCGGTGCCGAACGGTCAAACATGGAGCGTCCGGATGGAAAAAGGATTCTATGGAACCTTGGAAGTAAGAAGACAAAATCTCCCCTGGATTTCCGCGAAAAATCATCGACTTCCCCATATGGCGGTGTGCCCGTAGTCTGGAGATATTGAATGATGCACACAAAAAAAGGGCATAACGTAGTCAGGTTATCTAGGTTGCTGTAACTTCTTGCAAATGGCATCCGGTTGTTTTATAATGTATTACCAGCTCCCCAGAACTGATTGCTTGAGGTTACTTCTGAGCTCTACACTCACGGGCTTAATTTGCTGGCTGTGAGGGCTGAATAGCGGGAGGATTTAGCGATCATGAGTGTTTGATGCAGGATGCTCGAGTTCCAGAGTGCTGTACTTACGGCTTAGTGCCAACTTTATGAAGCATTGGGGACGGAATCTCTAAGAATTATATGATCGCAAGCAAGTTCATAAAGTTTCGCATTGACTGCCGTCGTCTCATAACAATTGGATCACGCTATGGATACACTAAGCTTCCCGGAGCAGCTCTGGCTTAAGCTTACATTGCGTTCATGTATCATCCATCGTTTGGGATTGCAAATAAACGCACTTTAGCAAAGCTGGGGCTCCAACTGCCGACACTGTATTCTCCCTACATTTGGTATTTGGATGGTAATTCTCCCCAAGCCGATTTATAAGAGAATACACCGAAACCTAGCTATATATTGGCTGACCTCCCGACTCCATCGTCAGCCGCTCCCACTATGCCTTGTCCCACCTCCGATGGCTACATTAGCTTCTACTGTCAGCATGATGTCCTGACCTGGTCCACCTACAGCAGCCACCCTCCTACACGGGTGCTGGGCGGGGGCAGAGATTTAAAGAACTGGAGCTGACACATGCAGGCTCGTGGCAGATACGAGATTTCTGGTCCCCCGAAAAGGCCGGAATGTTGGCTTGATCACTGGGTCATCCCAAACGCCGTACCATCTAATGTTCCTGTATTGCAGGAACTGCTTTGAGCCTGATGCGTATATTTCTAGAATGTAGTAGTCATGTTGGAGATTTTTATTATTTTTATTTTTTTGCATTCTGATATCTCCGCTATCTCTGCATGAATATTCCCCCGGAGCTTATTACCACCAACCCAGTCAACGAAGTAATGTTGCAGGTATCTTTACCTCTCGTTATTTATCTACCTCAGGGTGTGCAGTTCTACAGTATGAGCTATTTACCCATCTTTACCCTATCGAGGGAGGCGGGTGGTGTGGATATACCTGCCTGAAAACAGACACTCTCGCCTATGTCTAGCTCTGGGTTCACCAGTCGCTCTCCCAATCACAAATCATGGGGCACTTGTGCTAGCGCCAATGATGATACCAGTTATCACCATGATCTGTCCTCTGAAACATGGACCTTCCGGGATATGCCGTGTCATAACCGTCATAACCTACAAGCAACCTTCTCCGCGCCCACGGAGATTTTTAGTGGATCAGGGATGAACTAGTGTTCCATTCCAGTTTCCTAGAGGGAAGGTTGTGGTAGTTCTTCCAAGGGTGATACGGAAACATTTTGTGATTCGCATGGAATAGGGAATAAGGTCATCTGAAGTTTGACCCGAAAAAGTAAATTATGTTGGGCAGGTGGGTGAAGGTCGGCGATAATGGCTTTGATATGGAAACTTATCTTCACTGCAAATGTATCCCCCGGATTTCGTTCTATCGGGGGGGCAAGTCTCCGGCGCAACCCACGCAGCAATGGCCAGTTTGGATTTACTTGAGCCCGCTCGACTCCGCCTTCGAAGATAACTTACGGGAAGAATCTCCTTGTTTTTGGCAGAGAACATTCGATTTTCTTGCGAAACCGTAAGAACTGGGACAATTGAACCCCAATCCAAGGCGTCCGAACTCCCCTCAAAGCAAGGGGCATTCAGCCCTCCGCTGAGACAAATAAAAAGAAAAGCACAACAGACCTTACTAGGAGAGGCAACTCCAACGTCCAAGTATGAGGTTCAATGATTCCAGTCCTCACTGTAGCTAAGGTGTTACAAAGAAAAACTCCAATATTTGCGGAGAATTTTGCTACCCTACAAATCAACCTCCAGCCCTCTCTAGCTCAGATAGTCAAAAATTAGGGCAAGCTTATGGGATATGATGATTTGGGGAGTAAGCGGGAGCGGCCTTCGAAAACTTGGAAAAAGTGCCTTCCAAAGTGATGTGCAGCAATACTCCTTACCGGTCTTCCAATTGCTGAGTTCTCGTTTCACCCAATGCCCAGCCTGGGGCTTCATAGACTGTCACTCGGGGTCATTATTTTATTGCAGAGTTTCTTGCCCCTCAAAGTTCATTTCTTCGGATCCCCTCTTGTGTCCCTAGCCGACGCTGGTGTCGTTTAATTCGTTCTTAATTGAGGTCTTGGTGAGGACTAGCAGAGGTTACATTGACACATGTTTTCCTTTTGTTGTTTAATACTAGGTGGTCTTCTCTTTAAGGCTTCGTTAAAATATACATCTGGGGGGGGAGCATGTGGATTAGGAGCTGGGAGAGTCTTTTCCATCTCCTCCTCATGAAAAGGATAACGGGTCTACACTCTTTGCTGCGGTTCTGAATCTAGATTGTCATTATTTAACTACTCTGCCAGCACGGTTCTACCGAAAAACGTACTAAGGAGCGTATAATCCGTAGATAGCTCATTATGGTCTATTTCAACGAAACGGGAATCCCAGGAGACTACCTCTTTGACATTTTCCCCTATCAGCAACCATTTTGCTTACGACTGGGATAGAGCAAAAACACCAACCCCCCCTTAGCCACGGGCATATCTTATTCAGAAGCCGACAAACCGGGTCAAGGGGACATACCCTCTATAAAGTGAGCTATTTGGGCCGGCGAATAGGGCGCATGCATTCTCTAGCATGTCCTTAGCTAGCATATCCATCCTGTCTATAGTCTTAGCAGGCAAGGCTAACCTAGAACTACCCGACAGATATACAGTGCGGTAGGGGCGGGCTAAATCGGAGATGTGCTTTGTGGTTATGAAGCATTTCGTCAATGTGTAGCAGGTATCTTTAAGATATCTTTAGATGCGCACCAGTATCTTTGGGTGACGGGGGTGTCTTCGAATGCTCACAGATATCTCAGGATGTTTACAGGGGGTTGCCAACAAAATGCAATACCTTAAGGTATATTTCTCTAGCTCAGACGCGCAGAGAAGAGTCAAGAAAATTCCAATGGATTTCCTGCATTGAGAGTGATGTGGACCCAGGGCAACTTCCTATCACTCGGTGTATTCCTGAATTGCAGATAAATTACTTCACACTCAAAATTACTGTTTGATTATCAAGATACTTCTCCTAAGGTTTCAGTATTATTGAAAAGCCCGGATTCCTAACACTTTCACTTATGGCGTCTTCTCTGCCACATGGCTCCCCAGGCGCCTTTCTTCCTGATGATTCTACATTGAAAGAGCTGTTGTCACTTTGGACAATCCCGACTGCCAGGTTAAGTATAACTCTTTATTAGGCCAGAATACAGGCGCACACTCCTGATATTTACTAAGTTCCGAGCTTAGAGGCCTTTCAGCCCCCGAGACTGTAGGCAATTGTGGTAGAGATAATGTATGACGTTTCCGCTTAATCCACGTTAATATACACACTTCCCTGGAGCTCACTGGGGGTTGAGCAATCATATTGGATCACTCGGAGGCTTCAAGCTTGTATCATGGCTAGTCTCCTCCAGATAGACCCTAGAAGACGGGCTGCGACCCACAGCCAGGACAGGCTAGCTCCCGGAAACTCCTGGCCGACCCGTTCAGACCCAAAGCCTGGCATGACCGCCCACAAACAATGATTGTCTATGATAGCTCATAGTTTCCCATATCCAGTTGTACCCCCCCCTCAGTGAACTCACTCTCACCTCACTCTTCAGCTCCTCCCTATAGATCTCAATAATATAATTTACCTCGGTATAGGGAGCTTTCTGTGCTAGCCTGTTCACAATCTGCTGCTTCCTCAAACTAACCAAAAGTCAGGTCCCCGACTTTCGGTTGGCCTGAATTGGGCTACAGGGCGCCTGCGAACGATATTAAATATCTTACGGAATCATTCTTCCTACCGCTGGAGTACTCTCGTTTGGGCCTCTTAACTACCAAGGTTTTCCGGGAGGGTTCTGCAGCTATCATGATATCCTGAATATATCTAATTCCTATATATAAAATCCCTGAGAAACTGAATGACTTTTGGGTGTATTATTTTCTGGATAGATAAAAAAACGGGCTTATGTCCTACCGTTCGAGAAGGTCTTTGAGCCATTTACATCTATTGATCCCAGGTATTTGTTTCTCGTGGAGGATGGTCTAAGGACAGGGGAGAACATTCCAGACCGTCGAAACTATGATAGTCAAGCCGGCAAAACATTAGGAGATAAATATCCCCCAGACTACCGCTGGGCGTGAGGAGTGGGTTAGAGAGCCATCGTAAGGGACCAGGAATGTAGGAAACATAGGTTACAACTCCCCAACACCATTAGACGTTCAAATGGTTTCGAATAGCCTTGACCGGGTTCGACTCTCTGTATTAGTTATCTGGCCTACATAACCTTAACTTAATGTATCGCATTGCTTCCTATCGTATCCCAAGTGTCTCGCCCGAACCGGACCTTAGATATCGGCTGTCCTGGGTCGAGACCGTACGCACTAAAGAAGGGGAGACTTCCGCAAAACCAGGATAGTAAAATCACCTGCCTGAATTGCAGGGCAATCCCCTGAAGGTCCGGCCTCCCAGCACTTCACATGGAGAAGAGAATCGCCTTCAGTCTATATAGGTAGAGCAAAATCTGTTTTCAGCAGCCATAGCCTAGAACACATTCAATTACCAGAACACTAATTCGGGAGGGGATAGAAAAGTTACAGCCATGCCTCTTGTTCCACTCCAATTACCTTATCATCCTGCTACCAACCCTAAACCAGAAGCCTCCTTAATCTCACGGAACCCCGGACCAAAAGGATATTACATCCACAACAAACTATCATACCCAACTACCCGCGCAGCGCCATTCAGTCTACAGCCCGTTCGGGTTGCCGGTGTATTACAAGTAGTAAATTCTGTTTACGATATGGGTCAAACTGGGAGAAAGCTAATTTAGTTTGCTCCATGTCTATGTGGCGGGTCTTGACACGGAAAACAGACTCATCGCCGCGCTCCTCGCTGCAAACTAAAACTACCGAGTGGGTGCAGTAGGCCTTGGTAAGCCGGTGGCACTGCACTATTGGCGGCAATGCTGATCTGCTGTTCGGTGTTCAATATGGTATGTTTATATCGCAAGGAGTTTTCCCGTAAACTGCATACTTGTAGCGACCCTTGTGGGCATTAGGCAATACTAACAGGTCAAGGCCTTAATTAGTCCGTGAGAGGATTTCTCCTAAAGGATACGATTTGAGGGGGCCTTTTGGGTGACAAACTCCGAATCTTGATATGATATCACAATGTTTTCATGTTAGGCACAGGAAGTCACGTCGGTGGCTTGATTGGTTCGAGTGATAGTGGTGATCTATAGATGTAGTCGCGCGATACCATAATATTATCTAGTGCTATATAATCAAGGGTTGCGTGATATAGCTCGTGCGGTCAAATCACGTATCAGCACTTACTTACCACAGGCGTTCCTACGCACAAGCAGGGAGAGTACGAAATATTACAATAATTCTGAATGCTCCGTGAACAAGGGGGGGTCAAATAACTAATTCTGCCCCGCAATCTATTCTTATAAACTTCTCTGTATAAAGAGAGAGCCCAACACCATTTCCACCACACTCCATCACGGAACCACCACAGTAGCCCTCTCTGTGATCTCTACCTCCTCTGTATCATCCTGTGGATTCCCGTTCGTATCAACCACGACAGCAAATTGCACATCCTCCTTTCCCAACACCACAATCGGCGCATGCCAAGTCCCCGCACCATACGAGATCCCCTGCTTCCCGTGCACCAAGAAGGCCTCCACATTATCCATCCTGGGCTCCGGGTCGCCGGGCGGGGAGACCGCCACCAAATACCTAGAGCCTTCCTCCTCCTTGACTCCCATGGGGATGAACAACTGCGATGAATAAGGATGACGCTCCATAACGCCGAGATCAAAGTGCCCCGGAACCTCGGTACGCGGCTTGGAGACGAATATGCTGATCTTGGTGTCCGAGGGGTGGCGGTCCTGCGGGGCAGTGTCGTAGGTGGCGACGCCAGGATACTTTTTTGCGCTACCTTGGTTCGCGGACACAGGCTTCGTTTGCTCCTCTAGTATACTACCGCTTTCGGGAATGCCGATCACCTGGCCGTAGGCGAGGAAGCCATCGCACGTTATAGGTTTTGCGGTGATAATTATTAAGCCATCGGGAAGGCGTTGGATGCTTTCGGATGGGGCTGTGGAGACGGAGCGGAGCACCCCTTCCATCTTACTCTCGGGGCCATCTAGGCCTAGTCCTGAGGGGGAGGCCATCATAGCTTTGCAACTCAAACGTTCGAGGGGCTTGGAAGGCGCAGTGTAGGAAGCTGTTGTTGTTTGCGTACGTTGAATGAGTTGGCGGCTGGTTTGTGGCTCCTAGAGTTGCTATCGGCGGAGCGAGGTTGCTAATATCTAACCTGGGGGTTAAGATATGTTAGTTCTGATTATTGCCCTCCTTCCTTCTGGGGGATATCTCACCGGACTAAACCCCAACCCCACTTCCAGTGTGATATCAGCAAACTCACTGCGACTGAGCAAGTGGAGTGGATGGTGGTAGTGGTGTTCGTTCCCGGACGGACAAACTCCCGGAAAAAACATCCAACGTCAACCACACCATCCCTGTAAGCCACCCGCCCTCTCCTTCCCTCGCCAAGACCTTCCCAAATGCCACTAAGCACAACCGCATCGCCGGCCGCCTAACCAACATCCTTTATTCTTGTTTGTAAGAGCTGATATACTGCGGGTATGCACGCGCCCCGGGTATAGAACAGTGGTATGTTACAAGCGTTTGCTGGGGAAAATTGGTGCATCGATACTTGGCACTAAGGTACAGTATTAGATAGTGCCCTGTTCAATTGGATAAAAATAAAAACATTGCGAAACCTTGTAAAAAAAGTGAGTAAAGGTGAGTAAAGAAAATTAAGAACTCATAAACAATTGGGTGGTTCGGGTATTTATTTCAACATCGCTATAAAAACCAAGTCCTAATGGTTTCTCCCCACCTAGCTATAGGAAGTAATAATAACAAGTTTCGTCAAAAGTCTCGGAGTACCTCCACTATTAATAAGAGCACTCACACAAGTAACCTATAAACTCTCTGGTAAGCCATTTTGACTACTCGAGTACAGTCTCCTGTTTATCTAACTTATGCAACGGCAATGAGCGAGGCACAAGGCCCACCCTTACATAACAATCTCCAAAAAGCCGCAAGTATCTATTTGCGATTACACGTTTCATTAGGCTTAGAGTTCGTCGCCTGGCCTCCAGGGCCCCGAAAAACGCGGGCCACCGTCCCCATTCCCCGCCCCACCCCACTCAATGGCCCGGGGCGGGGCGGGGATTGCCCGGAAAATACCCCCCCGGGGCCGGCGTAAGGGCGGGGGCCTGGCGAGTAAAAAAGCCGCCCCGCCCCGCCCCGCCCCGCCCCATAACGAACACTAATTAGGCTGTGCAATAGATAGAAATAGGAAAAATATTTTAAGAGAAACCACCACTAGCATCCCAGAATAGTACCTACCTGGCACCAGTCACTGTGATAAGTGAAAAAGGCTCACCCCGTGCACCCGAAAAATACCAAGGGAAGGGAGTAGTCAATAAAGCCCGCAACCATGGAAGAGATCGATGTTTACCATTTTCTGAGTGGCGCCTTTTGTCAGTATATATCGATTGCGAAGGTCGTTAACTTGTATGTCTTGGATATAGTTACCATCTGCGATACACATGTCAATATTGAATGTTATGATGCTAGATGGGTTAGAAGGTTATCCGGCACTATTAAAATTAGCAAACGCAACCCCTAGTAGCCCGAACAGACCCAAACTATAACCCGAACTAAGTTTCACTTTTTTTTCCTACTAAGTCACAAGATATCACTCATATCTTCTAATATAAACGAACCTCTGGTGAACCCCAGGACTTGCGTCATCTTGGAGTACTTCTTTTGTTCCTACTCCGACCCCTCAGCCAAAGCGAAAATAGTTGACACCGCGGTCATGGGTATGGGGCACACCGGAGGAGCCACTTGGGCTATTGGTACAAGTCCGGGGTATTAAGTATGAAAATAATCTCGCGTTCAATGCATGTGAAGGTTGCCGGAATACTAATATTATCTAGATACTGGGAATGCCAGCTATGTACTCAACAATACCCTCACGCTCATGGTACTAGGTATGCCGGTAAACACTTAGATGTTTATTGTTTCCTTTATGCAGTGACCTATTTCTATATATCTCTCGTCTATATTTCCTAGAATTAGCGAATCATGAATACTATTTCTTACTACCATCCAAGTTGACAGAATTGACGGTTGGGGTCGGGTTTCTGATTTTACGACCCGGGTCGACCCATTGCGAGGCTTGTACGGCTCTCTCGCTGGTTCTACAGGGGAGGACTGTGTCGATCTGTTTGCGGATGCGGGACTCCGGGTTCTCCAACGATAGTCTCGACGGGATGAGAATTGGTGCCAGAGCGACGATCATTCCAGCGGGAGGCGCTGCAACTGGTTTACCCCTCTCGGACTCCCAATCTCGAGTCCCGAACATGATCTCGGCCATGGGGAGTGCTTCTTTGAGTTTCATCCCATGGCTTCACTTTATACGGTCCGAGAAGTCTTCAGTTATAGCAAATCTTGTTGCTATGGGAGGAGGTGGAGGAAGAAATATGATGCAGGATCCAGATAAGTGGTGTTGTATGAGTTAGGAGCAAAAGGAGGTCGAAGTTCAGGAAGGAAGGAATGTTGATAACAAGTGCAGGTGAGGACTATTAACAAAGCTAGCTTTGTACACTCTAGCATTCGAGTGTGAGGCGAGTAAATATGTAGCTAGATGTCTGGGTGTAGTTTGCGCTACAAATATTTGTGAATCCAGTGTTATGAGGGGATGAACGCGCGGAAACGGAGTGCCGCAGGTTCTGACAGAGCGGGCAGATGCTTTCGAGTGCTGAACTGAAGTCAAGTTGAGACCTTTTGCTATTTGTTCGTTGAATTGAGAGATGCAGAGGATGGATTTTTGAGTAACTTTGTGCTGTGAATGAAGTTGAAGTAATTGCGGCGGGGTGAAGAAAAGGTGAAAGGTAGGAGAGTTGATAGCAAGCTAGAGGGGGAAGACGACGCTGTGTATGTCGGGGAAGACGAAGACGTGTGTGGGGGGGAAGGGGACGTTGTGTGCGCGACACATGCAAAATTCTAAACCTAATCAGATGAGATGGCATCAGATCATCAGATGTCTCATTTCGAGAATTACGTACAGCACAGACAAGCGGACGAAGGACGAATCGCAGCAGGCGCGACCCTCGACAACCGGGCTGCAGAGAGAGATGGTGAAGAATAAAGCCATGGTCGGAAAAGTCCCCATTTGAAATCTGATCTGGCAAAGAAACCAGACAGACGGGGACGGACGGAATTGACAAGATTAAGCGAGTTTTTGTTCGTTTCCAACTACCGGTCGCGATGCTTTTTATATATTTGTAATCTGAATAGTTGATCGGTGTTGCAAATAGGCCGCTCCATGAAAAGAAAAAAGAAGAATTTGGAGAATCGACGAAATACCGAGCCAGTGTGAACTGTCAAAATCACTTGTCGCACGTTGATGCCGAACTCGTTCACACAGATCCCCCCTTCCTCCACCAATCCCTTTCCGACCGCCGAATTAATCCGAGTCTGAAGACGCATGAGAAGAGGAAGTAAGTCTCCTCTTCCAACACCAAGACCCGACTCTCCAAACAAAGCAAAAGAATGCGGACCATAAGGAACAAAGCAAGAAATTAAGGAATACAAAGGTAGACTTTTAGAAATCGCAAAGGTTAAAGAAAGGGAGAAAGCTGTACCCAATCAAAAAAATCAAGAAAAAACTACAGGGTAGGTGACCCCCGATAGGCCCGAATAATCTATCTCCTGTAACTACGATCATCGCCACGGGCTTCGTCACGGTAAGCGCCGCCTCCGTAGGCCCTACCACCTTCGCTACCAGCGGCGGCAGGAACTGCAGGCTCACCAGCACCGCCGCGGGAATATCCAGCATCGCGATCACTGTAGCTAGCATAGCCAGCATCTCTGGGTGCACGTCTCTCATCCCGTCCACTATACCTATCATCACGTCCAGACGCGTAGCGGTCAACTCCACGGGGAGGGTAGTCATCACCCCTATCACGAGAACTATAGTAGCGGTCCCCACGTCCGCCACGATCACGATCATCATAGCGAGGGTTATAGCCACGATCATAGTCATCGTAAAAACGACCACCACGCGAGGGACCACGTCCACCACGGTAACCGCCATCATCACGACCGGGTGGCCCACGACGGTAATCATCTGCATCTTTGCTGTTAGCTAGGCTTCATTTCATGAGGGAATATACATATTCCAACGGGTTGACACATACCTCTTTTAGGTGGACCAAAGTACTTTCCAGGAGTGGGAGTCCTGGGACGACTACGTCTCGCTTTCTCAATAGATAAAGTTCGGCCTTCAAAAACCTCACCCTGCAAACGCTCTTTCGCGCTGTCGGCTTGATCCAATGTAGCAAGCTTGACAAATCCGAAGCCACGAGACTCCTTGGTGTGAGGGTCCAACATAATTTGACACTTCTCAACCTCACCGTACTTGGCAAAGAGACGGGTAACATCATCCTCGGTAAGACGCGGGTGAATACCAGTAACAAAGAGGTTAGTGCCAGGATTCTGAGAACCATCAGAAGAGCTCGGACCGCGACGTTCACCGCCACGCTCGGAAGAGGTGGAGACGGCATCCATAGGGCGACGATCATCAGGGCGTGACTCAGGAGGAACAGATCTACAAAAATTAGTGGGTCGCGCATGACTCGAAAGGAATAAGGGAACAAAATACCTCTCGCCACCACGACCCCCAGGGGAGGCGCTTCTTACGCGGTCCCTTCTTGGGGAAGAATCCTCGCGACGTCCACGAGGCGACATAGAGCGTTCATCACGACGGTAGGTATCACGTCCATCTTCTACTCGGGTCAGTATAAAAAAAGTTGATAACAAGTTCGCACTTGAGGAAAAACCCCTCAAGAGTAACAGAGTTAGAAAAGGAGGCATACCGTCATAATCACGGTTATTTTCATTTTCATAGTCCATCGTCATTAAAACCGTACTCAAAACTCAAAAAAACAATTAGTAGTATTTGTTGGGTAGCACAAGGCGAAGCAAGTGAACAGTGAAAGACGAAAATCGCTCAAGGCTACGTGAGGCGACACGGACAAACACAAGAAGGCAGGGTGAAGGAAATGAAGAGATAGAGAAACGTTGTGTTGAGAGACGAGGGAGGTTGAGAGAGGAGGAAGTGAGGCTGATGAAAGATGACGAGGGAGGGAGGGAGAGGATTAAGAAAGCAAAACGAGTTGGAGAAAATAGAAGGGAAGGGTGGACTGAGTGGAGGGGGTTGACAAGAAGGAAGGGAAAAAGGGCGATGGGAGATGAGCAAGCAACGGAAAAAAAGGGGTGAAATCCACTAGTACGTAAGCGGTAGAACCAGGGCTGAGACCCTAGGTTTCTGCTTCTGCTGTCAAAACACTTATTATTATCATTATTGCAGAAGACAAAACTTGATGCATACCGATAAGCTCAGAGGTTCCTTCGCCTTAGCAGTGAAACCCAAGTCCTTAACTTACAACGTATAATATGTAGAACCCCTAGCTGATGGTAGTCTATAATATTATTATGATTGAATGGTATACTGTACTTGTGAGTCTACAATACAGTGCTAGACTTCAAGCTTAATGCACCCTTGACGGGTAGGGGTGATCTTCAGATATTATAGCTCGAAACAGCTTGTTGTTGAAACTTAAACCATGGAACTGTGTCTATGCAGTTGGGAATACCCACTTTAGGAAAGGGACGAAAAACACAGCAAAAAAAGAGACTGCCCAGCCCCCTGAGAGATATGAAGAAAGAAAGAAGAAGAAATAAGACACCAGACCTTACCAGAGGAGGCAACTCCAACGACACAGCACCGGGTTCTATTCTTTGAGTTTTTGCGGTACTACGTCTGTTAGGAGACGCCATACTCGAGTACCGGTAATAGAGTGCTTGAATATTGAGCCCGCACCAACACAAAAATAGGCTGGCTCTGAGCCTGGAAATTCATACCACTGCGCAAGGGTGGGCCTTAGCCCAAACAAAACGAATTTACGGTACTGGTATCCATCTATAATGCAGGAGGACACCGTTTACAAATATCCTTTGAAGTGTATCTTCAACTTTAAAACTACACTGCGGCGTGCTGCATCACCCTCCAAAACTTGCAAAAAAAAAAAAAAGAGAGAGAGCAAGCAAGCCAGTTAAAGAAAAAAGCTAGTACTATCCGATCCGATCCTGAACCCCGGTAACAAACCATCAATCCCAGAATTCCCATGATGATGACGAAAAAAGCAAAGAGAAAAAAAAAGCGAGATAAAAGAATTGAAGTAGTAAATGAGGCGGGGTTGAAGAATACAGTGACGGTTGAAAAGCGATAAAATGGAAAGGAGGTGCCAAGTGAACAGCTAGACCCAGTCAAATTAGAAGTAGAATCAAGTTATCTAATAATACAAGTATTTGAAATACCGACACCCCACCGCCTCATATTACAAGGGCATCGTCTACCATTTCTTCTTGCGAGCCTTTTTGGTACCACTGGCGCCAGCAGCTCCCTTTGTGGTCCCGAACCGACCATTGCTTTGCCTAGGAAAAATCATGCCTTTCCTGCTCTTCCGCCCGGTGGCAGCCACTGGAGCCGCTGGCGCGGGCCCCGACGTACCGTTCACACCAACCACCGGTTGGGAACCACTAGATCCGCCGAGTCTAGAGGAATTAACCCCGACGGGTGGGTATTCGGGGCGGCCAGATAAGGTGGAGGAGGTGCCATTTTGAGTAGGAGCCTCAGTTAGAACAGATGCGAGAAGATTGGGTGGCGGTCCTGGAATGCCTATTCTGTCACCAATGCTCGGGAGTGTATGGTCTCTGTTTGGGGTAGCATTTTCGTCTATTGTACGGAGAGGCGAGGGGAGATCCATAGCCCGAAATCCGTCCATTAGAGCGTCGTTTTCACCGGAATCTCGCTCTGGCTTAGGAATCGGTTTTATTCTCCTATCCGACATTGGCGCCAGGAAATCGGCGGTGCCTTCCCGTGGTGCCTTACTAATTGCCTGAGCGATTCTTTGACCCCATCCGGACATCGAATGGGACAAGTGAGATTCAAGCGGTGGCACTGAAGAATGTGCCCTAGCTGAATTCCCATTCAGGTCACATTCATCATCACAATCCTCACTCGGCGGGCTCCACACTTCTGCCTCGACCCGGAGCCCAACTGGAGCAAGGTCTTTAAGATACCACGGCGGCCTTCCATTGTCCCAATGAACTCCCAGTTCCGGATCAATATTCAACGGCGGTAGGACAACCGAGGAATCTTGCGACTGTGGCTGTGGGGCTAGCGCACCGCTGTCTTCCATCGATGGAAGAACTTCCCCATTCATGTCACAGTAAGTATCAATGGGTTTCATGTCGACAACATTGCCCCCAGGTATCTCTAGAGGGGGAGGACGTGTTCGTATCTCTAATTCGGATCTTCTCACATTGTCTAGAAGTGGGAGTACGTGTGACAAAATCAGCGATGCAACTGTTGTACCTTGTAAGTCGTCTTTTGGTGATGAGTGTATCAAGCCTGATCCCAGCGGATACCGGTAGACAACCTTGTATTCCAGAACCGGCTGCGATGGCAGTGATTTAAGAACAGACAAGAGATCGCACGCAAATGCACCCACATTGGGATACAAGCGATTTTCTATTCGCTCCTCAATTAGCGAAAATCCATTGATGAAAACATGGTTTGGATCGAGACTGTATCACAGGCTATTGTCAGTAGACAACTCCAGGAGAGGCAAAAACCCCTTGCGGCACATAGATTCTACAAGTGCGCGAAGACTTACCTCCTGGCAATTTCAAAAACATCCTTAATGAGTGGAAGCTCAGGAAAGTAATTCAAGTCCGTATACGCCTCCATGAAATTCATCGTTTCAATGCCCTTACTCTCCCTTTCTTGCTTTTGCTCAAATATTTCCCTCAAGCGTTCCAATTCGGAAACACGACCCTGGGCAAATTCTTTACGTTTCTCGAGATCTATTGTGCCCTGCTTGAACCCTGCGCTTGAATACTTCTTTTTGACTACCTCGGCAGATGTAAAGCTGTTGATTGAAGCTTGGAGGCTCTTCACAAGACTTGCGCCACGCCGAGATTCCCGTTTGAGAGTCCAGTACTTACAGGCACTGGCCACGAATTCTTCGACTTCAGCAACGTCAAACCGGGAAATGAATTTGACCACCCGATCATAGATCACTCGGGGTATGACTGGAGCACCAGAGGCAAGTTTCCAGGTTGATTTGGGATCTTGGCCGCGTTTACGTTTGTTCCCAAAAGTTAATGTAACTCGTGGAAGGTTTCCATTTCGTAATATGCCGTTACGTAGGGCATGGTCAGGCCCAGCCATCGCAGCGGACTGGCTATCACCCCACTGCGTCCCAGTCATTGTATTCGCATAAAAGTCCATCGCATCGGCCACAGCAGTATCCACCTGTACGTACAATAATTAGCTTCTCACTGAAAATATAACAAGAAACAGTCTGACAACGTACGTCATTGTCTCTTCTCCATTGCTCAGGCACGTGCTTATCACAATATGCCTTGAGGGCCGAAGTTTCCATGAGCGCCCCCGTTCCCAGGTTATTCTTCATCTTCATGGAAAGCCTCGCCCTACGGCCACAAGTGACATGAAATGCAATAAAGCAATTCTTATTGCTACATTGGATACAGGCTCCCATTTTCTGTTTACAGATGTAACAGCTCTATTGAATGTTAGAGATTTTTCATGAAATTGGAATTATGACGACTGACCAGCTTCCATCTTGATTTTGGCACCGAGTCCATTCCATCAACTGGTTCCATATAAGACGTGTTGCCCAGAATGACCTCAGGAATCCATATCGCGCATAGTAAATGTGCCCATTTGGTGTTGGTTGTTTGTTTAAAGGCCCCGTCTGTGTTTGGACAGAATATGCAATTCTGTGATTCCTATGGTTAGTGGACTTCAACTTAAAAGGATTGGGGGCACGTACCGCTATTTTATTAGGTATAGCCAAGCATTTGCGGCAAAGCCACTGACCTTCCGGAATATGTGGCACCCCGTAGCACTCTTGGTGAACCGCCAGATTACACCCATCACAGAAGACGATGGCGTTAGAATTTTCACACTCGCCATCATCGCAGATAACACATTTACTGTCTTCACCCCCGTCTTCGTCACCATCATTCCCCGAGCTCCTCCGCCGATTCCCGTAAGTAGATCCGTGTGGCTTTGCAACAGTCTTGGGTATCCTTCTCTCTAAGGTGACCCACTCCTTCTCTATCTTGGTCATAGCAACTTCAAACATCTCCCTAGTGATAGGCTGGACATCCCTCATCCTCCTGTGACTATTGTATGTAGTGAGCCATTTGTTATCTTGCTCATCCATATCATACTCTACTTTCTCGACGACTTCAATTGACTGTAGTTGGTCGTCAATTAGAGCGTCTGGGCGGTCACGAACAAGTGTACGTGGACGTTCGAAGCGCGAAGTTTCTTGATACCCAATAGCAATCATTGCGCTATCAACGTTTGATCCAGAACGATTGGGAGGATTGTTCAACCCCTGGGGGCCCGTGCTCCCAACAGGTGTCAACCAGGCCGCCTCAGAAAATTGAAATGGTGTAATTTTCCGGTATTCAGGCTTTTTTAGCTCTGGTTTCGGCAAGTCAGGTGGATCCTGAGTGTTGGTCTTCATTCTAGAGCCCCGTCCAGCGGAGAGCGGGACATAAGACCTTCGTGGGGGGGGCCTCCCGGTAGTTGAACGGTGGGCACGGAGGGAGGCAAGTGTTTGCCCATCTTTACCACCCCCAGAGGGGCCGGAAAAGGATGGTGTAAGCCGTGGGTTCAATTTTTGGCTCGAAGCCGAGGCAAGTTCCTCAGTAGGCGTCACCGCTGGTGTTTGCGGGGCGCCATGTGTGACTTCCACAAGTGCCGGATCGGTCGGGACAGAAGGAGCCTCAGTGCTCGTATTAGAGGGAGGGGGGGGCGGGGTTAGAGCGGCAAGCGCTGGATCAATAGCTATCACGGGCGGGGGTTGCAAGTGTTTCTCAAAAGGGCCAGAAATAGTGGCATCTTCCATAATGATATCGCTTCCAGTGCTAAAGACTCCATTGTCAACGGTAGGTGGCCACGGCCCAGGCAGAATTGGGACCCCCGCGCTATACATGGATCCATTTGCTTGGTCGTCTTGAGGAAACTCCGGCTTCTCTTGAACATCCACAACCTTTGCAGGCTTCTCGCCATCAATTACCTCGGCTGAGTAGACCTTAAGCGGGCGATTGATATCCAAATCGGTATGGAACTCGGTGTAGCTTCGTTCTTCACGTGGCTTGATGTCCGCCCCAGTGACAGAGGCCGGAACTGCTGGTGTTGCTGGTGTTCGTGCAGGCGTTCTTCGTGTTCGTAAGATAGGACCTCCTCTAGCAGCGTTCCACTCGTTGGCCGTCACAACCTCTCCAGTGGTGGGGTTCATGTACCGCCCACCACCCCCTGCGCCTCCAGGTCTATACCCATTCTGGTATGTTGGTCTCCTCCTCCCAGTCGGAGTTCTACTCTCATTACTTGCTGAGGGTGGGCGCGTTCGAGAGGATAGTATTGAGCTACCACGGCCACGGAGTCTAGGACGACCTCTGCCGCGGCCACGAACAGTAGGTGTCTGCACAGAAGGGGATGGAGCCATGTATGTTTTTAAAGTCGAGAAAAACACAGCATGTCCAGGCGAAGAACGCGTAGAAGGGTGAGGGAGATGGGGGATAGAGGGGGAAGTTTTGGGAATTGTGGGAGCGGGGTGTTGTATGAAGTGTCCGGTCGATTCGAGGGGGTGGACCAGGCAGGACAGGCACCAGGAGATGTTGAGGTCGCGACTGTTATCAGATCGCCAAGAGATTAAGAGATTTAGGTTTAGGGTGAAATTCTGCTGACAAAGAGCGCTCGCGTCAGTGAAACTCGAAATGTGAGGCTGAGGAAAGCGAATGCACCTGAAAACGGGAGTAGGGGTTAGGGGAGTGGCGAACCCCAAGGTGAGCTACAGGGTCTTTGTGGTATTTTTCAGGCCGGGGTCACTAGCTCGCGGCTTGATGGGCAGAGCTGGAAGACACAGGCACCGTGCTGCATTTTACCGCGGTTGGAGGGGAAAGGGATAGCAGAGTCGAATGACGTGATAGGACAATGATGGCACGTGCGGCTTTGAAATGGAGACTTTCTGCTCTCCGCGATACCGATATGCGCTGGGAAAATAAGGTCAGCCAGAGCTCCCCCGGGTCTCACTGGGCACAGTTCGGTCCCACAAGAACGAAGCAGATAACACATCCGGGCAGTCCGCCCACAATATATCGTAGATCCTCCCTCCTCCGCTCCCCTTCTCGCCGACCGCCATATTTTCCGCTGATGCCATCCCAGAAGGTAAATGGTCGAAAACTTACACAATACATTCAGTGACATCCCCCCAGCTTCCGCGACAAACCGACGAACGAAACGAACATCAAGGATATAACATCTCATCTGTACCCCCTCCCCCCCCCTCGTTGACAAGTAGCTGGCCAATAAACACTATTGCCCGAGCTGGGAGATAAAAGTCGAAAGGACCAGCCGAGTGGCCTGGGCTAAGAAGTCGAGGAGGTACCTTGACGTGCAATACAGTTAAAGTTGTGCCGGCGCGTTTAGCGATCGAAGGATGGCGATTCTGAGCTCTACGCAGTTGGACAAACAAGTCGTGGAACTCGCTCATGCCGTATCTCGTTTACTGGGCTGGACCTACTTCCTGTGCTGGGGTGTCTCTTTCTACCCTCAGCTTTTCATAAATTATTCACGAAAGTCAGTAACTGGTCTCGCTCTCGATTACTTCACCGTAAATATCTTGGGCTTTAGCTGCTACACCATCTCCTCGATCTTATTTCTATTCTCCCCTGTGGTGCGAGATGAGTATGCGAGGCGCCATCCTCGGTCTCCCGAGCCCACGGTTCGATGGAACGATCTGGCGTTTGCGGTTTGTCGAACCTCGATTCCTCTCCTTAGTAAAAAATAGTAATAATGTGGCACTGACAGTAACAATAAATCTAGGCTCATGCAACCTTGATCAGTCTCATAACTTGGTCACAATTCTTTTTTTGGGGATATAAGCGAGACCCCACACAAAGGTTGTCCCGCACGATGCTAGCGGTAATAGCCGTGTGTATTGCTTCAATTCTGATTTCCACTGCTCTTGCCCTATGTGGCATAGCAGACTTCGAATGGATTGACCTTGTGAGTTCACTTCAACTGACCAAAATTGAATTGTAATATTTGATCCGTCACTGATACCTGTTTCGTGTGATCTGCCACCTGCAGGTTTATACTCTACAATTCGTCAAATTGTTCATCTCGATCGTGAAGTACGTTCCCCAAGCATGGGTTAATTATAAACGGGAGGCTACCACTGGTTGGTCAATTCACAACATTTTACTCGATATTTCCGGGGGCATCTTATCGCTGGCCCAATTGGTTCTGGACTCTGGCCTTCAAAGTAAGTGGACAATCCGACATTCCTAACCCCCCGTGGGTGGACCGTTATCTAAAGCGCCCTAGACGACTGGTCTGGTCTAACCGGTAATCCCGTGAAATTATTCCTCTCACAAATTTCTATATTCTTCGACATCATATTCGTTATTCAGCACTACGTATTATATCGCTCCCCTAGAGGACCTCCTACGTACTCGCACCTCTCTCCGGAAGGAGAAGCCGAAATAGGCTACGGAACTCTTGGACCGCCCCCGGGGATTCTAGGAGTAGGTGGTGATAGACGGTTGCACTCTTCCCCTCGCCGTCGCCCCTTCGGTGAGGAAGAACGGGGGTTATTTGGAAGATTCAGGCACGGCTCGGAGGAGGAGGCAGTGAACAAGTCGAGGCTAAGGGGAAGGGGTAATGGCTATGGGGCTGAGGACGAGAGGAGCGATGAAGGGGAGGGGAGGGGCTTGTTGAGCTCTGGCCTTGGTGAAACTGTCACTAGTGTAGGCGGTACGGGGGTAATAGGTGAATGAGAGGGTATATATAGACTTATCTTAGCCAAGAAGAGCACGGGGAGTGTAGATGGGATTAGACGGGGTGGGGTCACTTTAGGGAGGCTTGTTGTTGCGGTCAGGTAGCTTATGCGCATTTGGGTTTTTGGTTTCGCGGATGGTTTTTTTTTGTTTTTGTCAAGATGAGGTTCGGTTATTCTGGGTGCTTTCGAGCGTTTCGAGCAATATATTCATTACCGGTTATATAATATGATGCCTCTTCCAAGTTTAGGTGATACGGTATGTACTTTGCAAAACTCCTACAACCCCTGCCAATCACCTAATATCACTCGAGACTCCAATATTTTACAGAGGTATCGTGTCGTCATTGCTACTATCATACCAACGGAGGGAGTTGTCCTATGAGTGCCCAGGCGCTAACCCCACCACCCTCACAAACCCCTACTCAAACAGCTCCGGCAAACTCGCCACAAACCTCTTATGCGTATCAATTGTCGTCTTCTTCGAAATCCATTCCAAAAACCACTTACACTCCACCTCAACTTCCTCCCAAAGCTCCGCTCCTGCCCCACCTTCGGTTTCCCTCAAAGTCTTAACCTTTCTAACCCTAGTCTCCGCAAACCTGCCTTCCTGGGCAATAATGCTGTAGTAGCCCTCACCCCCAGCATCCGGCGCCGCATACCACCCCGTCAAGTAGACCTTCGAAGTCAGTCCGAACGCGAGGGGCACGGTCTCCACGTAGATGAAGTGGACGCGATGGCCGTTGGCGGGGAGTTCTGCGGTCGCAGTGGTGACGGTTGGGAAATTGCTGGTTGAGGGAGTGCTGGATGGGGATGAGATGTGCACGGGTTCGGTTGATTTGATGTCCACGTTGCTGGCTATGGGGTTCTTTTCCATGCAAGTTTTGACGGAGGGGGTTGCGGCGATGAGGATGTCGGAAACACGGGGGTATGGGTGAGGGATCTGCACGGACTCGGAATGGGTGAATTTTGTGGTGGTGACCATTTTTGGCGGTTGGGTTTGTGTTTTGATAATAGTTGGAGGGTTTAAATGGAGGAAGAGAGGAGGAAGGAGAAGTGTATGATATTATGATGTTGTATGATTTGGTATTGTTGGGCTGCTGGTATCTAATGCGTGTTTTATAGGTTCGGAAAATGGGCGGATGAAGCTTTATTTGGGTTATCTAGCCAGGCGATACAGGAACTGCTGTACGAGTGTGCAAGCAAGGGTGTTCGGCTTCAATTCGCCGCACTCAAACTATTCCAAAGCAGGCTTAGCGTGCCTGGCAATGAATTTTACTGCTTCAGATCCCTCAAGCGATAGACGAGAAATCCTAAATTTTTGGCGTTCCTTATACCGAGGTGCGACTGTGTCTCCATGGTTCCTATTTTCTCTGTTAATGTGCAGGGACATCTACTCTATTATTTGATATTTCTCATTAGTATGATGGTTGAAAATTGGTTTTGTTCACTGTTTGGTATCGCAAGGTGGCTTCCCGAGCCTGCGATTTAGGTATAACATGCCGGTACTCTAAGCACAAGGTTCTGTTTCCCGAGGCCTAGATCTTGCACGCTATTATTTGCTTGAGCATCATACAGCGGGGCTCCATGACAGATTTAAACTGTTGTAGCTGTTTCTGCTCTCGACAAAGTCTGGGATCGGCGTGGCGGCTATTCATGCTGGTGAGTTTTGTGCTTCCTTGGGGAATTAGGAAAAATTTCACGAGTAAATTGGTATTTGCTATAGTAGTTGACTGGCGCTTTTGAATTAGAGTTGGTTGGCTTGTGATATCGGTAGTTGTAGTTGAGCTTGTGGCATCTCTGCGTTGCCTCTGTCTAGATGGCAGGGGAGCATTCAGCCATACAGTGGGCCTTGGCATTTTAAGCCGCAAGAGGCTTTTCTAGCCAAGGTACTGAGCAATACCTTACTCTCTACCATCACCTCTGCTTCTTAACAAGAACGGGTCTGTGAAAGGACGCCAAGTCCTACTTACGTCCACCGAGCATAGCAAATAGGATTAGGAACAACGAAGAGGAGTCACTCATCCGGAAAACATCGTCTCAGGGAAGGATCAAACTTCGGTAGTGCCCCACCCCATCATCGTCACCCCTCCACCTTCCTCCTCTGACTGCGTTCTAACATAACGTAGCATCAAATCATGTTGGAAAACTCATTGGTGGATGCATATTTCTCTCAGGCGAGGAGTGATGGAGTTTTAATTGTTAATGGTAACCACATTATTTACACCCGGAAGCTCGAGTTTGCTAACGCATTCACCAGGTCTACCAAAGTTTGATTTGGACACTTACATCTCAGGCTATGCTGGTATGAACCAACACCGTAGCCCCGGTGCACGCGGCATGGGATACTAAATCGTTTGTCGGTATATCTAGGACGTACACAGATCGACCGACTCATCCATATTTCTACCCACTCACCTCCTCTGGCGGTTGAGGGGCTGAAATTGGCTACCAAATTGTTGAAGCAAACTCAGGACGTTCCCCGGTTCAGATTGGCATTAGATATCCTCCGCAAGCTTTCTCCAGAGGACGCAGATGCAGCTCAGGACGACGTTTGGATTGAGAAGACTTCCAGAAAGGTTGCTAGTGATACAGAAAGAATCGACGCTGATTTGAAGAGCTACAAACATAATCTGATCAAGGAGAGCATTCGGGTGGGTCTCATCACTGACACCAATCGCTGTAAGGGGAGCCACTCACTGACGCCAAATATAGATTGGTCATGAAGATCTTGGCAATCATCTATACGCATCTGGTGATCTCGTCGGTGCCCTCAAGTGCTACTCTCGCATGCGCGACTTCTGCACTGCGCCGAAACACATCGTTGATATGTCCATGCAAGCCATCAAAGTTTGCATCGAACAAGGGAACTACATGACGGTGCAATCGCACGTCGTCAAGATACGCAATTTAACTCGGGGGCCCGATGAAGAGGAGCTTTTGAGGCCCAAGCTCTGTGTTGCTATGGGGCTTACACAATTAGCAGCTGGTGACTTTAGAGCTGCAGCTAGGAGCTTTCTGGATTGCCCACCAACTCTGCTCAACACTTACAACGAAGTCATCACCGCAAACGATGTAGCAACTTACGGTGGACTTTGTGCGTTGGCCTCTATGGAGAGAACTCAACTCAAGACTGAAGTTCTTGATAACGTCGAGTTCCGTAACTTCCTCGAGTTAGAGCCACGCATGAGGAAGGCTATCGCATTTTTCCATACTGCAAAGTACTCTAGCTGTTTGAGCATTTTAGAGGACTCTAGGAACGATTTTCTCCTTGATATCCATCTCCACAGACACGTCAACAGGCTATTCGAGTCGATCAGGAGTAAGGGAATAGTCCAATACTTCATCCCGTTTTCATGCGTGACTCTGAGCAGCATGGCTCAAGCTTTCGCCACGGATGAACGGACTTTGGAGAAGGAGCTTGTTGTGATGATTGGCAAAGGCGCTTTGGACGCTAGAATAGATACAAAGAATAGAGTAAGTTGCTATTTGTCCCGCCTATTTATTTTTAGCTTTTGAGTACCCTTTAACAATGTCTAGCTTCTCACTGCCAAAGAAACAAACCTCCGCGCAGCCGTCCATCGCGAGACATTGACAGTTGCCCAAAACTACGAGCGCCTTGCTAGGATGAAACTCATGAGAATGAACATGATCAGGTCCGGACTAGAGGTGAGGGGATCGAAGGCATCCACCAGCCAGGTTAATGCGGGGATTGTCCATGGGCAAAATTCCTCGTGGGCCGGTAATTCTCAGAAGGCGGGGAGGAATTGGGGGGAGTTTATGTGAGATTTTCAGACTTTACAATGTCAGTCTCGAAAAAAAAAACTTCCTTTTCTCAATACTACAGTACCATGTTGGTTATTAGGCTATTCACGGCAGTTGTCTCGTTACGGAGTTCTTTTATGCTTTTATACTTTTTCTTCTGTTATCACAGGGTGTTTGTATGTTGCCAATAATACAACTGCTTGTCCATGGGAAATGATCTGTTTCTCGTTTCAGATGAGTTTCGTAGTTCGCGGTATGATGGCACTCATTACTCGAGCTCTTGACACTCGAACCCACTCTCCGATGCACTGCGTATTATGACCGGTGCTCGGGATTACAAGCTAGTGCAAAAGTTAGAGTTAATGTGGGGCCAAATAGTAGCTCTTTTACACAAGGGGAGCCCTTTTTGTTAGGAACCTAAATTCGTCCATTGCTGTGCATCGGCACCTGAGAATTGTAGCACAATGAGTATGTGCCATACGAACACCCCCGAACCCTTATTGATCCGAAAGCCGTAGTCGAGAAGCTGGTGATAGCTGCGAAGATTTTAGCCCTATAGAGTTATACCTCCCCAGCATGCTCGTGCACGTAAGGCCCGAGAAGAAAGGCCGGACCAGATCGAGGACTTGGAAATCCGGCTCCCACCACTCGAGTTCAAGTTCGGTTGGCAATTGGTGAGATGGGAGCGATGGCTGCGGAGATCTTGGAGTCCAGGCCCTTTCTGGGGAAAACTGAGGGAGCTTTCCAATGTATCGGAGATAGCTGCGAGGAGGCACTTGAGAGCGAGAGAGGGGTTTAGGCAAGAAATTCATAAAGAGTGAACAGAATTAGAGTATGAGGTCCTGCCTACTACCACTACCAACCCCCCCTACGGTAAATGCCTGAGCTTCACGATTCTGAAGTTCCGGGCTGGTAGAATGCATTGGGCAACTTAGGGTCTAGAAATTGTTATTTTTACATACTTGTATTATTCTGTTTGTGGAGCCAGAAGCTATAAAAGTATTCAAGTACATAATGGTAGTGCCTCCCACCACTGGTTGCTGGTTCCATCCCTGGCACCCGTATGTTCTCTGTTAACTGGGCCACTGAGGCTTAACAAGAGTTACCTAAACATGTGAATGGGGCGTCGGTGGTTAGGCAGGACCGTGATCTTTGGGGTGACTGTTGTAGCATTGTATCCTGACTTTTCAACACGTTGTCTCAGACTGCCCTGCTGGTATTTCAGACGGACAGGGATGACCTGGAGATTTTCAATATAGGGACAGAGTTAGTGCTATGGAAGAACAATGGAGGAGACAAGGAACTGGTTAGGAGGTTATCCTCTGTTATTAGTACCAAAGCATGAGAAAGTTTTCTGTCAGGTTAGTCTTGCCTTTTACAAGAAGGTTCAATATGGGGGATCTTGAACTGCGGTTTTACCGGGTTTCGTTATCACTGATGCTTTTTGAAAATTTGTCACATCCCGAAGAGGCAGCTAGAGTTCTTTTTTTCCCTCCTCTCCAGTCATGCTTCTCAAAGAGGAGTCAGGAATCCGTGCACGGACCAGGTGACAAGCTTGACTGTGTCATCCGTTCAAAGGATAAAAACGCCTTCCCTACCAGAATCATAGCCATTTCCTTCTCAATCCCCATTCACGATACTCACAATACTGGAAACATGAATGAGAAAAGCCCCCCCTCTCCTACAAAAAAGCCCTGCCTTCTCCCTCCCGAAATCCTCTCCCTGGTAGTCCAACACCTGACCCCGTATGACATCCTCTCACTCTCGCGAACAAATCATTATCACCACACCTTCACTAGCACCGAGGCCTGGCGAATCTACCTACAAGCCCACCTCCCCGCAGCGCACGCCCAAATCCTGCAGGAACACCGCCACCGCCACCACCACTATCACCGGCCTCGACACCAAAGCCCGAAAATCAACTGGGCAGGACGGGCTGAAGAAGCCACCCGCGTATCCCGCAATTGCTCTCGCGCGGAATTCACCGCCACGGCACTCAAGCCCACGATATACATGCACGTACCGCGAGGGCCCCGTAGGGGTCCCCATGGTGGACAGGTCAGCGCATTGCCCTGGGAGCCCGGTACTCGAGGTGCCAGCGGTGGGAGGAGACAGACGGTTGCATACCACCCTACGATCGACGCATACGGTGAATTCCGCGGTGATCGGGATGTACTCGCCATTGGCGCAGGGCAGGATATCATGGTTAGCAAAGGCCGGGGTCAGCGTGGGACCTTCTGGTGGGGGTTCGAGGACCGCGATCAGAGGGGGGGAAGGGACGACGTTACGGGGTTGCATTTGCTAAGGCCACATGAGAAGGTTGGGAATAAGGATGTGGAAGTCGCGCTTGTTGGGAGGGCGAATGGCAGGTTGGAAATGCTGGAGTTGGATACGCGGGGTAGAGTTGGGGTTACGTACAACCCTAAGGTTGTGGTTCGGTATCATACCGATGGGCAGATGGTGAAAGGGATGGATATGATACATGAGGGAAATGGAGGGGAGGTTCTGGTTGGGGCGATATTCAATAATTCCTCGTTGAGCATTTACAATGTTCGGCAGCCTGCCAGTGTGGGGGAACCGGCGAGGATGGTCAGAGAAGCCTCTGAAGCACACTTTGTTGACGAGCAGCTGTGGGAGGTCTCTTTCCTAGACCATACGAAGATTGCTGTGGGGAAGGTTTCCGCTAAACCGATTGTTATTCATGCAATTACACCCTCCGGGCTTACGCGGGAGCCGATCAGGGAGTTTTCAGCGAAGTATTGCGCAGACATGCAAAGCGCTTCTGTCTACGCCATCAAACCTCTGCCCAGGGGTTCTACTGGTGCGAGTGCTAATGGCGATGTATTCGTCAGCGGATGGTGGGATGGGATAGCAAGGCAATCCTCCCCCCCTCCTCCTTTCTTCTACTACCATTATCTAACATACATTCAGGCTCCACGACCTCCGCACTCCTCATCCCGCAGTCTCCCAATTCTGCGATCCCATAGACCCCCAGACCCCCATCTTCTCTCTTCTCCCACTCTCCAGCCACGCCTTCGTAACCGGCGTAAGCCAATACGGTCTGCTAAAGTACTTCGATATCCGCTCCTCCCGCCTCCCCTCCGACTTCCCGCCAAAAAACTGGGCAACGTACATACAATCCCGCGCTGAAGGCAGCCGGGCAGGCCCCGTGCACTCCCTCGCTCTTGGCGGTGGCGGGAAGACGGTATATGCTGGGTTGCAAGGAAGGGTTTGGGCGTTGGATTTTTGGGGAAAGGGCGTGGGGAGGAAGGATGGTGTCCGTGAGGGGTTAAGCATATATTTACTTCATAAGTCGATGACCTATTTCACCCGGGGTGGGGGAGAGGCGGTCGCGGTGGGGCGTGCGGGTGGCGTGTTGAGGGAGTGGGATGCAAAGTGGAAACTTGCGGAGAGCACCAGGGGGTATTGGTGAGGCTCTATTTTCTTCTTTCCTTTACATAAACTAGACTCTGGCTTAATCTAGATCGGGTGGTATTTTCATTTTTGTTCGTTTGGCCGCTTGTGGAATATATCTTGTCACCATAGATAGGTTTCTTGAGGTGCAGCACCTCTTCTCGCACATAGATGTTTCGGGGAGTTTTTCTCTGGAGAGATGGAAATGTTGTGTTTGCGGGAATATCGTTCTCGAGCGGCTTGGTAGATTTTTAGCAGGAAGCTTTCCCCGCGCTCTCTATATTGTGTACAGAGTCTCTACCTGTCTCCGGCGAGAATAACTACCTTGGTGACACGGGAACAGTGTTTTCTAGAGCAGGAGTGCTATGAGTTGCTGGTAGTTAGTGAATAGGCAGTATAACACGTACACAGCTTTCGAATTGTTATGCGGATGCGGATGTGGATATACTCAGGTATGCTTACGGCAGTACGACAATATGGCAAAGTTCTCATGTCTGCTTGAGGGGCACATAACCACGACGTTTCTCTACCCTGCAAGCCTTCGGCGTAGCGAGCATTCACCATTTATTAGCTCACCTTTCGTGGATCGTACGGTTCCAGACCGTAGTTCAAAGCATTTCGCAAGCTGATGCTCGCCGTGCCGGAAGCCCTCTATGTAGGGAAACATTGCGTAGCAATCCCACTTATGATACCACCAGCTCATAGGTAGAGCCTAGTTCCTCCATGGTGGTGAGAACCCCATCCCTACTCTGGCAATTACGGTGCCCCTAGATGCCCTTTTTCTGGGGGGGGGAGGCCCCCCGGGTTCCTTCCTCCGACTGTGCTTCTAGGGATATACAATCCTCCACACTAAAGTTATTGGAGACGACGGTGTTTAATGGCCGCACACGGAGGCCACTGTGGTATACGCACGCACCAGTGGAAGTACGCGCAAGCTATGAAAATGTTTTCACCCCCCTGTTCCTCCTTTCTTCCCCCACCCCTCACCCTTCCTCCTGCACACAACCCCTCTCAAGTCTTTCCTTTCTATCGACTTATTACAATCAATCATGATCCTCGTCTCCGCTTAATTCTAGCCTTGTGTCTCCACTTAAGTGGTTCCACTCCGCTGCGTAAAACCCTCACAGTCAATCATTATCTCCACAGCAACTATTTTGAACAAAAAGTTAACAACATGACCCAGAGTGATAACCTATGATCCGCCCAGCACCCGCATCCCCCTTTTTCGAATATGATAAGTTAGGTGGCTTGCAGTGGAAAACCCGGTCGGAGGGAAATTATTTACGGTATGTGTGGAGAAGCGAATATGCGATAATGATCACCTGCTTAACCGAGAATAGAGAAACCCCCCCCCCCACAGGGAGCCCCCCGTAACCTATTATCCTACGGCAGTTGATACCTACCACTGAGAATTGGTCGGCACCCTGACAACCAACACAAAAGCATCGACTCTTGCAGGCGTGCTCGAGCAGCTTGGGTATATACGGTGATTTATGATTGAGTATGATACCAGTAAGGGGGGGTTATATTTTACCCTGGCGCGGCATATCTATCGATGTATGTAGTGCCCCCCCCACCCCCATTCCCGGCAACGCAGGTGCAGCATCTCGGTTTCTTATTCCGTTCGTTGAATGTGGGGTAGATTGGCTGATTTAGAGTACTATAGTAACTTACTTAACGTATCACAGGTTAGTTGGCTGCACTATTCCTTGGAGCACAGCAAAGTACAGTATTAGCACTATGGTTGAATACCATGCCGGCATTATATGGAAATTGCAGGTTGGGGCCTAGTATATAACTTGGCGCACATGAACTAACCACTAACTTACCCGCAATGTCGAAGCTTTTCCAAAAAAAAAAGTACCGTTATTGCATACCCCCAGATTCGAGATGCAATGGCGATCCTTTTTTTAAAAAAAAAAAACTCTTCGACATTCCGAGTACAGTACAGGTAGGCTAACGTGCCCGCTTGCGGGAACAACTGAGCGCATAACTATTGTTTGCTGTAGCTCGGCGGGAGAGAGTCCCCACTCGTACTACCATCACCTGCGTGCGATTCGATATAATCTCGATTCGAGTACTGGACCAATCAAACACATACAGCCCAGACACGGCATAACGAAGGTCTTCCTCATCCCTCCCCCATCGACGGCATAGAGCAGTACCGTAATTGATTACCAGAAGCAACCTGCTTTATATGCACCTCGATTGAAGGAACACTGTGCATCTGAGTTGGTTTACTTCAGCTGGTTCTTGTTATTTTCTTTCTTTCTTCCCTTCTCCAAGAGTTAGTTAGCAGGAATGAGATGCCGGCATGTCCCGGAAACACCTTGTTCATCTGCGCATGTTTATTACAGAAAGGCTTGCTTCCGAGTGCTGTGCATCAGTGTCCGTTCCCCCGCAAGACATTGGTTTGGGTTACGGGATTACTATTACCCATGGATGTCTCAGCTGGCGTTAGCCCGTTGTTCGCGGCCAAGGTTCCCTCCCCGCCTGTGGGGACTCCTGGTCAAGGCGGGGGGGGGGGGGACTGTGCGCAACCTAATGCGGACTTCTCTGTGCGTTCGACAATGCCAAACTGCCTACTTTCCTGAAAGAGACACATCAAATACCACACATACCATATTCCCAACACAGAACTAAAAATTAAAAGCCATTGACACTATTAATCCCTATGCTCGAGTGCCAAAGGGTCCCTCTGAAGGATTGCTTTTCTTTGTATGCTGCCAGCACCTTATGATTGACCTTCAGTGCCACTTGGGATCAGAACACTGGTTCTAATATACTATAGTAGATGGACTTACTACTTTGGGCAATATATTTCATATTACTCAGCTAAACCTTTTTTTCCGCATATCATACATGTGCCTATCCCGTGATGTGTCCGAAACCGTTAAATTTGTTCCAGGACGCTAAGGCCGGATTTGGGAAACAGTGTGCCGGACTTTGTCAGAAATACGATCTTTTTTTTTATTACTCTTCTCACTGCTCAAATGACTCAGCACTCCAGTCAAGTTGGATGTTCTCAGCAAATCATAATTAAAGCTTAGGGAGACTGGCTACAAACCCGACTGTTTCAGACATATGATGCCAAGGGGTATCCCAAGTTGATAGAGTTTTGCCTTATGATAACCTTCAAGGGCTATTACAGTAGGAACCACATCTGCCCTGCAAATGTGTTCTTTGCACGATTCAGAATCGTTATATATCATAGGAGGAATAAGTAAAAGAATAGCCTGTGGTGTTTTTGTTGTCCATCGAAGGGTTGGGAAACTTTCCAAGATTTTATTATTGCGCACAGTCTCCCCATCCTAGGGGTCTCTAAAAGGTACGAGGTATCATAGACAGGTATCTAGGGAGATGCTTTCGCACAGGACAGGGATTATTTTGCTGGTCAAGCTAGCCATCCTTGGCCTGCACGAAAACGGCTTCTCGGGCACTTGTACCGATGCCATTCTTGCTACATTTGCCCTCCTGCTCTGCCGTATCGTGCTCGAACACCGTTCCCGCACATTATTATCGGGGAAACTTTGCAGCATTTCAGGCGGCTGGCTTGGTCTCACATTGGGAGCATGTGTCTTACGGTAGCACTACCTACTTGTAGGCCATGTTACATGAGGGTTCAAGTGGACGCTTTTACTGTGCAAGCTGGGAGCAGTCGTTTATTTCCGAGCATGATCTTAATCACAAGACCAGCAAAGGGGGTGGAGACGCTCACCGGGCTTCACTCGTTTCGGTTCTCTTGAGATTGGGCCGAATCGCAAGTTGCAATCGGGCTCTCGCCCCCCTCCGTCGTCGTCCGCACCCCCCCTCTTCCTTTCTCTCCTTGATGCGCGCTGTAGGGATCTGACACTTGACGGCAAACGGGTCCGAAGAAGCCTGTTATCCATTGCAATTATCGTGTCATCTCTAGGGCTGTCGCGGAAGGGTTGCATCGGAGCTCTTTTTCTTTTTCTTTTCTTTTCCCCCCCTCATATTTTCCAATCACGTTCGTAACGATTGTCCCACCTTCCGTTGGATATTGTTATCAGTCTAACACTTAGAGGTATGTGTTGACGAAAGAGTCGCTGTCTTGGTCGATTCGGCGGCGGGCCTTTGGGGGCATTCAAATCGAATCTAACACTTAGAGGTAGGTGCTGACGAAGGCTCGCTTTGAATGTCACTTAGGAGTAATAGGGACCGAAAACCAAGTTTTTCCTCGAGTAAACAACGGTGAAAGTGAAACGTAAAAGAAAAGGCTCTTCTACACTTGCTCATGCAAGGAGATATCGAATTAGAATATATACCGGTGTTTTTTCTTCTTCTTCTTCACTAAGAACTGCTAACGTTACTCTAGTCGTCGTGGGATTAAGGTGTGTGTGAGTATGATTCCGAAGAATGGCCCGAGCGAAGACCTTTTTGCCCGGCACGTGATAGAATGGGGCTGGGGAAGGTCGACATGAACCAGATGCGAGGCCGGTTGCCGCAGCGAGATGGAGCTAGGATCAGAATAAGAGGTACCGGTACAAGATTTAGGCGTCAGACTTCCGTGCTTGAATGATACAAATAATAACCTAACATGGGGTAGGAACGTTCGAAAACGGAAAAAGAAAGGGAACAGCGATACCGGCACTTCAAGACGTTGAAGGCTCAATTCGCGCGCCTCATCCCGTGGACAAATCTTGGAAATCCCGGGGAACGAGCTCAATTATATTTCGTGGGGTGGGTTGGATAAACTTGCCTGAGTTATGGGGGCTCTCACATTAACTTATGCTGCCACCAACCCCGCACAAGTTCCCGTCATGGAATGTCGAAGACACCCCTGCCGATTCCACTGTTTCTGGATCAAACCCCTGCAGGCCCCTCCAGCATCTTTGTGGGATTTGCGTGACAATTGATGGGGGTTGAACCGGGCCACAGACCTGCGCTCGATGACTTTGGAGGCTGATTGGTGTGGTCGATGCGCGGAGCATTTACTAGTAACTTCTGGTTACCGAACATTTCGATGGGGCACGGTGCAATATCCTAAGAACTGGAATGATTGGGAATCTAGCTAAGGCATTGGAGTTGCCTCTCCTAGTAAGGACTACTGTATATTTTTTTATCGGTTCCAACTGAGGGCGGGAAGAGAATCTTTTCTGTGCTTCCTCCCCTCCCAATCCAAAGAGGGAAATTCTGGATGCTCTAGTGTCATTCTCAATTGCTCCAGCTCTTACAGTGTCTAACGGTAGTAAGATACCGGTACTCGAGTACCAGGACGGGACAGGCAACGAGTTATCAGGCTGTCCATTGGCCTGCCTGCTTTTTTTTTCTTTTTTCCCCTCCATGCCATACTGCACATTACGGCCCCACACTCAAAGGAAGGGGCACCACAGGTACTACAATATGGAGGCCCAAAGGGAATGCAGCGGTGATGGTGATTGGCACGAGCACAGTATTGGTACTGTTTAGTGCTGGCGAGGGGAACGTGACGCCCAACATCGAGACGCAGTCGGGATGGCTTCTTTTCTTTCTTTTTTTCTTTCCTTCCTTTTAGTTTTCAATAGAAGTCAATGAATGGACGTGGTTGGATGAAGAGGCGGGACTCTAGACTGCCCCAATTCATTGCACTGTGTGCAAGGCAATAGACAGACAATGATAGATGGATATTATTGGATAGAGTGAGTTATATAAGTGATCCAGTGGGTTGAATTATCGTAGATTTGGAGCTTTGCGAGTACAAGTACTGCACACTTGGATACTCGAGTACAGTGCGGTTCTAGGCGTTGAGCGGCGGGATGTGCAGCCCTTTCCCTCCCCAACGAACGATTAAACCTTACTACGGCAGTATGCTAACTCGTACTTGTATAGTAGCTCGAATTCCAACCTACACCCAACGCCGGAGAGCCGCCTCCAGCCGACAAGCCCCACCATTAGTTTCCTTTCTTCTTTTACTCTTCTTCCCTTCCTTTCCTTCTCTTGCAACCCTTTCCCTCCACCACCCTCTCCGCCTCCAATAATTTTCTTCCCCTCCAATCCTTTCCACTCCACCACCACCATTACCACCCCTTCTCCCCTGTCCTGCATCACGGTACTTCACACCCCTTATCTAGTTCAGTATTCATTTTAGACTTAATTGTCCCCAGAGGTATTCACCCCTTCTATTTAAAACCCCCCCCAATTCCCCTCACTCCCCCCTTCACATTTCCCCGTCCTTTGTTATCCCAGAGGTAGTTTTTATTTTTATTGGCAAAGCATCTAACAGTTATACTGTCTTTAGTCTACGAACAAACAAGTAAGTACGATAGTTTCCCTCTTGTTTCTCAAGGTCTATGAAGCTTCAATTGTGAACGGTGGCCAATGCATTGAAATCAATAGTCATGTCTCCCGCTGCCGTTACTACTGGGACCACCCCTCCGGCTTTGAAATCTGATGTCCCTATTCATGCTACATCTTCCGAATTAGCAATGAAGTATGAGCGGGATCACGCGGCTCACAACTACCATCCGTTGCCTGTTGTCTTTTCAAAGGCTTTGGGTGTTCATGTTTGGGATCCTGAGGTTAGTTGACAAAGTTTATATTTTGCCCGGCCACCCCTACTACATGTTAGCACAAGTTTACCAATGAGTTCTTTGGCTTTGAATTAGAGTTCTAACAGATGGAATTTTTGTCACAGGGCAAGCGATACCTTGACTTCTTGAGCGCTTATTCTGCTGTCAACCAAGGTCATTGTCATCCTAAGATTGTTGGTGCCCTGATCACTCAAGCCCAGCGTTTGTGCCTCTCCTCAAGAGCCTTCCACAATGATGTTTTCCCAATGTTTTCCAAGTTTGTGACAGAGGTATGTTTTGCACTCCCCATGTTTCATTTGGCATACGAGTGATCTAATTTGGTGTTACACAGTACTTCGGTTACGATATGGTTCTTCCTATGAACACTGGCGCCGAAGCTGTTGAAACCGGTCTCAAACTTGCTCGCAAGTGGGGCTATCTAAAGAAGGGTATTCCCGAGAACGAAGCATTGATCTTCTGTGTTTCCGACAACTTTCACGGTCGTACGTTCGCCGCCGTGTCTTTGTCTTCTGACCCCGAGTCCCGTGACCACTACGGCCCATACCTCCCAAATATCGGCTCCACATGCCCCAAAACTGGAAAGGCTATTAGGTATAACAACATTGCGGATATCGAGGAGGTGCTTGAGCTGCAAGGAGAAAAGACTGCGGCCTTCCTTATCGAGCCAATTCAGGGTGAGGCCGGCATTGTCGTTCCGGACGATGACTACCTGGCCAAAGTCCATGCTCTTTGCAAGAAACACAATGTCTTGTTAATCTGCGACGAGATTCAGACTGGAATCGCCAGAACTGGTCGTCTTCTTTGCTCTGAGCATTCAGGCATCCGTCCTGACATAGTCCTTCTCGGGAAAGCTATCTCCGGAGGTGTCTACCCTGTCTCTGCTGTTCTTGCGGATAAGGATGTTATGTTGTGTTTCCAACCCGGAACACATGGCTCAACCTATGGCGGCAACCCCCTCGGCTGTGCCGTTGCGATCGCTGCACTAGAGGTGATCCGCGATGAGGATCTCACTACTAGGTCTGAGGTTCTGGGACAGAAATTCCGTGCTTCACTCGGTGCGATCGGTTCGCCCGCCATCAAACTTGTTCGCGGAAAGGGGCTATTGAACGCCGTTGTTATCGACGAGTCCAAGACAAATGGTCGTACCGCCTGGGATCTTTGTCTACTACTTCGTGACAACGGGCTCTTGGCCAAGCCCACTCACCAGAACATCATCCGTCTCGCTCCCCCTCTTGTAATTACCGAGGAACAGATTGATGAAGCGGTTGGGATCATTGAGAGATCTCTCGCGGGTTTGGTGAGTACCTCTCCACCTCTTAATCAATGAACGAACTTGTGCACACTCTAACATCGACAACAGTCTACCTATGTAAACAAGGAGGCTGGACACTAATTTTTTTCCCTGGTCATGTATACGGAGTTAAGGGTTCTCGAAACGTGGTTTTTTTCCCTCCTGCTTAGAACTGAACTGCTGGGAACAATTTTTACCTAATTTCTCACCTTTTCTTTCTTTCCTATTTCTTTCATAACTTGGGTCTAAGTGGTTATTATTGGCTTGTTTTGTTTATCTGGTTCTTAAAAATAAGTTAGTCTCAGACTAACACCTGGTTGTGGATGGGTTTTCTAAAGTGAAGGTCGTTGTGCTTTGAGGGTTGGAATGTGGGTGCGACTGACGCGAGGCATCACTCGAGTATAATCCGTGCAGGCCAGCCCTACGGAACCCTACCCATGCCGCCCTGCCAACCGACAACCATCAAACAAGCTACGGGCGGCGGGACACAAAGGCGCACTAACATCTAATCCCTTCATGACCGAGTAAATACCCTTAATAGGACGATAAACCCCATTACTTTTATTCCATTCCATTTCCATTTCCATTTCCATTCCACGAACGAATAACTAATAAAAAGAGAAAGAAGAAAGAAAAAACCTATCTCACATAAAAGTTGGTAATTTGCAAAGGAAAAATAAATAAAGAGCCAAACCCGCAATAACCCTCCCCTCCCCCACCCCGACAACCCACGGATGAAACAGAATAAATGAGTTAGGGATAGAAACGTTAATATCAGAGGAGGAGGTAGAGGGAGATAAAGACAGAGGTGATGGAGATAGAGGGGGGAGGGGGCATTAGTATTGTACAGTTTAGGTGGTAAATGGGGTCTAGGTCTAACTTAGGTCGGTGAATATGACTGGCTGCTTGGCAGACTAGAAAAGAGGAGGAAGGGTAGGTTCTGCGCATTGTTGACAGGCGCGTAGCGCAATCAATGAGTTTTCCGCATCGTCATTAGGAAAATGGGGGAGATAGAAAGGAGGGGTGAGGGCGGTAGATATGAAAGAGAAGAAGCAAAGAAAAAAAAGGTGCAGAAAAAAACTGAAAGAATATACTAGAGATTTGGAAGGAGGAGATACGATCACCCAGCATTCAAAGTAGAAACAAGGACGGAACAAAACCGGGAAGAACAGAAAGAAAAGGAGAAGAAAAAGAAAACCGGGACCCTTCCCCCCTTCTTCCCATCAACACCTAACCCAACTCTATCCTAACCCAAACCAGCTAAGCAGACCCAAAACTTCCGTCTCCAATACCTCCGCCCTCCCTAACGTCGCTATCCACCTCCTCAAATACCTCGCCGACCTCGCGGATAATCTCGTTGCGATTCCAGCAGGCGCGCATTTCCCACACTTTGCTCATACAAGCACTGTTCACCTGCTCGAGTTGCTCGACGGTATACCTGCCCGTCTCGGCGACGAGGCGGTCGCGCAGGTTCGCTAGGAGAGTCGGGTCGCAAATTTTCGCGGTTTGTAGAGGGGCCAGAGCAAAGAGAGGGGGGGCAGGGTGGGAGAAGTTGTGAAGGTGAGGTTGGGAGGAGGGTTGGGAATGCGGGGCGGGTGTTGTGGTTGAGGTTTGTGAAGGGGCCGAGTCGGAGGAGCTGGAGGGGACTACTGTTTATCGGTTCATTAGCTATGTTAAAGTAGCAAGAGAGGGGGAGGGTGTAGGAACCTTGAGTGTCAGGGAGTTGAGAGTCACCGGTAGATACTGCACCAAAGTCGCGGAATAAGGGTGGGTTCATGGGTCGGGGCGTTCCGTTACTGTTACTATATGGATTCGAAAATGGCTGGGAGTTCAACCCTGCTGTTCCATCGCTCGTGCGTTTTCCAGAGGTGGTCGTAGAGGCGTAATTCATGATTGCGGAGATGTCAGTGACGGGAGTGACGCCCACTGCAGCTCCAGGTTGAGATGTCATCTGCGGGATCCCATCGGCGGCCGCCGCCAACGACTGCGAAAAATTGGCAGGAATGCTAGAAATGGCAGTTTGAAAGGCGCTAGCGTGTTCGCTGGACTGTGTATGTTGCACAGGGGGGGAATGCAGTGCTGCGGGACTACCCTGACGACTGCTAGCGCCCGTGCCATTATTCGTAAGATCATCATTCTGTGAGATCTGGGATGCCTGAACTTCCATGCTCGAACTGATATGACTGTACCCCCCGACTCCGTTAGACGGTGGGTATGCAGTAGAAATGACTGCACTCGCGGTAACATTGACACTAATGTCTCTGACGTTTCCAGCAGTCTCGGTGGGAGTCGCCTGCCTTTCTTGCGATTTGTCCGATCCCCCTTGGATCCGACGCTCGACAGAAGGACTCTGACGATCGAGCGAAGCACGGGTCTTCTCAGCTTCCAAGCGCGCTTCTCCCTCGGCACGCTTCTGACGCTCGGCTTTCCCAGCTCGTTCTTCCATCTTCTTGCGCTCGCGAGACCATAATTCCGCGCACTGGGTCGCCATCGGCTGATCCATTCCTTCTATATCGGTGGCGATGACCTCGAGATGAGTCAAGAGCTCGTTAGCCTTCATTCTGTGCTCTTTGTTACCCAACTCCATCCAATCATCCCTGATATATTCCACGTCCCGCAGGAATTGCTTAGCACTGCAGTAATAGCCATTCGAAACCCTCTCTTCAATAACATCCATGTCCATATTGTAAAAGGATTTGCCAGTGGCGGTGTCAATAACCTTCGGCGGAGAGTGTATATCTTTGGGTAGGAGCAACTGGTAATTACTTGCAGGGCCTTGCGTGGCGAGTTCTGGGGCGGCTTCAGGCTCTTCGAATAAATGCTTAATCACCTCGTACTCGAGTATGGGCTTTTTAAACCGTCTGAGTTTGGACCTAACAGTATCTATGGCATAAAATAGCCTCATCTTAAGCCAATTCTTGATCTGCTTATCTTTCGCCTCTTGTGCCTTGCGTTCTTCTTTTGTCATAGCACGGGGTGGGGGTGGCGGGACAACTGGGAGAACTGGCAGTTCTCGCTTCCTCCTTGTGGATGGATCGGGCGGGAACTCATCAGGAGCCTTTTGAATATATGAGATCAATTTATCAAAGTATTTCCGGCGCGCCTCCTACAGTGACGTTAGTGAGAAACCACCAAGTCAGAGAGGCGATACAAACCTCATTAGGCATCGGAATCCTAAATCTATCCCTCTTGGAGAATCCGAAAAGATCATGCAACAACGTGGGGTCTAAATCCTCAAGCTCAGAGTTTGTAACGCCAAGGAGAAGAACCGGATCGTTCGCCGGGATGCTTCCCAGTAAGCTCTTGAAGGTGATCAACCCTTGCTGGCCAATAGAGCTATACCAGGTATCCACATCAGGGATGAATATAACACTCGGCTTGTGTCGCTTGACCTCGACAAACAACTGCACTATAGCAGTTTCAACCGACTGGCCCACCAGTTAGCAACGATCAAACTACAACCTGAATAGAATATCCTACCCTTGCAGAATCACCAACCAAGGTCGCTAAATCGAACGCTTGAACATGCAGCTTCTCAAAATAGTTCAATAGCGCGGGTGCAAGATACTGTTGCCCCATTCCAGAAGCGCCATGAATCAACATCCGAGGGCGGAAGACACGAGCCTGATCGAAATCTGAAGCAGCGAATTAGCTAATATGACCTCCTGAGCCCAACCAGATACCAACCTTGCATCATATTTTCCCGTGAGAAGCCACCATCCGAATCTTGGTCGTCCTCGTACATAGCTTCCTCCAACACAGTCAATCGCTTGCGCTCCGGAAGGATACCCTCCATGCACTTTTTCAATTGCTCAAGGGGCCCAATCAACAAGGGCTCAATAAATGATGGCAGTGGATCTGTTCCGGAAGACGAAGACCTCTGCGAGGACGGAACCACTTTTTTCATCGCGAGCATGAAGTCGCGGGCGGTAACGTGAATCGAGGCAGGATCAAGTGCGAGCTTGTCATTGGTCATATAGATCTGCGGATACGTTCGTTGGACAGCGTTGAGCGCGGCTTCGGTACACAGTGACTAATATTCGTTAGCACAACATCCTATCTAGAAAGACACCGTATCAGTAAAGTCACCCTCAGATCAGCCCCGCCGTAACCCTTGGTCTGGAAAGCCAACCCCTCCTTCAATGCCTCCGGTAAAGCTGGGCTCCACCCTCTGGTATGGATGTCGAGGATTGATCTCCTGGCATCCACTGACGGGAGAGGAAAATAGAACTCTCGGTCAAAACGCCCAGGGCGACGTAGTGCGGGATCCACCGCATCAGGTCTATTGGTAGCACCAATTACAACGACTTGTCCTCTGCCATCCATACCGTCCATCAACGCCAACATGGTTGACACTATCGACGCATGGATTTGATCCTGCTTTGAGGATCTAACCGGGGCGAGTCCTAATCGCGAATTAGCTCTCAACTGCAAACAGATGAATCAAGGACATCTTACCATCAATTTCATCAAAGAAAATGATACTTGGCTGGTTGTTCTTTGCCTCCTCAAACAACAACCTGAGCTGACGTTCCGCCTCTCCCACCCATTTGCTGAGACAATCTGCCCCTTTCCTCATATAGAAGGTAACCTTCCTAGTTTCTGTGCTGCAGCTCGCAGCCAGAGCTCTCGCCATCAAAGTTTTACCAGTCCCAGGAGGACCATGAAAGAGTACACCGCGAGGGGGAGTAATCTTCTTGGCTAAAAACAGCTCCGGATAAGTCAACGGCAATTGAACCATTTCCTTGAGATTTTGGATGACAACATCCAATCCACCAACTTTCGAAAAATCGACATTACTATCAGCAGCACCCAAGGGGTCAATATCTGCATTAGCGTTCTTTCCCTTGTTCATCTTGCCCAAAGAGCCGGGTGCGCCTCCCAGCGGATCACTGCCATGTATTTGCGCGGAAGGAGGTAATAAACCAGCAGTGGTAGTGCTCGGAGTCATGATAGTTCCAGCAGCGCCAACAACACCACCGTACATCCCTGGTCGAGTGGGCCTCTCATCGTCACTGCTATCGGAATCATCCTGCACCGTAGGGTTCATGGGCTTTCCTCGTCCGAATGGGTTAAACGAAACACTACCACCAAAAGGTCCGGTGGTGTCAAACCAAGACTTTTGCGCACCTGGAGCAGTCTTTCTTCTAGGCTCATCGTTGCCACTATTGTCCGGCTCCTCGATCATCTGAGCATTCTCGGGTCGTAAAATTCTGTAGTCGACATTCTGGGTTCTGCGACGTAGTGTCCTCTCAGGAGCAGTTTCGCCCTCCAAAGCCACGGTCCGCCTCGCCCGATGTCTGAGACGTTTGGGAGATGGAAGTAGGTCCTCTAACTCCTGGCTGATCTCCGCATGCTCAGAATGGCTGAGTTCCGCTGATGACGTTGCCCTCCGCTTCCTGGATGACTGTGAGGTTGACATCGGACGTTTGCCTTTACGGTCACGAACACGGCCTGAGGGATCAGAGGACTCGTCTTCTGGGCCGGAGTCGATTTCGGCCTGGCCGGAGCGAGGCAGCTTTGATGGCGATGACTTATTAGACATACTATCGTCCCCAGTATCATCTCCACCCTCTTCCTCTCGGTACTCCTCACTACTATCACCAGCCTTTTTACTGGCACCTCTAGTGGCTCTCCCGGGGCCCCGGCGCCCCCGACCTCGCTTAGTCCTTTTGATTTCTGGAGTAAGCTCGGTAGCTCTAGCCGCTTTCGGGGAAGCAGCGCTCCCACGCAGGGAGGGTGCATCATTGGCCTTACGACCGCTTCGTCGACTTGGCTGGAGGTCAGAATCATCATCATCTCCATCTCCATCCTCTGGAGGCACGATATCATTGCCTGGTTCGTTGACCTGGGGTTGCGGGTTAACCCTGTCTAGCTCTTCATCGGTACCTTGGACGCCCTCGTTCTCATCCGCAGCAGACCCAGCCAGGTGGGAAGCCGGCTCATCAATCCCGCCAGTACCACCAGACTCCACAGCTTCTCTTGAAGAGGTCTCAGCGAGGCTCTCCCTCTCTTCTAAGATAACATCGTCAGCCCCAGGTTGCCTAACAGTTTGGCCGTGCTTGCCCGGATTCGTAAGTTGTAGAGCGGGCTCTTCCGAAGCTCCCAGGCGGGTGCTTCTGCGAGCCACGCCGCCCCCAGCAGCCGGAGGCCCGGCACTGCCTCCACGAGTCCTCGTAGCGGACTTGAGCGGGCCTTTGCCCCCGACGGTCGGACGCGACTGAGCGGTCGCAGAGGTAGCGCGGGTCGTGCGACGTGTCGGTACTTGATCTTCATTCTGTGTCTCCGGCTCAGCACTCCGACCTTTGCGTTCCTTCCCAAGACCAGGAGGAATCTTGATCTTAACTAGCATTGACGGTTTGGCAGTAGGGGTCTTAGCTCCCTTTTTGCCAACATCCTCATCAACTTCCTCCTCCTCATCCTCCTCCCCATCCCCACCACTGCTGCTTTCGGAGGAGGAAGGTTCTTCCGCATCCTCGCTCTCTTCTCCGTAATTGACGGGTTGCGTCTTTCTCGAACTTCTAAGAGGTCTACCGCTCGCTCCGAGGGTGATAGGCTCATCGTCGGAAGCCACGCTAAGTCCATCGCCACTGACGGAGATGTCATCCTCATCAGAACGGTAGGTATTTTTTTTGTTGCGCCTCCCTTTGGCTGCGGTAGTCTTGCGACCCCCCTTTGCTGCCGTCTTCTTGCCAACCGTTCCCTTGCCCGCGGTTTTTTTCCGGGGGGAATGAACCTGATCGCTGAAGTCCTCATCCTGGGAATCCGAGGCGAGCGGATCGTCTTGTTGCCTCTTTCTCTTGCGCACTGGACGTGGAGGCATCTTTGAAATTATTCGGGTAGTGAGATGATTATGTTAATGCAAAGTCAAGTTTTAGGTGACGGGGAGGGGGTATGAGTGTGTGTGTTGATAAAAAGCAATTGTGACAAAGCGCGTTCAAAACAAACTGAGCGATGTCGTAATTAAACAATGTAAAATAGGGTTAAAAATCTTATTAGAGGTAGGTAAGGAGCGGTGTAAAAGATTGTTGAAAAGTTCGATATACCGCTGCTGGGCGAACGAGGTGGTTGTGTGGTTGCGGAGTACTCGAGGGGGATGAAGGAGGGAAGCTTGGTCGACCGGTGGTCGGTGGTAGTCAGTCGCTAATTTCACGCTTTTTTTTTTTTTTTTGCTCGGGCTCCTCAGCTAGCCGACGACGACCATGACTAAACCACAAGTGCAAGGGGGAAAAAGAAAATACCAGGAAACCTAAAAGACAAACTTCTCCCTTTTGAATATTTTTCCCCCTTTCGCAAACAACAGATCAAACGATTTTGCTGACCGTAAAAGAATAGAAAGAAATAGAAAAAAGGGGGGAGAGAGAGAGAGGAATCCTCGAAATTGGATTAAGGAAATTACGCTGCCTTCTCCAAAGGAGAGGGAGAAGAAGGGAGGAGGAAAAAAGGAAAAAGAAGAAAGCGGCCAGGAAAAGGTAAGGCGGGCGGGATGGCGGGGGATTTCGTTGCAACGCGTGGAAGGAAGATTGTGGCGAGGCGAGACAAAAAAGTAGTGAAAAGCGAGCAGGCGGGCAGGACAGCGCAGGTGGCAACCGTGCAAAACAGAGCGATAAGCGGCTCTGCTGGTCTTCGAGACGAAACAACAAAAACAAAAAAATGTATATTTCCCCAGTGTGATCGATCCTCTGTATTATCGTGAAGAAAGTTCCCAAGTTAACAGGGGCCCGCAACCTTGACACCGGTGTTTCGTTCAAGGCAACAGGGCTGAAGAAGAAACAGCCAACGAGAAGGAAATGGGACAGATGACACAAATCCCTTCCTTGTCCTATTTCTTTCGTGAAGATTCTCCTCGTGGCCTCTCGTTTCTGCTTCTTTCTCTCCCCTAGAATTCTCAGCTTTTGACCTCCCCTGGTGTGCAGGACTTACTCACAAGAGAAAACGCCGGGCTGCTGCTGCCTGCTCTGCACTGCTTGTCTGCCTGGTGGGTGGGGTGTGTGAGTGGTTCTCCCTGTTCTTGGCTTCCATGGCTCCCACTTCTTGGCGATCACCCCTTGTCCTCTTCAGCCACACTCACGACCCAGCACTCGGATAATTCAAGATTCCTCAAGACTGCAGAACGCAGTCTTTGATTGTTTTTCTTTCTTTTTTCTTCCCCCTCGCGCGCAGTTGACACAATGGGGATCCAGCCACCACCACCACCACCACCACCACCATCGCAGTTTACACCTCCCTATTTGTCAAAGCCACAATGCATAGACATTAATCCAACCAGAGATCTATTGCTTCTAGAAACACAGGACAGTGCAAAAAATGCTAAATTTTTATGCGGGTTTGATAGGTCTTAATTGGTAGATGCTGTAACAGAAACATCGGATCTTAATCATAACCTTGGTAACGGCATCCATGGGGCCACCACCGCGAGCACGCAAACACGTCGATCTCGCGTCTTTGCTACCGGGTTCCTTTTTTTCCCCCTCCTCACCCTCCACCAAGGTTTTTTATTGAATGGTATCCGGCAGGAGGTCAATCACGGTTCCTTTTTTTTTCGGTTGCACCCCCCATTCCATTCCATTCCTTCCCCCATTAGCCCTATCAAGTATGCTACAGGCAGGCTGGGTGGCAGTGGTGAAAAGGACGAAAGTTTGGCAAAATGTCATGAGAAAAGGAGGAAAAAAAACCAAGGTGGGTATCGTACTTTGCATGGTACACCCAGTGGGGAGGCGGGGATGTCCGAGGGGAGGGGGAGGGGTTGGATTGGGACAACGCACACTCCTTGGGCTCGGTGCTAAGGTGTCCAATGATACCCTGTTCTGGCCGCCCTCCCGTAACCACTTGCGCGGTAGTACCCTTGACATCTTCCAACCCGTCTTCCATCTTTCCCGTTATGATCTCCGTGCACTTCGAGAACCGGGAGGCAGGATCATCACGATCACGATACACGAGATCTCCCTGCCTCGGGAAATCCGGGGAAATGGTCAACTCGTCATGCACGCCACAGCGTTGTGGCGTTCCGCTATCTGACTCAATGGCATCCAATAGGAATTTGGGTCTATCATAAGTCCAGTTTCCACCTTCCACTTTAGAACTGAACAATGATATTCTTCAAAACCGATTGTCCTTATTAATCGCGGTCATGGCGAGGCAAGGCCCTGCTTGGCATGTGCCATATTGGAGATACCAGGGTATTTCTGAAAATAAATGCGTTTTAGCGGTCCTGGTCTTTTTACATTCTATTTTTTTTGTTTCTGGGGTGGCCTTATTAGATCTCCTGTGATCTGATTTCTCACAGAACTCTAAACAGGAAGTTACAAGAGTAAAATTCCCCAAGTAAGGCAAAGATGGGTAGGAGGACTAGCGGGAATCTAAGAATTGCACTGCTCTCAAAGGCAAGAATATCTCTTTACTCTAAATCGGAATGACGTTTCAGAAAATACTGGATTAAAATATTATCATGAAAGGAATGCTATAAAAAATGGGAATACTATGGCATTTGTGGCATGCCGAATAGGGTCTAAGCTGGGGAGAGGTGCTAAGAAAAACAAGGGAAACGTAGAATATTTCTCTCCAATGCAAACCCGCGGCATAGCGAGCATTCACCATTTATTGACTCGTCTTTCTTGGGTTGTGCATGTTCTAAACCGTGGGTTAAAGGATTCTGTATCTTAGTGCTCGTTGTGCTGGACACTCGCTATGTGGGGAAAGGTTGTATCCGACGAGAGAAGTTAGATACACATTCATCCTGCGTTTATGCTTTGAGCGCTACCTTGGACCCAATTCTCACCACGTCAGGAAGTGGGGCGGGGCTATCTGGGATGCTTTGGAGCTGGCTGGTCCGACGATATTATAGCCCAGACTCTCTCTCCGCCTGCCCGAATAACCCGATGAGAAGCACCCTTTCAAATCTGGTTATTTGGACGACTATCTAGTGCAGCCCGGAATCGATCAAGCTTCCAAAAATGATGAGTGGACGAGTTTCTCCTCCCTTCGAAATTCAGGCGGGATCTTGGTTCCCTTAGTACAATGCTGTGCCGGGGACTTGGAAGAAGGGGGAAGGGGGGCCCCTAGCGCGGGGTAGTTTGTTGACATTAATAGGGATGCTTCGCGGTTGTCACGTGAGGATTGGTTCTGACGACGGCGAGGATAAGCTAATCATGATGGCTTCGAATGGGATGCACACTGCCGCCACCCCCCGGAACTGCCCGAACGGCCCGAATGGCCCGATCGCACTAATCCCTACCCACTCAACGCCACACTAACCCCCTCGCATGCCTAACGGCAATGCTCGCGTCTCGGATCACCCTCCCACGGTAAATTTTACGATGAATCCAACTGCTCCCCTAAACGCAAATTCCCAACCCCAACCCATCAATACTGGAGCCTTTCTTCCTGTTTTCCTGACTGGATAGGCTGGGGGCAATTCTCAATCACTGTGGGGATACGAGACCAGTGTGCTAGCCCGGATTCAGGGTATTCCTCCTGCTGTGAGCACGGAGCAGGCGACATCCGCTACCGTAAAAGCTTGAACAAACGAGAAATATGTTATCCTAGATGGTCAAATTGAGATGAGACATGCCAAGCAAGGTGAGGATGAGTGCCCAATATCATTTTTCTATCTTTGACTGCTACTCAAGTTATTATTTTTTATCATCAATACCATAAGAAGTCGAATAATTGGACCTTGCGCTAAGGTGTGGCTTTCAGATATGAACTGAGAGTGGAAAAGACATCTCTTTAAGAGTGTTTTAGAAGAGATCAACTTGAATCGTATGCTTTGACCTACAATCATGAACCTTACACGAAGCAGTGTAGAGAAGAAATAAATGTAATCAAACGTTATGAATGTGATAAAATAAAAACTATTTTCAATTCCTACTGCCATTTCACTCAAGCTATGGCTTCAGGAACAACGGTATGTAATCTAGTCCATCTAGTTCTTTCTCCTCTTTCCGGAGAAAGATTGTGTGTAGGAGGTAAAAAAGACAAGGCCAAAATGAAATAATTGTACTCAAAGTTCAAGACCAGGACCACGACATGTTGAATGCTCCTACCAATGATACCAAGTCATCAATGAGCTACACATATTGCCATATGGGAATACACCATCTATATTAATAGAACCTACCCAATTGTGAGAGCCTACCTAGGCAGAAACAGCACCAGGGTATAGGATTCCAGGAGTGAATCTTTCTTGTTGGGGAAAGAAGAAGACAGAGGAAAAGTTACAGGGGCTCAGCCTAAAGCGGTACAAGGTACTAGTAGGTGGAAGACTGTGAAAGTAGGGAGGATTGGGGCTTGAGTGGAAGTTGTACAATAAGTTTTGGCACTAGTGGGTAGTAGGAAAAAATAATATTTGACAGGAATGGTTTAAACTAGTTAGCAACATCAGCAAAAACGGACCCTGCGTCTGATCCGTTGGCGTTGCGTCCTGACGCAAGCGACGCATCTCCTGCGTCCCATGCGTCCTGTGCGTCCTGACTTGCGTTGCAACGCCCTGCCACATCCCACGCTTCCAGATGCTACCTGGCAACGTTCCTTGCGTCCTGACGCAACCTGGCGCCCTCCCTACGTCTGGACTACCCCAGACTCTTTCTCTCATCTCTTCTTTCTCCTGATGCGGCGATAGCTCCTCATCACCTCTTCTCCGCGTCCTGACCCACCCCTCATCCCTGCTCG
>Ga0307517_10000889_pt1 | contig 50793 bp, 24 predicted proteins | sample 23_EM_MG_FD_194515 | JGI IMG/M metagenome (GOLD analysis project Ga0307517, IMG submission 194515) | Populus trichocarpa ectomycorrhiza microbial communities from riparian zone in the Pacific Northwest, United States - 23_EM | ecosystem: Host-associated > Plants > Roots > Unclassified | place... | reverse complement strand
TTAACCCGGTTTTTGCACTACAAAACCGAAAACCGAACCGAACCGGGGTTTTTCCTACATTATCTAATCGGTTTAATCGGTTTTATTTTTCGGTTCGGTTTTTTCGGTTAATTTTTTATCGGTTTACTCGGTTTTTCGGTTTTTTTGAACACCCCTAATGGGAATCATTACAACACCCTCTCCCTTTTACTATTCATGTTTCCTTTTAAAAATATCTTAGAATGTGTTTTTTTCTCTCTTTAAATAAAGCATTTGAAAAAAAAAAGTCTTTTCAAATATTATCCTTAATCATTTAATTAAATTACAACTCTTTTCAAAACATATGGGTTTATACAGTTTCGAAAACAAGGATAAATTTGAGATTATACACATCATAAATATACAAAATGATGATAGTTTAAAATTAAAAATAAAATAAAATTATAGCCATTTAGGCCAAGTGCGCAATTCTCCACTTTTTCATTGAATGCCACACGCTCGTCTCTCTAAAAACTATGTCTCTGTCAAAGAAAAATTAGACAACCATGATAGATTTATAAACCCAAGAGAGCACATATAGAACCTCTTAAGCATCTTAGAGCTTGTAAGACAAGATAATGACATTGTGTGCAAAGTCCTTCAAACAACGTTCAATGGATTTGCTCGGCGTAGTATCACATATTAAAGCTTGACTCTAACCTTGACTTGAATTATTTTAGTGCCAAACTCATCTTCCACTTCAGTATAAGCATACCAGCTAAAAATATCACCACAAAGCTCTTCACCATCACATAACAAGAGGATAAGAGCACCAAAACATATCTCTAAAAAGTTTAATGAGAAGATGCTCAACTTGGAATACTCGAATCCATTGTCACTAAAACCCTGATTAGTGAGGTCTCCAACTATTCTATATAGAAACGATCGTATACTTTTCTTGATCAAACTCACCTCAACATGAAACATGTAAAAACCATATTTGAGTAGAAGAAGTGAGCATGATTAGATAAGACACCCTCATTTTCTGCTATAAAATGCAAAATCTCCCAAGCGCCATCGATCTCCTTGCAGGCACAAGGCATCTAAAAGGAACATCAAGGGATCCATTCATGACCAATCGATGTTTTCTAAGCTATCACATGTGCCGAGGTATTGGCTTCTATTAAGAAAAAGAATTCGTGTGATACTCACCTTCTATGAAGAGCGATATGAACACAAGGAACTTAACAATTTTTTTTATTTTACCATGATCATGTTACTAAAGAATGTCGTGTTCTAAAAAAAGAGATGAAAAGATTGATAGTTAGGGGTCATATTTAACATTTGCAAGGAAGGAAATGCAACTTGAACAAACAAGGAAAGATCCCCACAACGCATTACGTTGGATTAGATAATTTCCAGAAATTGTATCTCCATGGGAATATCTTTTGATTGTTTTAATAAAAACAATAATGTTTCTCCATGTCTCCAATGAATATCTCTATATCTCTAATAAAATCTCCATGTCTCAAAACAAATTCTTCACGTCTTTAAATGAAACTCCATGTCTTATAAAATCTCCATAGTGAGATTTCCATGTCTCTAATAAAAATCTCTACATCTCTATAAACATCAATACAATGTTTTGAAAATGCTTTCATGATTGTAAAGCATTCTTTATTTTTTAAGCAATAATGTTATTTTTTCTAAGAGGAACAAATAAACTAATTGAACTCTCATCTTTCTTGTAGGCGCAAAAATAAAAGCTACGATAATGAACATTAACAAAAACCACGAGAAGGTAACATAACATGTATAAAACAATAAGTGTTTTCTTTTCCTTCTATTTTTGCTAGTTAGATCTTTCAAACATGATTGTTTAAAATACTTGGGTGGCAAATGATGGTACAATAAAATTACAAAGAAAACATTCCTCGCCATTCAGGACCTGACCTAAATGACCAGGCATTAAAGCCATTTAGGACCTGGCCTAAATGACCGGGCATTTAAGCCATTCAGGCCAAATGACGGTACAACAATTGTTTTTTTTAAAAAATCTTTGTCTTTGAGCTTGGCTCGAATGGCCTTACTTTTATCATGCCCGAACAACTTCACCCTTACTAAGACCAAACAACCTCACCATGCTATTTTGTTCATGCCCAAGCCCAAAACTGCTTGTCATACTATTAAGCTAGACTCAATACCTCAAATTCTCTAGCACGCACCTCAAAATATTATTGTGAACTCCAATAAAATTAGTAGGACAACACACTCTACTCGATTGACTCATAAAATATCAGTGTGGTTCCACCTTTCTTGTTAATGGCAACCTCTTACCCACATGTCTCCTTAAAAAGGACACACTTCCCTCTCAAATCACTCACGAGGACGAACCTTTCCACTAATGATACAACAAGATATAACAACCAACAACTCAACTTTTTAGGTACTCTCCATCAAGACACCTCTCTTCACAAGGTGAGCTAGCATGACCAAAGTCTATAAATACTTTGGTTCACAATGAAAATATTTCATATTGAACATTCAACTTTCATTAGTCTATTTAATATAGAACTCTATTGAGAATTAGCCATATAAGCCACAATACCATTGCTCTTTCCTTATTTTGTTCCTCTCTCCACACATTTTTCCAGCCCCTCACGTCATTCTATCACTCTGCATACTTGTCTTCTTCTACATTTATTAACTTAAACATCAAATAATATGTTATTCTAATAAAAGACTTGTTTTTATAGGTGAGTGTGGGAACCACCCCACCCACTAGACTATTGATCAAGTCTAGTCACAGTAATAAATGGCTAGGATCAGTTGTTGACTTTAGAAATTCCAAATTGACTAGGAGAATCAATTCTGACTTGGAAAGCTTTGTTGTCGCATCTAGCTTTTTCTTATAGAGCTTGGTTTCCTTGCTTTACTTGGATAAAAATAATGATTTTTTCCTCCTTAGTTGCTGAATTTATTAGATTCCTTCCTATACTAGAAGAATCATTAAATAATCCTCCCTAGCTTAGAAAACAAATATGTTGCCCCTTAGTTTCCTTAGTAGACTACGAAACTTCTTCTTTTGAATGCTAAGAATCCTTTCTCATTAAATATCTAATCTTGCTGAATTCACTTTGCATAAAAAACAGAATAATTGCTAACTTTTAATCTTTGTAATATTGGAAAATCTTACCCAAACAAGGTTGTCATAGGGCCAAACACATTAGGCCCATGTTGCACATGGATTGGGCCCTTCTTGAACTTGGGTTAGATGAATCAAAGGCTGCTCTTTAAGCTCTATTGACACCATTTTCTCCCTTAAGTTCATCTTGTCCCAGAATACTGAACAAGTCCATTTAATGTTTTTTTAAGCTTATTTTCCTTAGCCTCTGTAATTGGCCAATATGGCAGCTCTAAAGGGTCATTGGCGTGTTTAGTCATGATGTTGGGCTAATCCTTATCATCCCCTTTCTCTTTAAAAGGATTCGACTTCGAATCATTATCTACATCAAACATAGGATGATCAGAAACATTAAAAGTAGCATCAACACCATATTTACCTGACAAATCAACTTTATAAGCATTGTCATTGATCCTCTTAAGGATTTGAAATGGCCTATCTTTTCTTGGTTGTAGCTTGGATTTTCTACAGGTCTAAAATCTCTCATTGTACATACATCCAAACCCAATATCCAGACTGAAAGACAACTTGTTAGTGCATTTTATTTGTTTTGGCTGCATACACACATTTTCTTTTTTTTATTTGTTGTTATACACTTCATAAAGTGATTTCAATATATGTGCTTTACAATTACCATCCAAACTAATCCTTTCATCATCTAGCAAATGAATTAAATCCAACAGAGTTAAAGGGTTAAAGTCATGCACAATCTCAAATGGTGAAAATTTAATAGTAGAATGTACATTACGATTATATACAAACTCTATGAATGAAAAAGAATCTTCCTAATTCTTTAAGTTATTTAGAATGATAGTACGTAATATTTGTGTTAAGGTCCTACTAACTACCTCAGTTTGTCCAATTATTTGGGGGTGACATGTAGTCAAAAACAATAACTTAATACCTAATTTCTCCCCATAATATTTTTCAAAAACGGCTAAGGAACTCAACATCTTTATATGAAAACAATGCTCCTGGAGATCCCATGAAGTCCTACTACCTCTCTGAAAAACAAATCAGCAATGTTATTTGCATCATTATTTTTGTGACATGCAATGAAATACGCTATTTTTTAAACCTATCAACAACTATAAAAATTGAATCCTTACATTATTTGGACATAGGCAAACCTAATATGAAATCCATAGAAATGTCTACCCAAGGATCTTTAAGTCATATGGTTGAATCCTAGACTTTTCTTTTCTACAAGTTATGTCTTTTTCACATATACGCTACATGTTTTTTTTTTTTATTTTAGGCCAGTAAAAATGCTCATGTAACACATCCAAAGTCTTACTTACACCAAAATACCCCTTCTACCTGCCCATATGTGCTTCATGTACAAGCAATTCACACATATAACTTAATGGAACACATAAATAATTTTCTTTAAACAAATATCCATTAAGCCTATAAAACTTACCAAAGGTTGAATTCTCGCAAGCATTATAAACATTGGCAAAATCATTATTATCCTTGTACAATTATTTTATATGTCCAAATCCTCACCTCATTCACAAATTTAGGTCTAGGCCAATCTCGGATGGCCTTAACCTTGTCTTCATCAATTTCGATACCTTGTGAAATTACAATATATTCAAGAAACACTCATCACAACGTAGTTTCATAGTGTTGCATTCTCTAATGGTATGAGACAATATTATCAAATAAAAAAATATTTTAAATAAAAATATTTTTTTCCAAAAGAAATTGTATACACAAGCTTTTTTTACATGTTTTTGTAGTTAAAAAAATTCCAATGAAAATAAATTTTTTTATGCATAATGTAATCAAATAAATTAAGAACTATGTGTGTTAATAAATAAAAAAAAGTTATAAACAATAACAAAAAATAAAACATGAAAAATCGAAAGATGAGTGTAGATCAAAATATTTAATCTCACAGGATGAAACATTTATCTAGTTATGTTTATTAAGTTTGTTAATTAAAATAATTTTTTTATTCAATCAAACAATAATAAAAATAGACACACATATTAAATTGATTGAATAAATAAAATGAAAAAAACAATATGTAAGACTACACGTATTAGAAATATCATTTGAAAATAAATAAATTTTGTTTTCAAAAATGAAGTTCATCTATACAAAATATTAAAAAAAAAACTTATAGATGAATCAGAAAAACCTCTTAAAAAATTAAATGCATACAAAATAAAAAAAATAACTGTCATTTAAAATAGGCTTTATGAACAAAATAAAAGAGAGAATGAGTATTAATCTAATTATAAATAAAAAATTATTTTGAGAAAAAATATAAAAAAATATTATTTTAAAAAAATAGAAAACAAATTTAGAAAAAAAAGACCAGGCGCTGTTGAGCCTAGCAAGCCGAGCCCATTTTGTTAGGGACCATGCGCGGGCCTGTTGGGGGGTTCGTGCACCTGGGCCCTTTCTTTTGTTCCATCATGTTGTCTACCCTAATTGTTTTAAAAATAAAAATAAAAATCAGACAACACGTCATTTGATTTTCCTAGAATTTAGCCATTGTTATGACTGGAAAATCGAGACATAAGTTTTTACCCAAAACACCCTAGAAACCGTGAGAAGTTAAAAAATCACCTAATACGATCTCCCCTCATTAAATGGAACTATTTGACACAAATATCAACTGTTTTGGTTGTTGAAATCAACATCAATGATATTTTTCTCTCTTTACACCAAAATACGACGACCATTTTCTCTTCTATCTCAAATCAAAGGCTAGAAAAAAACAAAAATAAACTTTTATAACAAAATTGAATTGAGAAAATATTGAGATACCAAATATTTATTGTTTTTAAAATATAAGGACTAAATTAATTTTTTGTGTGAACTTTAAAATCCTCATTCTTTTATGACGTTCTTTTTGCTTTGATTCTCTATCTTTCAATTTCATGCCAATAAATTTAATTCAATTGTCTTTGAATTTGGCCCCAAAAAGATACAATCTTAAAAAAAAACTTGGAAAATAAAATAAAAAAAATAAAAATTTTAAACAATAAATTCACAATAAAATTGAGAAAATGAAGAATGAATTTATGCTACAGAAGACAACCACACGTTTTAGTTATAGTTAATTTTACTTAATAGTTTAAAGCTTCGTTTGGACACGTTCTTGATCAGCACAACCTTGTTATTTCGCCATGGATATGATTAAGAAATGCAATGACACCGAAAATGGAAACCCCATCAATGCCTGGTTTCACAGCTACATGATAAAGATCCTTGTTTGCCATCAACTGTTCTACTTCCTTATTAATTCCAATCTGTGTGATGTTGAGGAAAAACAATTCACAGGTTAGCATCTTTGCCGATCATAAAAAATTTTGCTATAAAGAAAAAGGAGTATTTTTTGAATGATTTTTTTTTGGTAATCGTGGGTTTTTGGCCAGCTTGTAGGCACCTCAATTAATCCTATGACATCCTGAAGTTAACAACCAGATATACTTCTAGTGGCTCTGAAAGGACTTGAACTGACGATCATTAAGGAGCAAACCCAAAACTTCACCAAGTAAGCTACCACTCAGGGTTTGATATTTTTTTATTTGAAATTATTATAGCAGATTAAAAGGAAGGTCCCTCTTATTTGATTTCATCGATCTTTTATAATTTGAATTCCATTTGAAATTTCAATAAATACCTTCAAAATAATTTCAAAAATAGATTTAAAAACATAAAGATTATATACACTTTTTCAAAAGCCTTGAGGGTTAATAAACTATTTTTGCTAAACTACAAGGACTAAGTTATAATTAATTTGCTTTTGTGTTTTTTTCTTTTATTTTTTTTACATCGTATAAATAGTTCTACTATTTTTTAGGCACCTACCACCCTATCTTACCAATACGCACTTGTCTATTTCTAAGAAGTGCCTATTTCTAAGAGGTGTTCAGCTTTGCGGTTGAACCGTGTTTTTTAAAATAAATTGATTTTTTTATTTAAATTGATTTTTTTATATTTTTAAATTATTTTAATATGTTGATGTCAAAAATAATTTTTTAAAAAAATATTAATTTTTCATACATTTCCAAACGAAAAACACTTTAAATAATGCAACCATATTAGTCGATAGTTTCACCCATATTTAACTAGTGTTTTGCCTATGTTTTATATATAAAATGCCTTGATATTCTTTGTTTTATTTTTTGAATGTATTTTTGGATGAAAGATGCAAAAGGAAGTAAATTAGAGCTAATTTATAGATTTGACCTTTCAGTCGATGTTTTGTGCATAACGTGAGCTCTAGAGGTCGAAATGAAGAGATTCTAGTGGCATTAAAAAGCTAACATTCATACCTTTTTGGAAATCTAAGTCAAGAAAATAAAATAAGGAAGATCATGGAAATCGCAGCCTTCAAAGTCAAATCTCGCAATCTGCCAATGTTGACCTTTGGCTATTCCAATTTGAATATCTAGAGCTACAGAAGTCCAATTAATGCAAACTCAATTGTTTTGGATTTCTGACTCAAAGACCTATCAACGCTCTACATTTCAACAAAAAAAGATGTCATATGAGGGAGATATGATTTTTCAAAAATGACATCTGAATTCTGTCAGCAAACAAGTTTCGTGAAGAAACGAGTCTAAATTACGTTCCAAAGCATCTAAACCGATATCCAAGTTTTTATTTCAGCAATTTAGCTCCTCTAAGTCAAAGCTTGAAGATTTCATGTAAGGTTATTTCTCCTTTTTAGAAAAATAGTTATTGAAGTACTTAAATGTAAACTGTCTATTTAAAGAAGGACTATTTTGTAAAATAGAGACTAGGGTTTCCTAGGATATAAAAAAAATGAGAGAAGAGAAAGGAGGTTAGCCAGCCAAGAAGAGAAAAACACCTTCTTCCTCTAAGAAACCCGAAATCATGCATTCCTTCTTCTTTTTGATTAGTTGTTCAACAAACATGCAAGGCTAAACTCTTTTTCTTAGTTACAAGGACACGGAAACCTTCGAATTTCAAGAACTGTGAGATTTATTTTACCTTTTCTTTTAAGTTTATATGATGAATATGAATGTTCTCCTATGTTTATTTTTCCTATGAATGTTTATTTTAATTGCTAGAGCGGACTCTAAGTTATTATTGTAGACAATTTATTGCTAAGTTTGATATCAAAACCAGAGTTGTTTATAAACTTGTGAAGCAACTGAGTTTAATAATTATGGTAGATCTACGTTATTAATCTTAGGGAGAACATTCAATCAAATCAAACATAGACTGCGGACAATTATATTTTCTTGATTAATCAACTTATTTAGTTCTTAAGGTTGCCATTGAATTGAATTACTAGTGCGGACACTGTGGTTGTTTGATGGTTAGAATTAGTTATACGATGGATCCGTTAAGTAACCAATGTTAAGAAGAGATAAATATTCAGAATATAAATTGATGTCTCATTTCCATGATCAGTTTTGATTTCTGTAGGTGGATGTTTACTTGTGACCAATGTTTGTTCTCTTGATAATTTTCTGATTTTATTTAATTTCGCTTAATAGTTTTCTGTTTTCTTTTGCTTTAGCCTAAATAACGTCCAAACCCCCCCAAATTGCATATCACTAGCATAAAAATCTAACTTGAACCTTCCTCGTGGGATCAACCACTTGCTTACTCTATACTATCTTGTGTGTTGTGTTTTAAAGTAAGATAATAAATTTGTACGACCGCAACATCGAACATTAAAAAAAAACAACCTCTATTATTATTTGAATACAAATTTACTATTTGTTAAAGAGGAGAGAGAAATATGATTATTATTTTTTTACTTCACCAAACCTCAACATGGATTTATATATATATTTTTTTGTTTATTTCACAACACCTCCTCTTTATCATTCATAAACGAAATTGAGAAATAATTAGGAGAAAATTATAGATATATCTTCAAACTATTTGGATATTATTAAAAAAAAATCAAATTATTTTTATATCAATTTTACTCTTAAACTATTTTGGTTTCTTATTAAGAACTTCCGTTAGAATTACTTGATAAAAAAAATATATTAAGTTCCTTATTTTATTAAAAGAAAACATATTTTAGATGAAAAGCTTTAAGAATTGATGGAAGTTCTTAATTGAGATAATTTAGTGTAAAATTGGTATAAGAAATTCTTTGAGGATAAAATTGAAACTACCGATATAGTTCGAGATCATTTTTAAAGTTTGCCCAATAATTATTAATTTAGAAACATACGTCGTCAAAGGAGATAATTAAAGAAAAGAAAAGAAAATCCTGGACCTCATATCCAGGATCAACGAATCAAAAAAGTAGTTGCAACTCATGGCCTCTTCAACAACCCAAGAGATGATTTATACGCAAAAGAGAAAATGGATATACTCAGACGGATACCAAATATAATTCCCATTATTGTTTGCTTAAGCTAAACTTCATTTTGCTTGAAGGACCCAATCAAAACTTGAATGGCAACACATTTTAGTCCTTGTTCATCTTCTTCAACAAACTTCTTACCATCCTCTTGTTTCAAGAATGAGACAACAGTATTGTTTAGTAGATTTGCTGTTACTGTGCCAAGAAAATCCACCTGGGTAACTCAGATTCATTCAAGAATCCAAGGTAGAAAGCATTTCCATATCAAATCCTCAAATGGGCATCCTCTGAATGCTGTCTCCTTGCAGGATGGTCAGTTGTTGATCCCCACTGCTTAATGTAGCTGTCTTTGATTCTCCTATCTTATTGTTTGGTTGTTAGTTACATTTTGTTTGAAGTAGCAAGAGTTAGGATGCTATTTCCCACGTTAAATTCACTTTGAAATGAGAGTAGTTTTTTGCTATGACTGACTTTAATGATCTTGCTAGTTGTAGGAGTAATGAACTTGTCTGAAGAATTTCTTTCGACTGTGCGCGAAGAACTTCTCATGTGCAAGAGTTTGAAAAGATTGATTGTGAAAAGCTAGGGTCAAAATAAACTACACATTGTCTAAAGTAACTAGTTTACAGTCAACATGAAAAAATTAAAGAGCTTTTGACATTGAGAAACTTGAGTAATCTAATCTAATCATGCGCATTGCAAAGTATATGGTTGCTATCTTATTGTAGCTAATAGGTCATATAGTTATGACCTTCCAAAAAGTTGTGCATGTTGATTATACGTCAAATGTCTACATTTCCCTTCTGTTCTCTGTTCAGTCATTCATTCTGATGCTTAGGAGAGATTTTGGAATAGGTTTAGATGGAAGTCCTACAGCCAAAGAACATGACAAGTCTCAAGGGAAAGAGAAGCCGGCCATTCCAATCTCAGAAGCAGAGAAAGAAGAGTCTACTCTCAGCATTACTGTTGTTGGAGCTTCAGGGGACCTTGCAAAGAAGAAGATTTTTCCTGCACTTTTTGCTCTTTTTTATGAAGATTGGCTTCCCGAGGTTCTATTTTCATTTCGTTATTAGGTTTCACGTTTTGCTTTGATTATAACTCTTTTTTTCAGATTAGAACTCTCTCTTCTTCTTTTTTCCAATGGCAGAATGGTGGTCGGCAATTTCTAATCTATCTTTCACTTAATTTTTCTTATGAAGAACTTTACAGTATTTGGTTATGCTCGTACAAAACTGACTGATGAGGAGCTCAGGAATATGATTAGCGGAACATTGACTTGCAGAATTGACCAGAGGTTTTCTACCTTGCCAGACCTTAGTTTTCTAATTCTTTTCGATTTAATGTTAACACCTAGGAGCACTTGCAGGGAAAATTGTGAAGACAAAATGGATCAGTTCTTGAAAAGATGCTTTTACCATGCGGGTCAGTATGACTCAGAGGGAGATTTCTCAGAATTGAACAGCAAGCTGAAAGAGAAAGAGGTTATTTGCCTTTTTTGCGGGATCTCAATTGATAGTGTCTTGTATGGTTCATATCACCTGTTGCATTACGCACAGAAAGTGTTTCTGGACATCACACCAGCGATAGGATTCAATTAGGGGATTTAGAATGATGTCATGAGCTTTGATACTAGATTGAATGATCTCAGCAATGGGGATTGAGACACGTGACAGCAAAATCATCATATATTTACTAGTACAAAATGCTGCACAAACTATTACGTAGTCTATTTAGTTATTTTGGTTGGTGATTTGATCTCAGTATCATGTATATAAAATCCTGCTGCAGCATATGACAATTGCAAGGAGGTGACCAATTCTCATTACAACCCTCACACTGGGAACCCATCATATCTCAAGAACTCCCAGCTGCTAATTGAGAAGGTGTTGCATATGTACAGTTGTGGAACAAGAAATGAAAATCGACTTCATTTCAACCTACTAGTAGGATAACAATTACCTGAAGTTTCATGTCCGCTCAAACTAAAGCAGGATGATTGTTGCATGGACTTTTAAATTGGCTGGAATTAGAATAGAAGTCTCCAATACAATTTAAGGATCCAAATTAGTATTATTTCTGATTTGATGGGAACCCCTTGGAATTGTATTTTTGACAGACTTGTTCTTTGTTGAATTTTCAGTTTTATATATATATATATATATATATAATAACAGTGGGCACGACTGTTGATTTAACATGATGTTTGGCATGTTAGATAGTTGATTATTAAGTACCTATTTTTTGAAAAATGAAATGCTCTTTTCAGGCTGGGAAAGTATCAAATAGGCTGTTTTACTTGTCAATCCCTCCAAACATATTTGTGGATGTGGTAAGAAGTGCCAGCCTTAGAGCTTCTTCATTGAATGGGTGGACAAGGGTCATTGTTGAGAAGCCATTCGGCCGTGACTCAGAGTCATCTGGCGAGTTAACCAGATGTTTGAAGCAGTATCTAACTGAAGATCAAATATTCAGGTTCATTAATTGCTTTTGAAATAGAAATATCCATAATATTGGAGAGATAAGTCTGCTTATGTTTTAAGTTTGGCAGGATTGATCATTACTTGGGAAAGGAGCTTGTTGAGAATCTGTCAGTGCTTCGTTTCTCAAATCTTGTTTTTGAGCCCTTATGGTCAAGGGACTACATCCGCAACGTGCAATTGATATTTTCTGAAGATTTTGGTACAGAAGGTCGTGGAGGGTGAGAGACATATGCTACCTGATGCGATCATGATTGCACTATCTTTTTTAATATTGTTCTTTCAAGAATGGAATTTTTCTTAACTATATTTTTTCTTGTGATCAGCTATTTTGATAACTATGGCATCATACGAGACATAATGCAAAATCATCTTCTGCAAATACTAGCACTATTTGCCATGGAAACGCCTGTTAGCTTGGATGCCGAGGACGTTAGGAATGAGAAGGTACTCAGAGTTGAGAGATCTTTCTTGTGCAATTATTACGAGTTGATTGTGATCTACTAACTGAATAAGCATGGCCTTATTCAGGTAAAAGTTTTAAGGTCAATGAAACCACTGCAACTTGAAGATGTAATTGTTGGCCAATACAAGGGCCACAGCAAGAGTGGTAGATCGTACCCTGCTTACACAGATGATCCAACTGTGCCGAAGGATAGCCGTACTCCAACATTTGCAGCTGCAGCCCTTTTCATCAATAATGCCAGATGGGATGGAGTTCCTTTTCTGATGAAAGCAGGCAAAGCTCTTCATACCAGGCGGTAGTAAAAATATTCTTGCCCTCACCACTTGTCCCCTCCCCTCTCTCTCTCTCTCCAAATATTCTAACAATATGTCCTATGACATTCCAGAGCAGAGGTCCGAGTGCAGTTCAGACATGTCCCAGGTAACTTGTACAAGCGGAACTTTGGAACTGATTTAGATAAGGCTACAAACGAGCTAGTGCTACGTGTACAACCTGATGAAGCTATATATCTGAAGATAAACAACAAAGTTCCTGGTCTTGGAATGAGATTAGATCGCAGTGATCTTAATTTGCTTTACAGTGCAAGGTACATTGTTTGAGTTCCTTGATTAGAAATAGTACCAAAACTCAACCACTTACAAATGTGATTAAAAATAAAAACATGTTAAGATCAAGAAAATAATTGAAAGTGACATCTTAGAATACCTTATCAGTGAGATTATTAAGGCTTATGTTTCAATTCGAAGGTATCCAAGAGAAATACCAGATGCATATGAGAGGCTACTTTTAGATGCCATAGCAGGAGAGAGAAGGTTGTTTATCAGAAGTGATGAGCTTGATGCTGCTTGGGCACTATTCACACCAATGTTGAAGGAGCTGGAACTGAAGAAAATAGTTCCAGAGCTGTACCCCCATGGCAGCAGAGGTCCAGTTGGAGCACATTATCTTGCTGCGAAATACAATGTTCGATGGGGAGATCTCAGTGGTGATGACTCATGAGTAGCCAAGAGCTCTATTTGATGATTTTGCATGCTCATGGCAGGTTTACTGAGCCTCTGGAAGTTTTTTCTTTTAAATACATGGTATGCTAAAGTAACAGGTGAGCTTCTGTGCATTCATCGACAATGAAAAGAGAGCATTTTGAGCAACAGAACAATTAAAATTCAGGTCATAAGCTTTTATCAATCTACGTGACTGTAAAATATCCAAGTGAGTTGAAAGATGGTTTGAAGCTGTCTTTGCCTGATGCTAGGTTGCTAGCCTAGCCAGCCAGATGCACAGATTGCAGAGCTGAACAGGAAGGGGAAAAAATTCGATGCCAGACCTTGCATTCGGGGCGGCGTTCCAGTCTTTTTCTGGAACATTACTCTCTATGCTGCAGATAAATTGCTTGGTGAAGGAGGATACTCTTGTGCTAAAAGCTTTATTCATTTCTCATGATGGTCGAATAGAACTGCAGAAATTTTATAGTCCCCTCCTATATTGTTATCCGTACATCAACTATGAATGACAAATTTGAAGTTCTCATGAATGCGAAGGAAATTTGTAGACATAACATAATGGATGTAGGAAATGTCCAGGATTTCATCTCATAAATTGATGATGAACTCGCTCTGGCAACTTGCGACTAAACTTGCGTCAAGCTCTTGGAAGACCTTCATGGCATTGCAGAGAGGCTCCTTTGGTAGAATTCGTGGATAAGCCCTAATTTCACTCAGTTTAGCCCTCCATTACTGGCATTTCCAAAACCAATTTGATTCCATCTTTCTCCTTTCCGTCAGGAAGACACAAGGCAGCCTGTACGAACTATATTGCTTCTCCCCGTCCGAAGTCTACATTCTCAATAGAAAGTCTTGTCTATTTATCTAAAATATATATTGAATGGGTATTAGATATAGTTTACATTGAATTGCTATAATAAAATTATATTTTTATCGTTTGGTGGAAAAATAAAAAAAGAGAGCCTTGAGAGCGGGGATACTTTGATTTTCTTCAGTGGCTCGTTTACCATTAAAAGATTAAAAGATTGTTGCTAGTTTTTTTTTAGTTTTTTTTTGTAAAATAAAAATATGCTTTTAACCTCAAGGTCAATAAAATTTGGAGTTGTTGACCAAGGCTTTTTTCAACTTTTTCAAAGGCTTTTAAACAATAAAAATACTTATTTACCCAAAGATCAAAAAAATATTGGGTTACTAGCTAAGGGTTTTTTTGGTTTTTCCATTCTTCGTATATAGTTAAAATACATTATTGGCCTTAGAAAGGGTAAACAAAAATAAGGTTTGCATTCCGGGATACTTTTCTACAATCACACTAGTTTTTTTAAAAAATTATTAGTGTTACGGGGATGTTTTGGTATTTTTCACGTTTTCTTTTTAATTTTTTATTCAGGGAAGCTGCTGACACATCCTCATTGCGCGTTAGCAAGTGTTTGGCGTCCGCACCACTTGGACAGCGCGTGCGACACCACTTGGTGCCTAAACATGACCTTCCGCCGTGTTTTTAGAAGCGTCACTGTGTCTTCTTTCTTATAATGTGGCATGTGATGGAGTATGGTGGTCAGATAGTCATCGCTGGTCATTTTTTTCCTTCATTCCTCTCTCCTGAAAGATAAAGTGCACGATTGTCCTTTTTATTTTTATTTTTTCAATTTTAGTCCTCATTTTTTTGATTTATTATTTCGTTCTTATTTCTTTTATAAAAGTTTTGTTTGTTTTCAATTTAGTCATTCAATTACAATTTCTCATATATATTTTTTTTCATTTCAGTCCTTATTCTTTTGATTTTTAATTTATTTCCTTGGCCCTTCTGTTAAAATTTTATTGGTTTTCAATTTTATCCTTCAATCAAAGTTCTTTGTTTTTGCTTTTTCAATTATCAGTCCTTATTTTTTTGATTTCTTATTTCATTCTTATTCTTTTTATAAACGTTTTGTTTATTTTCAATTTAATTCTTCAATTACAATTTCTCATATGTTTTTTTTTTATTTTGGTCCTTTTCTTTTGATTATTTATTTATTTCCTTGGTCTTTTTGTTAAAGTTTTATTGACTTTCAATCAAAATTTAAGTTGTTTTAATTTTTTCAATTTGACTCTCATTCTTTTGATTTATTTTTTCTTTTGTTAAACCTATTTTTCAATTCAACTTGACCCTCAAACTGAAAATTTTTGTTTGCCCCCTAATTATTTTTTTATTTTCACCCTCATTCTTTTAATTAATATTTTTTTTTAGATCCTTTTGTGTAATTGATTTTTTTTCTGGTTTCCGCTTTTGATGTTTGATTTATTGGGAATTCAGCTTCAAAATTATTATTTTTGTAGCACTTCCGATCTGATGACCCGAGTCACAACTTTGAAAAGTTAATGTTGTTCAAGGTCTTCTTTTTTTTTTTTTTTGCTTATTTTCTTTTATGATCTTATCATTCTGCATTAGTTTTTTTTTAATATTGATTTTGTGATTATGTTCTATTTCTTTTTTATGGATTTATCCTAATATCATGACCTAGGTCATGGGTTTTGCATACTATTTTTGGATAGAACTTTTTTTAAAATTGTCTTGTTTATGTTTGATTTTTGAAGATATTATTCTAATTCATATATGTTTTTTTTTTTTGTTTTATACAAATAAACTTTATTTTTTAAAATAGAAAATATTTATTTTTAAATAATATTTCTTGTATGTTCGCCCTAGCGTAATATTTTTTTCGAGTGTGGGTTTATTCAATCAATTTTATTTGTGTTTTTATTTTTATTATCTTTTATTGATTTAAATAAATAAGTTCAGTAAACACAATCGGGTAAATATCTCATTTTGTATGATTGAATATCTCGATCTACTTTCATCTCTTAATTTTTTCAATTTCTTTTTTGGTTATTGTTAATAATAATTTTTTTTACTTTCATAGATAATTATTGATTTATTTAATTAGATATTTACATTAGTTTTTTAATTTATACTTTAAATTTTTTATCTAAAAATACATATTAAAATAACTTGTATACCCAATTTTGTTTTTATAAAAATTATAATTCATGATATAGTGTGAGTTAAATAGTTAATAAATGAATGCAAAACGTGGAATATAAAGAAGGCGATGCTGTATTCGCTTCAAAATAGTCAATCCATGAACTGATGAAGTCCTCTCTGACTATTTGAATTGCATTTTGCACCTTCTCGACCGCAAAAGACAATAATGGGTTCTCAGTCAATTCTCCTGCAGTGCATAGGCAGTCAGTAGCACCCATTGCAGGGTGGTGGTGGCATACTTATTAAACCCTGTCCGGGAGTTGACCCGGCTAAGGGGCCGGGTCTTGAGTTTTATGGATCAACCCGGATCAATTCGGGTCGACCTGAAAATTTTTTTAAAAAAATTAAGTTTTAATATTTCATATGAAAAAATCCATGTAAATATAGGTTATACATATTGTAAATAATGAAATTTGAAAGAATATTTTAAGAAGTTTTTTATCCCACATTAAAAAGATACTATGTTAAGTTTTTAAGTTGAAGTATTTAAACAAAAAAAGTTTTTTATCCCACATTGAAAAAACATAACTTTTTTCTTGGGAATATAAAGTATATATACTAATAAGTTTCAAATCTCATATTGAAAAAAACATTTCTTTAATGGGAGCATAGAGTATATATATGAAAGGGCTTCAAATCTCACATTGAGAAGATATTATGTTATCCTTTTAAGTTGAAGTATTTAAACCAAAAGTTTTTTTTATCCCACATTGAAAAAATATGACTTTTTTCTTGGGAACATAGAGTATATATACTAATGGGTTTCAAATCCCACATTTGAAAAAAAAAAAAAAAAAAGGGGTCTCGTCCGGGTTTGCCCGGGTCACCCGGGACATAGGTCGCCCGGGTTTGGCCGGGCTATTACCACAACCAGTCTTTTATTAAACTCAGACCAGTCTAGTCACCGGGTCCCGGGTCGACCCGCCGGGCCGAGCCAGGTTTAATAACACTGGTTGGTAGAGTATTAATTATTTTTTAAAGTATTTTTTATTTAAAAGTATATTAAAATAATAGTTTTTTTGTGTTTTACAATTTTTTTTATATTAATACATCAAAACAATTTAAAAATATTAAAAAAATTATAAAAAAAAATTAATTTATTTTAAAAACACTTTAAAATACAAAAACAAGTGTAAGGGAAAAGTTTTCTTGGCTGAGTGGCTAGTACCATAGTTTTGAAACCCGACCTAGCGGGTTAATCCGAGACCCGGCTGACCCGAGACTGGAACCGGGCAGGTTTAAAAAATATTGAGGAAGTCACAACCCCAGGTGACCTAGAAAAACCCGGTCAAAAACCTAGTTGTAACCCATTGACTATTTTTTGTTTTTTTATCAAAACAATATCGTTTTGATTTATAAAAAAATAAGATTGACCCGGGCAAAACTCTTGACCCGGGCCTTGGGCCGAGTCGACCACCGGACCGGGTTTCAGAACTCTGGCTAGTACGTGTTCCTAAGGTTTGCCACCAAGTTTCGAACCTGGATTTGTTCATTTTTTGGCGAACTTTATTTTTATCTTTTATCTTTTTATGTTTGTTTCAAGTTTTTCTGTTTGTTTCAAGTTTTTTTTTTGGTAAACTTTGTTCTATTTTTTTTCCTACTGATTATTTTATCGTTTTAACTTCTTTTTTTCTTTTTCTTTTTGTTATCATATAATTTTAAAAAATAAAGTTATTAAACCAGTTGATTTCATGGCATAAATCACGAGTTTTGCAATTTAAACTGCATAACCTTGGTTGATTCAATATTCTGGTCTCAATAATTATTTTTAAAAAATGTCACCTAGAATAGTGAAGCTCCTGCCCTTTTCTTTTTTAATTCTCAAACTTTTTTTTCCTTTCAATTGCATCATTTTACGCTTTGATTATATGAAATTAAGCTCTAAATTAAAACGATGAGAAAATACATGGCTTACCCAAAATTTTTGAAAATTTTTATTGTGACCCAAAAGTTTATTTTGTTCCTTTTTCAATTTCTATGTTAGAGAGATGAGAGAGAAAGTTGTTGAAAATCCGTAAAAGAGAGAGAAAATGATTGATTGTCGCAATGCTTACAACAAAAATAGATGAGGTCTATTTAACAAGAGGAGTGTGATGGTGGTGGCTTTTTTTAAGGCCCTCATACGTTTGGCCACTCAGGTCCGCGTGCGTAGCTTGACTTGTTTTTGTATAAAAAACTTAAGCATTGAGTGTTTGAAGATTTTTTTATTGTTTTTTTAAATTTTATTTTTTTAATATTAGGTTAATTTTGAATTGGTCTTTATTTTTTTATCATATAATTAAAATTAAAAAAAAATATTATTGAGCTCATTTGAATCCGTAACCCAAGTCCCCGAGAGTTCACCTTTATTAATCGGAATCGATCCAATATATCATCATCTTGATGTTAAAAAAAAACGATATGAGCTTCAAATATTTTTTTAAAAGTCAAACCCCTTTTTTAACATTTGCCCAAATTGCCTCTAAACCCGTGTGTTTTGTCTTTGTTTTTTATGTTATTTTTTTATTTTTTAATTGGCAAGTCGACTGTGTCATATTAAGACAACCCTTACATAATTTATTTGTAAACCCAGACTTCACAAGGATTCGAGTTAGGAGTTTCAAGTTTGATTTGCTGACCGGGTTTAATAAAACATCAAAAAATTCTCGCAACTTCAATATTTTTTATAATTAATTTATTTTTTAATTTAACTAGCAGCATAGCACCGAAAATAAACTAGCAATAATAAAATACACGGGAATTATATATATTCAAATGCCATTTAAAAAAGTTACAACATACACAATCGTTACGAGTGTTTGTGTGGTTGTTGAATTAATAAATAAGCAATTTAATTGATAAAAACTAAATTGAAATACCAATTATAAAAATAAATAAATAAAAGATAATTGATATCTTTATCCCTCTAAAAAACACCCGAAAAAACACACAATCCGTCATTTTGGTTTAACCGGAGATTGCTACAATTAGCATAGCAATAATAGTAATATTTATTTCCGATAACAGGAAAGGATGAGGAAATTAGATCGAGTACCGATGATGGATAATCAATCAATCTATAATTAATTTTCCATCAGATTACGTTACAGAAGCATTAGCTCCTGGAAGGTGCTCATGGCAGTAACTGGCAAATCCAAAATCAAATTAATGCCCTTCTTTTCTTTTCCATCTGGTAGGAAAAAAGCTGAATTTTTAGGCAAGTTTGTGCAAGCAAACTGTGCTGGCTCTCCCCATCCAAAGTCTGAACACTCAATTGAAAGTCTTGTCCATGAAGAAACTTTAAAATAGGAGTGTAAAGGAAAGTCCTTTGCTCCCATCACTTCAAGGTAATCAATCCAAGACCTGACAAACTCCTCATTCACCATTTTTATTCCATTCTGCACTTCTTCCACTGCAAAAGATAGTGTGTTTTTAATCAATTCTCCTGCCCTCCCAGGGCAAGTGATTAAGACAATTCCGTTGCCAAAGTATCCTTTGGGAAGTGGTGGATTAAGCTTGGATCGAACGTCGACTACTAACAGAAGTGGAGTTGTTTGATCAGGATTCATCTGCAGTGCCTTGCAGCGAGCACGCCACACAAAAGCTGTGAGCGCTGTGAAGTTTGAGCAGCTTTTGATGGTTCCGTCCTCCATTGCCATGCTCTTCAGTATTGCAAGCTTGTTGGAATCAAACAGGAAGCATTTCGTCAGAATCTGCTCTCCTTGAAATGGATTTGATATGTTTGATACGTTACTGGTTTCTGCAGGAGCGTACTGGTCGAAATGAAAATCAATTTTAGGAGGTTGTCTAGACCTCAAAATTGATCTATCAAGAACTGGTTTAGTGGTTAACGGCATCCCTCTGGCTGTTTCAGACCATGATTTGATAAACTCCATTGCTGATAGCCCATCAGCTATTAAGTGGCTAATTGATAATCCCAAAGCAAAACCTCCACACCTGAACCTTGTAACCTGTAAAGGAAAACTTGGCAAGTATTTAACTACTACATTAATTCAGACAGACAAAACGTGAAAAAAAGAACAAAACAATGCACCTGTGCAGTCATTAGAGGGTTTTCCAGTATGTTCTCAGGATCTGGAGATCCATAGACAAGCTTCCCTGCTGTTTCAGAATGATCATCAATAATTACTTTAACGTCAACTTGATCCATGTTACAATTTGCTCTTGCTTCCACAAACAACACCCCTTCATTGGTACACTCCACATTATACTTCCCATCAGATCCTAATCTTAATCTCCCTGCGAGAGGGTAATAATGCACCAGAATCTTGGCCAGAGATTGTTTAAATGTGTCACTGAGGGTGTCACGACTGCCTCCCCATTTCTTTGCCTTGTAGAAGTACACTGTTTCCACGGAATGAGTGGCCATGTGATCAAGATTGCATAAGAAAAAAAACCCACTATGAGTCCTTGTTTCAGGTTCTATTAGAACGGGTTCTGACTTCTTAACTGAAAGCTGGTCACCTCCATGTTTTCCCGTTCCTTCCATGGAAACACAAGCACAACCTGCAGGACACTTTATATGAAATTTAACCATAAACAACTGAAGAGATGAGAAATAATGGAGACAGAATGTATCATAAAAATGCTAAATACCACCTTTACACACAACTATGGTTATGATTCTTCTTTTTCTATTTTCTGATAGCTGATGTGTCTTTATTACCTTGCATGTATGGAATGACAAACTACACTCTGCATTTTATACGCCACTAATTCCAGTTCTTTCATCAGTCGAACAATTACTCAAAGTCGATATTGGTTATTTGAGCAGTTAGGTCTGCATTTAGTAGTTGACATTTATTTTATGATATTAAAAAATAGCTAATAAGAAAATTATTTTATGATATTAAAAAATAATGTTTTTTTATATATAAACATTAGAACTGAAATGAACAAAGGGAAAAAAAAACATTAATCAATTATAAAAAATGAGTAGATTATAAATTAGTCTCTCTAGTTTTGAGAAAAAAAAAATAATTATGATTCTTTATTGTTTTAAAAGCTAATCATCCATTCTTTTGGCTATTGACTATGCTTGATTTGGTATTAATTTATTCCAAAAAAATGCCTTTTTTCTCACCAATCTTTCTAGAACTTATCATTTTCGGTTTGATTCGGTTTTTATCAAAAAAAATAATCAAACCAAAAATTTAAAAAAAAAAAAACCGAAACCGATTCAAACTGACCGGTTTCGGTTAGGTTCGGTTTTTTAGGACAAAAACTGGTTCAAACCGGTTTGGCTCGGTTTTTCCGGTTTGACTCGGTTTTTTTCAGTTTTTTTCGGTTTGGGTTTGGTTCGATTTTTTCAGTTTTAGGCTTATAAACCCGAAACCGAACCGAACTGGTTGATTTTTTTAAGATTTTAATCGGTTTTTTCGGTTATTTTTTTCCAGTTTTCTCAGTTTTTCGGTTTTTTTGCTCACCCCTAAATCTTTCCATAATATCTATTAAGAGTTTTTTAATTAGTCCTCTTGTTTTAAAAACGAATTATTTATTTATCTTCATATATCTTATGCTCTTTTCTATTCTATTTTACATTTTTGTTTAAAATATATATATATATATATATATATAATAGAGATTATGACAAGATTAATGATTAAAAAATGACAATTTTTAGAATAAATTAATATTCAATTAATCATAATCAATAATCAAAAGACTAAATGATTAGTTTTTGAAACAAGAAGGAGTAATTAATTTATTTCTCAAAACTCGAGAGACTAATTTATAATTTACTTTTAAGAAAATTTTATTTTTGTTTTTTAAAAACCAAAGTCGTTGGAAATAGACACATAACTGAAGACCCAATATGAACCAAATTTGAATTAAAGCAACCAATCTAAGATTTATGAGTGTTTTTATGAGATTGTATATTTGCATGTCCGAATATTTTACAGATTTTACCTTATCTATTTAATTCTTAAACATAAATGCAATAGGTTCCACGTCACTTATTTGTATTTTTACATCTCATTAACGAGAGCGTCCTTGAATCTAGTTTTGTGCAAATAAATTTGGATATTTTATTATGTGAACGGGTTTTTTCAAAAAATTCATACAAGTTGTGTTGTCATTATAGGTAACATAATCTGTGTTAAAAACCACTCCAATCTAATAACTTAAGCTATTAAAAGAGATTCTAAAATATAATTTATATTATTTTTTAATATTATATTTTTTATAAAAAAAAAATTATGCTATCAGGAACAAGATAATCTATCTAGTGACCTTCACTTAATAGTTTTGGAACTTGAATTGGTCCGGCGGGTTAATTCAGAACCGGACCGATTATTAATGACATGACACCATGATCATTAATCTCTCATCTCTCTTTACATATATCTATCTGAATTTCTTTTCAAGACCACTTTTTTTTTTAGAAAAAAGGTTTTGGAAAGGTAATATATGCTAAAAAAAAGTTTTTAGATAATGACACAATTATAGATTTAAAAAGAATTGAGTTGTTATGTTTCAAACAACACAGTCTACGTTATTATGCTGCTCTTAAAAACCCAGCCCCATTAAAATGTGCTATTTTGTGGAAAACAAATTGAATCTGTGCTCGTTTTTTTAAAATATTTAATGCTATTTTTTAAAAAACAGTCATTTAGTCTATGAAAGTTGCTGGAATTGCTCAAGCAATAATTTTGTAGGGACATGGAGGGATAAATTAGGCAATTAACATGTAAAATACAAATAAATTAACACAAAAACAAACAAAAATAATAATGAAATAACACAATTTTTTAATGTCGCGAGTGAGAACCGTGACATTTAATTAAATACCATAATAAAAAATTTAATTGATATTGTAATTCATAACTGTGATATCTATTTAAATTCAAAATTAATTAATCAACTAATTCATAAAAAAATTATAAAAATGTCAAAACTATTATTCTCGGATGAAATTTTTAAAATCTAAAAATATAATGGCCTGGGTAGAAATAATGAAGACAGAATGTATCATAAAAATGCTTAATGCCACCTTTACACACAACTATGGTTATTGGTTTTTTTTATTTTCTGATAGCTGACGTGTCTTTATTAACTTGCATGTATGGAATGACAAACTAAACTCTGCCAAGAGATTTGAGCCCAGTGGTAAAAGTTTGGGACGAAGAGGTTTGCTTTTTCTGTGGTCTTAGGTTCGAGCTCTGTGGTTGTTTATATGATGGTCACTAGAAGCTTACATGGTCGTTAACTTCAGGGCCCGTGGGATTAATCGAGGTGCGCGCAAGCTGACCCGGACATCCACGTTAAACTAAAAAAAAAAAACTTTGCCTTTCATATGCCACTAATTCCAGTTCTTTCATCAGTTGATCAATTACTCGAAGTCGATATTGGTTAATTGAGCAGTTAGGTCCCCATTTACTAGTTGACATTTAGGTTAGGTTTAAAATTTGGATTACCAGGCCCCAAGGGCCGGTGACATGCACGCATAAATAATAGAGAGCTCAGAAGTCAAAGGATTCTAGAAGCAGTGTTTGTTATTTAGTCTTGGAAACGTTTTTAAAAAAAAATTAAAAAAAATTATTTTTTTACTTTAAATTAATATGTTTTTTATCTTTTCAGATAATTTTAATATGCTAATATCAAAGATAATTTTTAAAAAATAAAAAAATATTATTTTAATATGTTTTAGAATGAAAAACACTTTGAAAAGCTGAGGTGTCAACCGTAACATTTAATTAAATATAAATATGACGGTTGAAATATTAATTGATGCGGCGATTTATAATCATGATATCTATTTAAATTTATAATTAATTGATCGAACGAATCATGAAAAAAAATTATAAAATTATTAAAACCACTAAAACCAGGCCTCGAGATGAGATTTTTTAAATGGAACACAGTAGTTGAATTAAAAGTCATGGTTTTTTTAAGGCATCATTTATGGTTTGCCACGACCAGACCTTCTCCTAGACTAGACCTGTCTTACTAGTCCATAAATACACCTGCTAGGTCATTTATAAAATTTATATAGGGTAAATACTCATCTAATTACAACAAATTCACACTTGACTGTTTATAATCACATACGAAAACTAATATGTAAACAATAATTTTTTTAAGATTTTAATCAGAGTAGTTTTCAGTCTAAAAGTTAGATAAAAATATATATTTTCACTAATAAAACATGTATAAAAAAAATTAAAAAAATTATAATTTTATGTAAAATAATCAATCATATATATATATATATATATATATATATATATATATATATATATATATATATATATATATATAACTGTATCCAACTAATTGGCCATCAGCACCCTTTGAAAGCATAACATATTTAGATGTTACTGCTAGAGTAATAATTACAGTAAGACATTTAGAAATAATAATCTTTAAATAATATTATTCTACCAACCAATTCTTTTAATTTACAGTATTAATTTTAAAAGAAGATCCTATAGGGAGGGGGGCATTTCTTATCGTTCCCTTCCCTTGTGAGAGGTCCATGGGCAAATCTCAACCCTAGTTAGCAGGTCCCCTTTACGTCCTATAAATTCTGGCAGATTAGGAACCCAGACTAGCCTGTCAGTACGGCTCTCATAAAAGGTCGGTCCGCTGTACTTAGCCTGCAAAAAGAAAAGAAAAATCTTTCCACAATTGATTTTAAATTAAATCCATGAGTTATAAATATTCCACCGAGATTGCTGATAAGACATGAGCATGCCATCCCCTTCAGTCCCTTCCCCTTCTGGTCAAAAAGAAAACGTTAATTCCACTCTCTTTTTAGGGAGCCTGCCTGCACGCTCTCCCTTAGTTTCTTTGTTTTTTTAGTTTAACGTGGATGTTCGGACCAGCTTACGCGCACCTCGACTAATCTCACGGGTCCTGAAGTTAACGACCATGTAAACCTCCAGTGGCCATCATATGAGCAACCACAGGGCTCGAACCTGAGACCATAAAGAAAACAAACCTCTTGATCTCAACTTCTTATCACTACTCCCTTAGTTTCTTGATTTTGTAATAAAAAGCAAAATTAAATAAATTAACTATAGAATTCCTCTTTGATATTTTCACCTTTTATATATATATAAAAAGAGCAAACCAAGTCAATATCATTAAAGTGTTTTCTAAGTCAGCTGTTACGGGTTGGGAAGAAAACATTTTACCATAAAACAAATGATTTTTACAAAAAAATTGGAACAAATATAATTATTATTGAGCACAACATGTTGGATAAAGTGATTAGCATAACATGTGATATATATTTTATGATATGATTAAAATATAACCAAATCTTTAAAACTTATTATGAAAATATTAGCATATGCTCATGCGTTCCTGTGGTGTCTTTTTTCAAAATATATTTTTATTTAATTATATAGAAGTTAAAATAAATATTTATAATAAAGATTATAATTAAGATTTTAAACAAAAATTAGTTAAAACTTTGTTTTCTCGTTGGTATGATTTTTCTGTTTAGATGATAACATGTTTTTTTTATTATTATTTGTAGTATGGTTTATTGAATGAAAACTAATAGTAATTAAATACTAATGACTTCAATTGAAGAGAAAAAAAATATTTTTTAACAAAAAACTCCTTTTTTCTTATTAATATATTTCCTTTTGTTTTTTTTTGACAAAAACATATTCTTTATTAAAAACATTTAAATAAAAACTTATTATGATCATGAAAATGTCCCAATAAAAAAATAAATTCATTATTTTTTACACACTTAAATAAATAAATATGGGAATAATAAGTATGAGAAAATTATACAAAGGAAATAACAGAATAGATACTCTATTATTATTATGAATCCTAATGTGAAATTTTTGAAAAACATTTGCATGCTACTTTAATATATATTAATCATAAAATAATTGATTATATTACCATAAAAGTCCTAATATTCTTGAAAACTATGGCATAATTAGATAATTATTTGAATACCATTTTAATAAATTTATTCAACGATAATTTAATTTTAAATTTTTTAATATATATATATATATATATATATATATATATATATATATATATATATGTGTGTGTGTGTGTGTGTGTGTGTGTGTGTGTGTGTGTGTGTGGTTGTTTAACAAATAGGCTAGGCACGCTTGGGCCTACAAGGACTGACCCACGTGTTTGGCTCAAAATAAAAAAAGCCTAGACGTGCACGGGCTTAGAATGCTAAACTGACATTTATGGCTTTATTTTTTAAAAAAAATGAGTAGATGACTAGCCATTCACTACCAGAGAATATATTGTCCACTTGAACAGACAATGCATTATTTTTTGGTATAGATTACAACCTTTTTTGGTGGCTAAAAAGTTGGGATCGAAGTTTCTTAATCCCATATAACAAATCTTTAACTTTGTTTTCACCTATAAACATCGAAAATAAATCTTATAGACCTTATTAAGTTTATTTTAAACTCGTAAAGGTCCTCCAATTAGTCTAAAAAAACGCAAAATTAAATTAAATAAAAAAGAAAATTTCTAACAGACCTTTTTCTCTGCCCTCTTGTTTTGCAATGACATCTTTTCTCCTGTCTCAGAACTTGAGGATTGAAACATAAAAAAAAGTTTTATGACTAAAATGTAAAATCTCAAAACTATAAGGATCAAATAAGACATAAATTGAAACTTTATAAACTAAATTGAAGTTTCTTATGCCTTCTTAGCAATGGGCTTTGTTTATTATTTATTTTGTTTATTTTGATCCTAGTTTTCTTAATTTGATTTTTAACTATAGCTTGAAATTCTATTTCATAACATCAAAATTTAATTTAACACCAGACTATTCATCAATACTTCTCTTATATAAGAACATGTAAAGTGAAAGAATTTTAACATATAAGATCATGTTAATATAACTTGGAATGATGAAATTGCAAAGAAACAACTTTAAATGATTAAAATAAAAAAAATACACTCTAGAAATGAATAGTGCAATCCACAATGTTTTGAATTTGAGTGAACAGTGAATTCCACTTTTCACAATAACCAATTCTTTTAGTTTCGTTCGTATAAAGTTTAAAAATAAATATACTAATGAGCTTTCCTTTTAGAATTTTCTCATTTTAATCTGGATAGCTAGAAAAAAAAATCAAAACTTAGGTTGATGTGTCGATCCATAAGTTAACCAACCGAATTTGTGCATAGGTTTAAACTATATCAATTTTTAGATAAGATCTTATTACAATAAAATTTGAAAGGTAAAAATCATTATAGAAATTCATATAAAAAAGACCATTTTGTCATTTTCAAAACAAATCAAATAACTAATAAAAATACCCTTTTAAAAAGAAGTGTAAGGTTTCATACTTTGATGAATGAAATATAAGTGTGTTGAGAGTATTATTCTATTTTAGTTCTTCAACGAACTGAATCGACTTACCGAATAACAATATTTTTGTGGCGTCATCCTACACTTCTTGTTCATGAATTGCTATTTGTTGGGTGCGGGTTTCAGGTTTCAATAGAGCTAGTACTTAGGTTCAAGGTAGTTTCTATGACACACTTCAAAACATGATTTCTTTGCTTTTCAGGAGTTGTATCGTTTGCGTGTACACATGATCACAGGGTTCGCATTACTAGTGGTCAAAGGTGTTTTAGTATTTTAACTATGGCTTTTTTTGATACAATCATATTGATGGAGGAACAACTTAGTAATTTTAAAAATATACTATTATTTCAAAAAATTGATGACGTGTGTACTACACACGTTAGCGCATGGGCTGCTCCCATGCCATTTGAGCGGCACGGAGGGAAGCTTTATGTGGCCAAATAATAGCTTCTAATGTGGTGTTAGAATCGTCTCAGAGGTCCCTCCATCCTCGGGCATTGTATGTGGCATACTGATCTCTAGTTTGAAGTTGTTGGTCTTTTTTTTCTTTTCTTTTTTCTATTTCCTCCTCAATTTTTGGAAACTAACCTTGCAAAATTTCAAATTAGCCTTTCAATTTGTTTTTCCTTTAGATCTAGTCCTTTTTCTTTTTGTGATTTTATCCTCCTCCAGTTTGTTTTTTCCGATTAGATTTTATCCTCATTCTTTTAATTTTGTTTTTACTCTAGCAAATTTTTTAAATAATTTATTTTTCAGTTTCATCTTTTAACATTAAATTGGTTGAGAATTAAGCTTCTTGATTGAAGCCGGAACTAGAATTTTATACGTTGCAAATTTAGAAAATTAACCCAGGTCTAGAAAATTTACTTGGGTTTGCTTGATTATTATTTTTTAAAAACTCATGTTTTTTCAGTTTCATCCTTCAATTTTTATTTAATGTGAGATTGGGCTCTGTTATTTTTTTTTATTTTCTTCCTATTGGATTTCTTACTGATTTTGAAAATGACTCGGGTTGTTTTGAATGAGTTGTCTTGGGTCTTTTTATTTGTCGTTTTTAGTTAAATTTAGTTTTTTTTAAGATATATATTTTTTAATTTAATTTAATTAATTAATTTAATATAAGCATGAGATGCTCACTTTATGATATTTTCTTATCTCATGTTTTTTTTTTAATTTATCATTTGACATTTATTTAATTAGAGATTGGGGCTTGCTAATATTTTTTATTTGCTTCCCATGGTATTTTTCATTAATTTTGAAAATGACCTGAGTTACCTCTAATCTTTTTATTTGTCATTCTTTGTTATATTTATTTTTAAAATGATATTTTATTTTTAATTAAATTAAATTAAATTAGTTTATTAAGTATAAACATAAGATGTTTATTTCATTATATTTTATTTGATTTAATTAAATATAAGCAAGGAGACAGATTAGGAGATTTCAGTATTAATCCATTAGCCACCTAAAGAGTTTCTCATGACATGAACATTTTTTTAGTGCAAAAAACAAAAACAAAAAACATTAAATATAGCTCCCAGAGTAGCACTGACCAAATAACTAGTTTATATTATAAGAAATATTAAATGGTGGCAAGGGTTTATTATGCAAAATGTATTATGGATCCCCTCATAAGATATTTTGCACTCACTATTAACAATGTATTTTTTTCATCCTTTTTTTTTATTTAGCCCTCATTGAATCAAATTATAAACCAATTTTAGCTAATTTGTTAGGGGAATATGAGATTAAAAGACATATGATTAAAGTAAAAAAAAAAACAAACAGAGAAAATGGATGGCTTTTACAAATTTTAGGGTGAAATACCTATTTTGCCTTTTAAAAAACAAGGAAACATTTAAAGGGGGAAATTATATCCTTTTGTTTTTATAATGCATAGTGAAAATGACCTTTATACACTTAAATTCAAAAAAAATTAAGGCTTATATTATGTTGTTATCTTTTTCATTTTTAATGAATAGTAAATTGACTTACATGTCATTTAAAGTGGATTTTCTATAGCTTACAATCAGGAGTATTTTTGTATTTGCACTTAATATTTTTTTTTTTTTGTAATTATAAGGTTAGTTCAGGGGAAATTGTGTAATGTATATATATAATTATGAGGTTAGTTTAGGGAAATTGACATGTATATGCATGCGCCAATGTGTGGGTGGCCCCTGCACTCTTCAAGCGGTATGTGTGAGGCCTTCCAGTTGCAAACGTTGTCTTTCACGACGTCGCCTCCATGGAGAAGCGACTTGTGTGGGCAAAAGGCGTCTGGTTTTTTACTAACAACCTCTCTCTCTCTCTCTCTCTCTCTCCCCTTCTTGATTTTCATGCATGCACCTTCAAAATCTCAAAGAAACCCTTTAATTTTTAACCCTTTTGGATTTAACCCATGTTCTTTTGATTACTATTTATTTTATTTGGAATAATTTATAAAATTAGAATTCCTTTTCAATTCAACCCCATTTAATTTTTCATCTTTCAAATTTGGTCCCTATTTTTTTATTGATATTTGTTTTGTTGAAGATAATTTTTAAAATTGATTTTTTTACAATTTGATCCTTATTTTTTTATTGCTATTTTTTCATCTTCCTTAGTTTTCTTTTCTTATCAAATTTCATCTTTATTTTTTTATTGCTATTTTCTTCACTTTGAAAGTTTTTTTTTAATTTTTTTTCTCAGTTTCATTCAAATTAAATTGGTTCTGAATTGAGCTTCTTGATTGAGCCAAAATCTAAGATTTCATGAGTTGCGAGTTTTAGATATTAGCTCAGGTTTAGGAGGTCCGCCTAGGTTGTCTTGATTTTTTAAAATTGATTTTATTTTTTCATATTATCCTGCAACATACAATTAGTTTTAAATTATTTTTTTTCAATTTAGTCATTCAACATTGGATTGTTTTGTAGTTGACCTTCATTGTCTTATTCAATTTGCTTTGGTTAATGACTTTTTTATTTACCTTTTATTGGCACAAATAATCATTTAATTAAATTAGTTTGGAATTGAGCTATAACATCTCCAACTTTTCAATTTCACTTTATCAATTTATTTTATCCACTATGATTAGAATGTAAAATCAAGGATTTTTTATATATTTTTTAACATGATATTTTAATCCTGTAAAAATTTTGGCAGAGTTTCTTCTAATATTTAGTGTTCCCAGGTGTCGACATCCTTATTTTTAACAACTCAAACATTCAATCCAATTGTTCTAGACTATTTTCATATTCAACAATCATTATAACACTTCTTTTCCTCCACAATATAAAATATAAATAAGATATAAGAGAAGTAATAAAAAGAACACTAACGCTTTTCTTTTAAATAAAAATACTAATTATGAAATAATATTACTGATTGGTTATAAAACTAAAATGTTACCTGCTTTCCAAATTCAAAATTCAAATGTACATCAAAGAGCATTTTCAAAATTATAATACATGGAAAGTTTACAAAAATCAATATTACAACCTTAGTAGCTATTAAACACAAAAGTAATCTACTACTCATCACAAACATGAGAAGATCTTGAAATCAAGATTTAATTATTTTAATGAGAAAACTTTATTTAATGACCATTATAATAAGAAGAAATTATATCTCCTTAATTATTATTCTTATTATTTTTCATTTTCTTTCTAGTACTAACATATCATGAAGATAAATTATTTATCTAATTAGATACTTTAAGGTTATCCCATTTACATAAAGTTTCTATTTGCCATTATTTTCATTTAAACTTTAAATAACATTTCTTCCTGATAATCAAGACTTTTTGATGCCTCTAGTACCACCCAGGTATTAGTTGATTTTATTTTATCCCGGTCATTGAATTCTTTGATACCTCTAGTACCATCCAAGATATTAGTTAGTTTCAGTCTTGGTCGTCAGATTCACTAACGTTTCTAGTACCACTCAAGGTACTAGTCAATTTCAATCCATCATTCTCAATATAGACATATACAACACTTCTAGAATTTAACATCGACTAACATTTAAAACTGCAATATGAAGAAAAATATGAGTGTGAGATTAATTATTACCTGACGCATGTGCTCGTGCTATCGCTCCTAACTAGTTCTTTGACTTGACAACTTTTCTTGTACCATTATGGTTACAATTATTATCAGAAATGTAACCATCAACCATATCTTGGTCAGATTAGGATTATTCTTTAACAACAATTTCAAACAACATTAGAAATTTATAAAATATTAGTCAGATTATTCTACTCGACCCCCAAACATTATTTGGTATTTTAATTATATCTAGAGTTATAGGACTTTATTTTAGGCGTGGTTGGTCTTTTCGGAAAGGTAAAATGTAAGGCTACAACTTTTATGAAGAAATCAATACCCATTTCTGCCATATACCTACCTGAAATCACCCTTAACAATAACATATCATTTGTAAAAAAACTCAATTTGACCTTCCTTCTATTATTTGTCCATAATGACAGTTTTATAACTTTAAATTTTGCAAGATCAGTTTCCTTCTAAAGTTAACACTCGTCAAATCGAACAAAGTTTAACAAATTATGGTCCCCTCCCTTTTAATTTCTACTTTTGATCGAAACTTTATGATCAAGGAAAATGGCTTTAAATTTTCATTTAAGGGATTTTACTAATTATTCAACTTTCTAGTACAGCACACATAATTTCTAAATACAATTCCCTTCATAATTTCATCAAGCAAATTCATTTTCTAATTTCTTTCCCTTAGGCCAAAACCTAGTAAGTGATAGGGATAAGTTTATTTTCAATTTTTTCCCAAATTAGATCATAACCCATTCAATATTCACATAAATAAGCATTAATAAAATACTACATTAAGCATTAATTCAATCATTCATTTAAATCCATATTTCATAATGTATTCTTTAATAAAAATTGTACTTTTCACATGACATACATATAATTAAAGCTTACTTTAAAGCTTCTCACCTCATAATCACAAGAACTTAAAGAAAAAAAGTGTTAGAAACATGTGTTTCTTTCCCTTCTAATTTCTCCTCCCAAACCCGCCACCTTCCATACCAAATTACCCTAAGTTTTCTTCATTTTTCTAAGCCTAATCTCCTCTTAATCTCTTCCTACCCCTTAATTTCTAGTGTAAATGCATGAATTTAGGTAGATTATTGCAGGAATTATGAAAAAAAATCCATTCCTCTCTCATTCTCTATTAAGCTGACCACTCTTGGCTTCATTTAGAAGCCAATAGTGCTTATATACTCATTCTTTAGCCTTTAAAGACAACAATGCCCCTCTTTCTAATAGTCTAGTGTTTTTTGTTTAACCGGATATTCTATCTCGTCAAACTGACAATTTTAAATTTAACATAATTTTTTTATCCATATTATTATTAACATGACAATCCCCCAATTTAATTTTACACATTTTATTTTTGAATCAAAATTTTTAATATTTATGAATCTTGAAAAATTTTAACCAGGGTTTACATGAGCTTTTTGATTGAGCTCGAGTCTAATATTTCACAAGTTGTGAGTTTTAGAGATTAACCCAGGTTTAGGAGGTTCGCCCGGGATGTCTTGTTGTTTTTAAATTTATTTTTTTATTTTATCCGGTAACATTAAATTGGTTTTTTTTTTTTAGTTTAGCCATTCAACATTGAATAATTTTATAATTGAGTTTTATAATTTTATTCAATTCGCTTTCGTTAACAACATTTCCTTTTACCTTTTACTGACATAGATAATCATTTAATTAAATAAAATATTTATTCTAAGAAACAGAGTTATTATTGAGTGTATGATTTGTATTACGATGTCAAATATCTTAGTCTTATGAAATATCAATTTAATTAGTTAGATTTGCAAACATTCCAATTCATAATTGAGAATTTTTTTATGTCAAAAAATGTGTTAAAAAAACTTATATATTAATCTTTTTGCTGAAAAAAATATTATCTAACCTACAACAAAAGCACGCAGTGGTGGAGCCACATAGGATCAAGAGGGGGCAATTGCCCCCTTAATTTTTTTTTCAAGATACTTTTTTATATTAGAATATTAATAATATCTTAACAGATTTAATTTTCTTTGCTGGCTACTAATTAACCCAAGTTAGCTATTGTTAACTTACAACATAATTTAATATATAATATATATGTCCAACACATTTCACTAATCTTTTCCCTTTTCTTTCTTTTTCTTCCATTAATTAACCAAGAGCCTTTCTTTTTTCTTTCGAGCTACTATTCTTGTCTCTTTTCCTTTTGCAAAATTTCTCTTCAAGTTCTAAGTTATTAATTAGTTAAGCAAATAACCTCTTATGCTTTAGGTAAGTTTTCTTCATCTTTTCTATTTGTTTCATTGTTTAATTTTAGTTTTATTTCTTTACAATTAGTTATTGAAAATGTTAGGATTTATATTAATATAAGAGTTTGTTGAATTAATATGTGTATGAGTAATATTATATGCATATGGATATGAATTGAAATGAGTTTTGATGAATTGATAAGTATTTTGCTATGAATTTCATATTAAAAATAGATGGTGATGAACTTAGTAGTGATTAAAAATAAAGTATAGAACAACTCAAAAAATTAAGGACACAATAGAGAAATAAAAAAAAAATTTAACATTTAAGTTTAACCCACCTGTAAAAAACAATAAGTCAACAATAACAATATTAATTTGTCATGACAATCCTTTTAAGCTATGGTTTTAGCTACACTCTACCATATGTCATCATAGAATTGTTGCCAAGAACTTCAGTAGTCCTTGGAAGATTTAGAAAACACAAGCATTGAACTCATCCTAAACTAAAAACAGATGAATGACAGTTTGATTGTATATATTAAAAAAATATCTTTGATAAGATTGATAATAAAGTTATTATGAAACGGTTTTAAAATATAAAAGTCGAAAAGAACAATTATAATGTAAGTTTTTTTCATTTTGAAAGTATTCTTAAATTAATTTTGTTTAATGAGTTAGTACATATATTTCAAATTGATTTCTCTATATAATGCATGTCTATATAATATATAATATCAAGTATTTATTAATAATTTGTTCTCTCATTTCAAAAATCCTGGCTCCGCCACTGAAAGCACGGACTATATAAAGAGGTTGAGGAGCCATGACCATCACTTGCATTTCCAAACTCGCCTATTTGGCATTGTAAAGTGCTTTTGAAAAAATTTGATTTTATTTTTATTTTTTATTTTGCTTTAAAATAATATGTTTTTGATGTTTTCATATCATTTTGATGTGCTGATGTAAAAATGATTTTGAAAAAATAAAAAAATATTATTTTAATATGTTTTGAAATGAAAAGTACTTTAAAAAGCAACCACTATCACACTTCAAAACACCCTTGAGACTCCCGCTTGAAATGAGTAGTAATTCCCATTAGCAGAAACGAAATGTATTAGTTTTTTATATTCAAAATGAACAGTAAAAATGAAAGGACGTCGTTTTTAAAAATAAAGTTTAGTGAATTTTTTCATGCCAAGGTTCCAGACTCTTCAATTTATTTACATTAGTTTTGCCTTTAAGAATAAATAAATACACAATTTGCAATAAGACCCTAACTCCTCGAGTGAGACTAGAAGAGGAAATTTGAAGAGAGAAGTGGAAGGAGAGAGAACAACAAAACCTTCCATTTTCGAAGGTCATTATGATCAAGTGGGATACCATCGAGTCCACCTCGATGGATAGGGTTAACCAATGGCTATACCAATGTCCATGATTGTTGGCGAAGGGAGAGACTTAAATTGGATCTGAAAATGATGTTATAAATTAAATTAATTTAATTTTTAAGAGATTTAAGGCATATTAATGTCTTTTTAAGTTGAAAATTATGAAGGGTGTGTGGGTTATATTAAAGTATTTTTGAATAAAATTAGTGTAACACATCATAAAACATATGAATTATCAAAATATTAAAATGACACTGGTCAGGTTCTAAGTTTGCTTTTTAGAGATCACTAGTTCGAGTTTTATAAATCTCAGGGTCACTAGAGGTTTACATGGTCATTAACTTCAGGGGCCGTGAGATTAGTCAAGGTACGCACAAACTGATCATGACACCCGCATTAATAAATAAATAAATAAAAATAACTCTTATTATTAATGCTGGTCTGCCACCCAATCCACTGACAAAGGTGACCACAGTTGAGGCGGTGGTGAAAATTGTTACACAAAAGGGTGGCTATAATACACAAACATCTTTTTGATAAAAAATAAATATTCATTTCTATTCTATATATTTATTGCCATCTCTTTTTTAAAGGACTGCTTACATATTAAAATTTTATTTTCATTCCTTTTTTATTCCTTTCAAATAAAGTTATTATCAATACTATTCTAAAGTTATTTTTAATTTTCAATTGGCACAGAGAATTTCAAATTAGCATTTAAAAAACATATATATATATATATATATATATATATATATATATATATATATATATATATCACAACCTTTTTCTATTTTAGCTGCAATATAATATGCTTGGGTTGTTCCAATTAATGTGTTATAAACTTATAATTTAATGGTGGAATCGGTATCCAAATAACAATAAAGAAACAAATCTAAAATCTAAAATCTAAAAGATTATTAAATCTATGTTTAAGATAGAGTCTCATGAAAATATTCAATCTGTTGTACATATTATTATAATTTTAAAATTTAATCTGGTTTAACAGATTGACTTGAGACCCGATTGATTTGGAACTGGAACCAAGCTGAATTTCAAAAAATAAGAAAAATTAAAAACTCAGGTGAACCAACTGATCTGGCCTGGTAAGACCCGGTCAAAAACTCGGTTATAAATTGTTGACTATTTTTTTAACCAAAATGATATTATTTTGATTTATAAAAAAATTAAACTACTGTATTGCTCTACATTCACACACATTATTTTCCCAGCATTCTCCCAGGTGCGTCGATGTTGCATGTCTCATATTGACAGATCATACAAAATTAAAAAAAAGATCTAAGTACTTATGAACAGCAAAATAAGCTTCAATTTGAAGAGCGAGGGCAGGGTGGAGCTGCTCCTCGAGGTCAAGCACTGTTCGAATTTGGGATAATCCTTTTAGCGGCAGTTTGGTTCCATTGCGCTGCTAATGCTATGAAGTATGAACTGCTCTCTCTCTCCCTCTCTCTCCCTCTCTCTCTCTCTCTCTGAACTGTGCTGTTTTAGTTTGATACTTTGATGAGCCCATGGTTGTGCTCGCAAGTACCTTGAAGTGACGAGCCTCGCGTTCCAAGGGCTCCATCGGCTTGCCTGGCCACCACACAGGCAAATCATTACTGCAATTCACTGCCCGAGTTACCTTTTCATAGATTCTATAGAACAAATTGTACATAGCTAATAATCATCACAAATCATATGCTGTGGCCACCGGGGCACAGACATGAGGGACAGCAAGTTCACGCTTGATTTTCTAGTTTTTATCACGGTTTGGAGAAAACTCAACCTTTTTATCATCACAAATCATATGCTTTGGATTTGGTCATTTCTTCATGCCACCTCAAGTGCTTTTTGTTGTGTCCTGCACCCTCGAAGTACCCAGCTTGTGCCTGGTTTAACAGGCAGTGGAATTACATGTCCATATATGTAGGAGCACTGCAATAAGATGGTTTCTTTCATCAAAACTAAAATAAAAATAAAAAATCTCTACGTTATATACTCTACAGTAGCCTTCACAATTACGTGCATCTTTTTTTTCTTTGATAACTCTATGAAAAATAAAAAGAGACCCGTTTGTTTTATAAGAAATTAATTATTTGATAACCCATTTGAAAAATAAGTAGCATGAAGTGTTTTCAACTCAAAGAAAAGCATACAACTCATTTTACGAGGGGAAAGTAGTGTTTTCCTCCTTTAAACTTGGGAAAAAACCTTTCAATTTTCAATATTTTAAAGAATAAAAAATATTATTTTCTATATATTTCTCCTTACAAAACCAAATATAGAATCTAATTCCCAGTTTATTTTTCATTGTAATTCATTTCTTAAAAATATTTTAATAAAAAATCACTCCCCAAATCCATGTAAATCTATCACTTATCACTATCAACGCTCAGATGATGAACCGAACCTCATACGTTCCCAGAGAATTAACCAGCACAAAAGATGAAATGAGTGCCTGCTAAAGCATTTATTAAACTGTTTTTTACCTGTTTTTTCTTACAATTTTAACGTGATAATATTAAAAATAATAAAGATATTATTTTAATAAGCCTTTAATTAAGAAAATAACAATACCAAATAAATAAATAAATAAAAAGGCTCATAGCATTCGATCCCAGTCAATGGTCATGCATGCTTGGTAGTTGGTAATTGGTTGGGAAAGACTGATGATGATATTTCTTTGGCTTTAGTGTCCGCATAGCCACGGGCAGGAAAAACTTTAAGAATTTCTAATTTGAATTCTATATTTAAAGATGGCCTCGTCGTCATTGTTATCCGTTTCCCCGCTAAGAAAAAACATTTTTTATTCTCCATTCCCCTTCGCTGCTTTGACTTCCTGTCATCATTTTTATACATTTTTAACCAAAAGCATGGATAAATATTTTATCATTGATTTACCGAAAGAAAATATGATGAAGAATTTCTGCCAATAATTTCGGACGAAAGCATGATATGATAAAAAAATTATATTAGCATTTCCATAAACATTGCTGACATATCAGATGGAATTTTCATTAGCAATTCAAAAAAAATAAAAATGGTTAGATTTGTCTAGTTAAGATTCTTCGTGGGATGTCGTGATTTCTTTCTTCGTTTTCTTTAGGTTTCGTTTTTCACTTTAAAATGTTGATGTGGTAAGATTTCTCAGCGAAACTGTAGATGCAGGGAGCTCGCAGTGAGCTTGTAGTGAGAGCAGGTTCAGGTGAGTGAACTAAAGATGATGGGAGGTGCCCCCGCAGAAACAAAATTTTACTAAGCTACCTCTGTATTTCCCGTTAGTGTTCATGTACTATATTTGAAAATCCTTGACTATACAAAGAATAAAAACTAAAGCAAGCTCGTCGATAAAGTTTTCACTTGGAAATGGACAAGAGAGTACAAAAGAAAGTTGGTCCAAAGAGTGGTACGTGTACAAAAGCACCTGAGCACACCTTGGCTAAATAGAAGAACCAGCAGTTTCTCACATGAACCTGAAACTGAACCTAACTATATCTCCCCGCCGTCTTTGCAGGGCTGGGAAACCTCCAAGAACACCCCAGCCTCTCGAGAAAAGAAAGAAATGCTACAGAATTCGTGTCAAATTGACCACAATATCAAAGGAAAATCTATCCACAACATGTACTGTAAAGACGTGTATAAACTACATGTATAGCGTATCAATATACGCGTATATACATGGAAAGACTCTAAATCGCAAATATATATAGAGAGAGAGAGGTGGAGGAGTCTCCCTTGGGACCCTCACATTGCGTCTTTATCTAGACCTTTTTGTCCTTGTTTCTTTGTAGCCCATATTTTCCTTTTTTTCATAGCTTCGCTCCTTATATATTGTTTATTAATTAATGTCTTCCTCCTCCTCCTCCTCATCATCATCTAGCAGTGGCAATGGCAATGGCAGCGGTGGTGGTAATTACGGTGCAAGAAGAGCCGGTGAGTACGAAGGGCCATCAAGGTCTCGTCCAAGAGCCATTAACGAGGTTTGGCCTGAGCCTTTTCTGGAAGCTCTTGCTGCCCAAGTCGCCATTGATGCTTCTCGCCTTGTCGGCCGGCTGGTCGCGGCACAGGCACTTGCCAATGTATTTCAGGTAAATGTATTCTCTTGAGACTCACGATGGTTTTAATCTTACTCTGTGTATGCATAAGAAGTGGAGGCCATTTTGTCTGTCGCATCAATGGGTTTGTCTTGTTGAGATGTGTTAGCTGTTTTGAGAGGTAATTATGCTAATCAGTTAGCAGCCGGGTAGGCTGAGAGGTAGGCGCAATAGAATAGAGTCACTTATCACCATCCGGTGGATATGGTACCGAAAATGGACAAAAACTTGGTCTAGTCAAAGCACTGTTTGGAATCTGTCAGGGAGCTAAAATGATGTTATGAACTCCATTGGTTTTGTATACAAATATAGATTCTGAGACTCTTCTGTTTTTATTTCAATGGAAACTGAAGAAATGCTGACACAGGGTAACAGCAGCTTGGGTTGGATGTATACAAGCATCCAAGGAGAAACCATACCTTTGGAAGGAACTGCTTTTTAATGGGTCCATTTCTAACTAAATTTATGTCCCTTTTGGATGTAGCAGTTTCATCTTGGCAATTTTTAGTTGCTTCATCTTTTGAATGCTCCTAAAGAAAATATCCATTTTTGGACCCCGTTTCATATCTTGCGGAAAAGGACTCTTTTGGTTTTGAATTTCTCTTTCCCTTTCCTGGCATGATTTTATTTTAGCTCTATAATCCCTTGCCTTTTTGACTCAACTTTCTTACCTTGCTAAAAGATCCATTGAAATAACTTTTCTAATGCTAAAATGTGGATAGAGACGTTTGAAACCTACTTTTAACTCGGCTAATACTTTTAGACTTCTGCCCAGATTCAATTTTTCGGGAGCAACATTTTCTTTTTGCTGTGGAAACAACCATCTCCGCTTGGTTTTTAGGTAAAGCCAAATTTGGGGGATTGACTTGTTTATGACAGTGAATCGAACATTCTAGGGTTTTGTTCAAACTGAATTTCTCAATCAAACAAAACCAAAATCTTGGTGATTTTATACGAGGAGCAGCAGTCTCCATTAATAGCAAAGAGCTTTGAGAAAGTTCTCATCATTACATGGTCCAATGTAGCTCGGGGATGGGCTGATTTAGATGGATAGGAGCTATGAAGTGATTGTTTTACTATTTTTATATCAAACAATTTAGGCTTCTGTTTTGGCAATTAAGAAGGATATCTCACAAATTGACCAGTCTTGTGGGATCAGTCAATAGTCAGCATGTGCAACGCCAAAAGTACATGGAGCCCAATGCTGGTGCCTGGTTTCATAAATTGATGTCACTTCAGAGATAGGGTCTTCTCTTCGCTCAAGCCAGAGGCAGTCAGTCGGTGACTCAACTTTTATTCCTTGTTATATCCTGTGTTTTTACTACCTCCATTTTCATTTCTATCACTGTCTTCTTTCGTTCCTCTAGTTTTAGCACAGTAAATTTCGTATCTCCTCGTTGGATTCTGAACCTTTCATGAAAAACACTTGTTCAATGGCTTTAGCTTTGTGTAACTTTCAAGTCCTGGAGACCTCGAGGGATTGTTCTAGTGAGTAACCAAATCTCTTGTAAAATGTATATGATCCAAACTCAAACGGGCTTTTGTAAAGCCTGTACCTAGGAAAGATTCTAATTAATAGATCTACTATCATAACTGCCAATAACTTGGCAGTAAGAATGGTCAAAGAATTAATTAATTATTATCAAAACTGGAAGGAGTAAATTATTTAAATCTTAAAAAAACAAGGGAGGAAGTTAGAATTCATTGATTGAAAGGGGGGGGGGGGGGATATGATGTAGGGTATGTGGGAAGTAGAAGTGAGGGGGACAATCGAAGAAAAAGGTAGTCGGAGAAGATATGGATTCGCTTCTTTTAACGAGACAAGCCTTTGGCCAACTCTTTCTTGGTAATGAGAGAGAGAGAGAGAGAGAGAGAGAGAGATGGGAAAGCACGCTTCGAGTTATAATCCTTTTTAACAGTAAATCTAACTCCATCTTTTATCCTTGTAATAAAAATCTCATTCTGACACACACAACACATGTGTGTGTGTGTCGTGTGTGTGTGTCTCTTGGCATGCGGTGGCCTTTCTTCTTCTTATTTTGAATTATGTCTTGAAACCTCCCATGTTTGATTCATTTCTGTATAGCGTTTGTGGTGGTGTAAACTCTCTGCTAGCGTCTGTCCTTCAGTGTTCTCAAAGTAATTTCCCTCCCTGCTCAACCACAACTAATGGTTCTTTGACCCGAAGATTTTGTCTCTCCCTGCCCGATTGCATTTAGATTTCGCCATTGTACTTTGCTGTACCTTATCCTGTATGGCATAGAGGATGAATGAATAAGAGTAATTATAATAAAAAGTTAAAGTTTATAATAACAATAAAGAGAGAGAGGGGTCGCTTTCTCCTGATAGTAGTAGGATACTGTTGATGTGGTTTACCACAGCATGTCTAGGCTAGAAGACAAGTCTGTTCTGCTTTGAAAAGAAACACTTTATGTGAGAGCTCTGACTGGTTCTGACGCATGGAACCCATTAAAATAACATGTCTTTCTCTTTTCTCTAACCACCCTCTACTACAGCTCTCTAGTCCCTAGTCTCTCTTGCCTGCTATTTCCTGTCTGGCATCGGCATGTATGAATTGGGCACCAGCTTCAAGCCTTCTCACAATTAAAAGCTTAAATGCGCATGCTTTCGAGTGCCTCGGCATACTGACGTTTTCCCACACTCTATGTGATCAGCATTTGTAGATGACACTGACACGTTTTGCTGGATCGGTTCTTGGAGTTGTTTAATCATTTAAAATGCCGGCCTCTTTAGCTTGGTTGGTGGTCTTTGTTTTTTCACAATATTATTATTATTATTAAGATGACCCATGCATTGTTATATATATATATATATATATATATATATATGTTATGAAACCCATTTAAATTATGGTTTTTTAAGACATTAATTATTAATCAATTTTGTGAGGTCACGTCTTTCATCATCACCTTCTTGTTTTTGTTGCATTCATGGTGATCTTCGTATTCTTGCCTTAGCTGGTGCCTGGTCCATTATATAATGGCATCCCATAGTTATGTAAATTTACTTTTCATGTGGAGTAGTTTAAAATTAAAAATCAATGGCGTCTCATAGATCTCCATCTATGAACATTAATTAGTTTTCTTCTACTGTGGTTCCGTATAATCCCTACCCACCAGCTAACGAAGCCTTAAACATGGTGCTTCTGCTGAATCACTGAACCGTAACTAGCAACTTGCTCTAGCTAGCTTCGCATAAGTTCAAATGATGGAATAAAAAAAAATTATGGCTGAAAGTTTCATTACATGTATCTTCTGCTAGCTGTTGTTGCATGATGCAATTGCTACGTGTGCATGCATAGCCGTCGTCTCTGTATTTATCTTTTTATGCTTTACATGGTGTCCACTTTGTTTCAGGTGTGTTCAACGTGGCGAGCAGTCTCGCGTTCGGATCCTCTTTGGCACCGTCTCACTCGCGGTATCTGGGGCCGCACCAACCTTCTCCATGACACTTGGCGAGAGGAGTATATCTACCGCCACCAAACGGCCCAAAACTTCCGATCCGGAAGAGCTGTCCATTTCGCTCTCCACTTTGATCCAGCTGATGTGGATGACCCCAACGACCCTGATGCTCTAATATGCCGCTGTCTCGCTTTCTCCGATCGCTACCTTGCATGCGGTTTTGCTGACGGCGCTGTCCGCCTCTTTGATCTCACCACGCGCCTTCATGCACGCACTTTCCGCCCTGAACACCATGACCGCCTGGGCAGGTTCTCTCGTGCGGTCTCGGGCATCGTCATCACGGCCACACGCTTGGTGTTTGCCACGTTAGATGGTGATATCCACGTGGCGGCGGTAAATAGCAATGCCAATCCACGGAGGGCCCGCTTAGGTGAGGTGTTGAACGACGGGGCATTAGTGGACTTCACGGGCCGTGGGCGATGGTGGGTGGGCCTATACGCTGGGCTTCCGGGCCGGGCCTATCGTGTCTGGGATGGTAACACCGAAGAACCTCTCTTTGAAGGCGGGGCGTTGACTGACCCAGAGGCTGTGTTGGGTTGGCACACGTTGACAGAAGTGACTGAGTTTGTGGGCCGAGTCAGGGTCACGAGTCAGGAATCGGTCGTGGCATGCACGAGTTCGAGACTTGTTATTTTTGATTTGGGGGACCTTGGGGCTGTACTAAGGGAGGAGGACTACACTAACAGGAGAGGCATCTTGGTGGGTTCCTTCGACGTATGCAATGAGGCGTATGTGATTGTAGATGGCAGGGGGAATGCTAGCGTGCGCAGGGCGGACACCTCGGAGGAGATGTGTGGCTTTACCGTGAGGCCTCCAAGGGGAGTGCTTGGGTGCATGAATGGTGGGTACGTGCTAACGTGCGCGGGTGGTGTAGTAAGGGTATGGCAGATAGAGCAGCCTGGTCGCCAAGAGTATTTGTATAGCTTCAGGGAGAGGATAGGCGAGGTAAACGCTCTCGTTGCAGATGAGAGGCACGTGGCAGCAGCATCAAGTGACACGAATATACACCTGTGGGATTTTGGGGCACAGTAGGTGGAGGGCACGGGGGGTGGGGGTAGGGTTAGGGTTAGGCGACCTGACCTAGAAAGGGAAATAGACCTAAGCTAAGATGGAGGGGGGATGGTGACAAGAGGGGATGTAGGCTCTCGGTAGGGTTTAGATTTAGTTTTAGCACGAGGAACCTGATATCTTTGACTTGTATGAAAGTAGCTTGTGATTTTTGATATGGAGAGAGAGGGAGGGAGAGGTGCGGAGGGCCGTGTCAGCCGCTGTTTTGGGTGCTCTTTTTGGGTATGAAAGATGATGTCGAGATCCGGGGGACGAGGAGCCTGTGCCTGCCTATTTATTGGATTGACTAAAAGGAGGAGGAAGAGGAGGAGGCTTTCTGGTTTCTGTACATTTTCTCTTTTTCTCTTCTCCGTTGGTTTTTAATGCTGTGGTTCCGGAATCTATTCGAGTTGTTCCTTTCCTCCTTGTACTTTCATGGCTTTTTAGCACTTTCATTGGCTTTTTAATTAATTGTGGGGCCGACTTCTGCTGATTAATGGGAACCCCACAAAGCTTTTATGGCGCAGGGAATGGAATTGAGACTTGTAGTTGACGTCCTACGTTGCTAGCTGCCTGCTCTTGGTAGGTGTCATTATAGTGCTTGTTTTTTCAAAAAAAACACATTTCAAAAATTTTGATTTCTTTCTTGTGATTTTGATTAATATCAAAAATTGATTTTTTAAAAATAAAACATTATTATGTCATTGTATTTCAAATGCCCTTTAAAAAACGTTTTCATTGCGATGAAGGCCCTTGCCCAGAACAGCATCCGTCTGTCCTTTCTTCCCTGTTATTGCTCAGGGCTCTCCCTCCCTCATTTGTGTACACCTTCCTAGGGTTGCTTAACAATGCCACACCATTCTAAATGGCTTGAAAGAATCTTTGAGACTATCCAAGAAATAGCACTGATGTTCTTTACATAAAACCCTAGATCGGTGGAATCCTATACTCCTATCAAATCAACTCCGATGTTCTTTTGTTTCTTTTATCTGAAAACGAGGAACCCGGGTCCTCAAAGAGCGTGGTTAATTCATATCAAGGTGATGCTAAAATATTATGCAGAGGCAGACATTTGGTTTCACCCTGCTGGCTGTTTTTTTCAGAGTAATCATGCAAGAACCTAAATAAACTGAAAATCACCGGGTATTCTACTGTTTTCAGGGGGACTGAGATTAATACTCAAGACCACCATTGTGTATCTTCTTCCATTGATCAGCCAATACTAATTACACTGCAAAAGATCACTACACTATCTATAATAGAATGCCTTGTCAAAATACGTTCTTACAAGAGAGTAATACAATATATTGGTATGACGCTGCTTCTCTTTCACAAACAATGTAAGTAGATCAACAAAAATGGAGATGTCATACCTAGAGTCATGCTAGAGCAATCCCCTTTTTCACTAACATATCATATACTCTATCCACTTTGCTTGATTCCACCTTGAACAGGCTATGAGCATCGGTTTTGTTGGTAACAGTACCCTTTGTTATCTCTATTGACATTATGTGCAGCATGTTGAGATAATGTGCAGGTAGTATTCTCAACTCACAACAAAGACGCTTATCCTGCATGTAATAATATATCACAATTTACTCAAGCGAATCTGATGCTCGGTAAAACAAATAAAAGCATGCATGAACACACAAAATCACATCAGGCAATGATGCACAGGTTGCATTTATCTCCCAAAATCAATTTCAAACATAGCAAACATGAGATCCAATTGAAAGCATGAACAAATTCAATAACATAAATGTTAATAAGTTGAACAACATTCTTACAGATTCAGAGAGCAAATCAGCCCCTAGGAATCCAGCAATATCCCACTCATCGAGGGTGCTTGAAATTGCTTGTTTTGCAATCATTGAAGATGAGTCGTTGCCACCAGGATGAAAAACGGTGGAACACTTGACAGCTCCACGAGGGCTGCTGTCAAGATGATTTGGCTTTGGCAACAGTTTACCTGCTGGGCCTGCTTGCATACTTTCCTTCGCTCTTTGGGCACTTTCTTCGGCTTCCTTCTTTCTCTTCTGCTCAATAAATCCTTGGGCCTCACCAGCTGTTTGACAGCCAGCAGCTCGAGCTTCCTGCATAATTTTTTCTTGTCATATGCAGCAGAGATCACAGCTTGCATTTGGAATTGATACAAATTGTGCCTAAGAATGCTTCCATACAAGTTTTACAAATAATAAGCAGCAGGAGCTGAAAGTTGACAAATCTTTCAGCTCATGGAACAGATAGCTGGAACAGAACTGCTTGCTCGCAAATTCTAAGCAGCACAATGTCCATTAAAAAAAATTGGTATTACATGTTCATTACTGGAGTTGATGAAAATCAGTTTTGTAATTGATCATGAAGAAACAATTGTAGATTCTGCAATTGTCCCATGAGAAATAGTGATTGACAGTAAACTACCCCAGCAATATCATTTTATTACGGCATGGATGGTCACTATTGTAGTGGTAGCACAACAACTGGAAACTTTAAGAGCCAATTAACAGAATAAAAGATGCAGAGGGCAAGTGTGCAGCATGCGTCAAACCTGAAGATCTTGTATTCTTTTCATAATCTGATGATCTTCAATAACAGTCTTCATCAATTCTTCATGCTCTTCTTTTGTGTGGAACCTCATGAAGACCTTGTAACGCTGATATATTTCCTTCTCTTCAGGTGAAATGTTCTTCTCAAATGCATCAGGGTAAAACAAATTTCTTTCCAAAATAAAATCTTTCCTCCGTTTCCTCTCATCAAGCCTGCCAACAAGTCCCCAATGAATTTGGAAACTAGCTAAAAATGAAAAAGATCCCCAAAATAAAGGGAAAAAATAAATTTTGGTTGGAGATCAAACTCAATATGTCCTAACACCTACATTTTCTTAGGAGCTCCCAATTTAGAGTAGCGAGAACCCAAGGTTAGTGCAGAAAAAATCTCAAGCCTAAAGTTCGTGGAATCATAATGTCAGCTGGCTGATCTTCTCCCAAAGGATTAATCATGGAACAGAGCAAAACCATCATTTAGTTGTGGGATAGGCAGCCAAAATGGCAAACTTTTGTTTTACCAACTGTCCTTTAATTATAAAAGGAATTGGCCTATAGAAGCAGCCTTCAATATGTTGTCTCTCACATCAAAAGTGCATGTTTCTACAACTTCAACTGTACCTTTTTGAGTAAATGCGCAGAACTTGCAGTTTCATGTCAAGCTCAGCATCAGTGTCAGTATCTTTGAATTCCATATCTGCCAGTAGTTGCTCTGCATCATTATCATATTCAATCTCAAATTCCTGCCTCTTGAAATTATAGCCACTTAACTCTGTCATTGAAGGTCCTTCCTCTCCGCAAATTCTAGGTTTTTTCTCTCGAATACTCCTGTCAGACAGAGGTTCTGCCAAAAATAATCATTAAGCACTCATGACAGAGATAAGAAAAGAAGCCAGCTCATAAAGCTACACACATTAGCGTAATTGTCCTATAACAATACAAACAGTTTGATGCATATCAATCATAAAACTATAGGGTTAAAATTCTGACTCATGTACACTAAACTAGTTTCCAGAAATAACTTTTAGAGAGCATTGCATGAATGTTCGCCAGAACTTCACATTACATCCATTTGTGTGGGGTACTGTTATTATGTGTAAAATGTAATTACACCTATTGTGTTTCTGGAATTTGAGTGAAGATACCCATGGCCAAGATCAATTACAAACATCATGATTCTACATATACCAGTAAAATAAAAGGCACCAATGTCATGAAAATTTTTCTCGTGAAGTTTGCAGTAAACAAACAATGAACAGGGAAATCACACCTTCCACTTTAATCTTATCCTTAATCTGGGCCTCGTTAGATGCTTTCTTAACTGCATCTGAGAATGTGTTGCCACTGCTTGAACCCATATGAGAGCTGACTTCTGAAGTAAGCAATAAGGTAAGAATTTCAATTAGAAAATGTTCTCCATAAAGTAATCTTCAAGAGAGAAATAAACAAAAAATAAACATTTGCCAGTCGAATGCTGTACCTGCATTTACTATAGATGACGAATGGCTGGCTAAATCTTCTTTCTTTGATGCCTCACTTCTGATCAAGCAGTTTGAGGAATTAGCAATCAGGATTAGAGTTCAACCGAATTCAAGTATAATGGTGAAGATAGCCATACTTAATTTTCACAGAGAAGGGAGACTCTTGGTTCAGCGTAAGCTCCTCAAAAGCAGACAACTCTGGGAATAAACATAAGAATCTGTTTAGCTAGCTTATTTTACATAGAAATCAGTATATGAGCCCGGTAAATAGGGATGCCAACAGGTGGACTTAAGGGAGCGTACACATGAACATGACTAGCGATGCAGAAGAAGAATGAAATATATATTTTAGATTAATTTAATAAAATTATTCAAAAGATGTACTACAAAAGCAATTAACATGTTCTGGGTTTTGCTTCAATTGAATTCATCAAAAGATAAGTAACTGATGAATTGAACAAACTTAAATCAGCAACCTATGAATTTAGTTGAGAATTGGTATTAAACTATAAAAATACCAACCACCCAATCCACATGTGACACAATTGCAAAGTACTCAAATCAATTTCAAGCTAACCTTTCTTCATTTCAACATTTCCTCTGGCCATTGCAAGGAGCTCCTCTCTTGTTTTTCCCATAACATGAGACATGTCCTAGGTAAAATAAACCACAGGGTGTTAGTACCATTTTAGCTATTTGGGATGCATACATGTACATATACAAGCAAATATAAGTCTTACTGGGAGAGGAAAGCATGGGGAGTCCATGTATACAGCATTATAGTGATCAATGCATTGAGATTTGCTCTTGGTTCCAGCATGTTCTGAAACTTCAGTCCAGTTCCCAAATCCATACATTTCAATGCCCTAAAAGTAAGGACAAAATACACCATCTAACCATCATAATAATAACACTCAGAATGCCAGATTCACAAGAGAAACCAGCATTTTACAGAAATATTAAATGGGTTATAAGTAATATCGAGGAACACATAGTTTGACTTATTAAAGCAAATACCTCTAGAAGTAATATCTCTTCATCTGTATTCCAGTCTGGATGAAAGAGCGGAAAAGACAGATTGTCCTGTTAGAGAGAAATAATGGAAATACAAATACTGATTTAGGTACAATCATTGCTTCATTAATAATTCTCAAAACCAACCATCTTGTAGTGGTCCAGCGAACACAGAAATAGTGAATGAAGCCCACCATGGATGAAAGAAAAAATAAAGAAGCCAAACATATAATGATATTCAAACACAAGTTTAAACTACACACTAGAAGGCAAATATTCCAGCACACAATGCAGTGGTTAGGATTGTATAGTATGTGCATCACAATATCAATTTCAATGAGAAAAATCCTTAAGAGCAATGCTTGACTAATATACGACCACGGCTAAGAAAGAGCAAGGTAAGACATAAAAAGTGATTAACTAGTTAACCATCTGAATTATAATATGTTGAAAAGCTGAGAAGAGAAACATATACCAACTGGACAAGAAAACTTTACCATAACCCTGTAGGGATGATTGCTTTTATGAGGAGTCACTTCGGCTCCAACAGAAAAACACTCAACGCAAAGGTCGAAATCAGGACACACTGCACACTTAATGCGAACCATTCCAGAGATGTCTTTATGACAGTAATTGCAGTGGTATAGTGCCAGTTTCCCTTGACCCTTTTCTTGATATACTGCATTGTAGGTAGTTACAAATTATGTACTGATTTGCATACAAATTTCAAAGGACGATTAAAATATTATACCTGCTGGAAATGCAGTCTCTATACTCCCTACATTGGAAGTCGTCTTTTTTCTTTTTGAAGATCTACTAAAAAAATAAAAATAAATAAATAAGTGCAAACCTGCAAGAAGCTAAAATAATTGAAATTCCAAAAAAAAAAAACAATTCAATAAAAGAAACAATTCACTTGTCAGTTATATATATTTGAATCAGAAGCTTCACATGACTGTAGACTCAAGTTGAAATTAGAAATTTTAGGGTAAAGAAATTTCCTCAGCAACCAAACAATACACGATAAATTAATATTAAAAATTTCTGCACAAGCTAAGTGTGAAAGGTATACCTATTGTTTGGATCATCAGAGGCGGCGGCGGCAGTGGAGGTTCCGGAAGAAGGAGGGCGACCGCGCGAACGACCCATGGTAACAGTTAGTTGCAGTCTGGGAAACCCAGGCGTTGGAGAGGGAGGGTTTTTTTATTTTTTATTTTATTTTTTAGGATTCTTAAGTGAAGAAGATGATGTTGCCACGTCAGAGACATTTGATCCAACGGTTAAAAACTTTTTTTAAGGGTTAAGAGCTAAAGGCCATCTCGCTGTGTCACTGACTCACTGCGACACGCCCTTCCCTTCATTATTAATTAAGTTTTAAATCTTTTAGTTTTATACAATTTGCTCCAAAAGTATACTCTTAGTCTTATAAATTTTATTTATCACTGACAGTAAATTAAGGTTGTCAATTTTGTATTGTTTTGTCTAAAATAGCCGAAACATTTCATACCAATTCAAAAAACAGAACAAAACAGAACAAATTTCATCTCAATTTAAATCTCGGTCCGTTCTGGATTTTTCGGCTAAATTCCGCCCGGAACGTTCCGGTTTCATTCCACATGTTCCGTTCCGCTCTTGAAAAGCCATTGAATCAAATTGAACCTTGTTCAATTTAATTAATTAAACCACCCAATTATAAAAAGCTCTT
>Ga0307517_10000888_pt1 | contig 50841 bp, 46 predicted proteins | sample 23_EM_MG_FD_194515 | JGI IMG/M metagenome (GOLD analysis project Ga0307517, IMG submission 194515) | Populus trichocarpa ectomycorrhiza microbial communities from riparian zone in the Pacific Northwest, United States - 23_EM | ecosystem: Host-associated > Plants > Roots > Unclassified | place... | reverse complement strand
CCTCCACGATCAGTGCCGCAGCTCCCGGGATGTCCGCCGGAGGAGCATCTTGCATCCCTAGTGGGGTACCTAGAATGCCCATTGGGGGAACCGCTTGGATTCGCGCAGGAATAACTACCTGGATGGCCGGATTGTTCGGAGCTTGGGCATTCGCTGCGCCGGCAGGATTGTTCGGAGCTTGGAGATTCGCTGCGCCGGCAGGATTATTCGGAGCTTGGAGATCTGCTGCGCCGGCAGGATTGTTCAGAGCTTGGACATTTGCCGCAGCATGTTGGACCAGCACTGGCGTACCAGGGATAAACATTGGGAGAGCCAGATGGTTTATTGCAGAAATATTCGCCGGTGGGTGCCGATATTTCGGCCCCAAGCGCAGAACATTCTGAGCTCGGGGATTCGCCGGGCCTGGGGGTGGAGGATTGTTCTGAGCTTAGAGATTCGCCGGGCCTGCGGGTGTGGGGTTGTTCTGCGCTTGGGGATTCGCTGTGCCCGGAGGTTTGTTCTGAGCTTGGGGGATCGCCGGGCCTGGGGGAGGGGGATTGTTCTGACCTTGGAGATTCGCCGGGCCTGTGGGTGGGGGGTTGTTCTGCGCTTGGGGATTCGCTGCGCCGGGAGGATTGTTCTGAGCTTGGGGGATCGCCGAGCCTGGGGATGGGGGATTGTTCTGTGCTTGGGGATTTGCCGGGGGAGCCGGTACGTTTTGGGCTGGCCCAGGAGCGTTGGCCTGCACAGCATTTTGGACAACTGGGCCAGCGTTCGGTACAGCTGTGGCAAAACTCCACTGGCACTGAGGTGGTGCGTTGAGAGGCAGTAATATTGGGTTCAGAATGACAAGCGCAGGGGGGAGGCCTGGGCCGGGTGGAGGCACGTGGTTATTGGTCTCAATGGTCTTGGTCAACTTCTTCCCACAGTCCTTAATCAATTGAAGAACTGCCTCATCGATCTCCTGCATACTAGCCATGTTATTGGCTGCTGACGCAGTGGGGAGTTCATCGCACGCAGGTTTCAATCTCCTCATGCCTGCGACGATTTGCTGGAATTCGGCGTCTGGGAAGTGCCATATTATCTGAAATATAGCCCCTTGCTAACATCTGATCTTTGACAGCATCCCGCCAACAAACGTATACGGAGGGGGCTTGTTTTTGGGGTGATGGGGGATGCCCATGCTCAACTTATGATCGTTAATCAATTGACGATCGGGGCGTCAATGAGAATACTCCCCAACGAGAGTAAAAGGCGGAAGGTGATTGTTCTGACCCGCGGGCGGCGCCTGCTGCGCACCTCCGGCCGGCATGAGGGTGTACCCTACAATGTTGTTATTCTGCACCATATCCGTGGATTCTTGGTGTATATAAATGGCAGTCTTTAGAGATACTTGTGATGTGATAACGGTGGCTGTTGTGGAGGTTCTGAGTGTGAGATGAAACCTGGTATGAAGCCCATCTAGTATCGTGATCAATTCACTTTCTATATCAAACTCCCAGATCCTCTAGGTGATTTGAAAGAGTGCTGAATTCGTTTCATGATTTGATAAGAAAACGCGAATCTGACGCTCTATGACAGGACTCTTCCATTGTCTGATTCAACTTGAATAAATCAAACATGATAAACGCATTCGGGCGGGAACATAATATTTGTCGTCTCATTGGTTGAAAGAAACCACAGCTGATACCACGTGACGCCTACGCTAACTCTATCAACGACTAGATCATGATTATCGCATGCGCACCCCTTGGCCCTACTTGCGATCAATACGCGTTGGTGTCAACACTCGACATAGCTGCACCCTCGAATCTACACGGAGCCCGAGGGATCAACGGAGCAAAGTCCAACTTGAACCATGCCTAGCAAATGTCCATTCTGCCGCCGAAAATACACCCGGTCTGGTGCATATGAGAAGCACCTGCGAACTGCGCACGCAGGTCTGGACATTGTCCTCGCGTCAACCGTACAATATATCAATATGGAATCAAGCGTATCGCACAACCCAGACGCGAGCGAGCGCCAGGATTCCGACTGTGAATCCGATCCAGGCCCTGCTGGATCGGAGCCTGACGAATTTTGTCGAGACATTGCATACGAGTCTGATACTGAAGTATTCGATGACGCTACGTCACCCTCCGCCGGCAAACAGATTCATTATGAAGGCGCCGGGCAAGTAATCGGAGACGTCGACGGTTTTGAGCATGAATACAGCAACCTGTGCGACGACCCATGGGCACCATTCAATAGCGAACAAGGTTTCAAACTGGCATCCTGGTTCATTGAGGGAAAAGTATCCAAATCAAGAATCAATCAATACTTCTCGAGTGGCCTAGGAGATGCTGAATCAGTCGGGTATAGCTCCATGCACACGCTGGAGAACCATCTCCGGTTACTGGATCCGTACAGTCAATATCTGCAATGGTTCGAAGGACAGGTTGAGGATGGCCAAAGAACTTTGCCATTTTTTTACCGCAACGCACTAGGTTGTGTTAGATATCTCCTTCGCCAGATCGCATACCGAGACGACTTGGTCTACGCGCCACGGCATGAATATGACTCCACCGGGCAGAGAATATATGCAGAAATGCATACGGCGGATTGGTGGTGGGACGTCCAGGTATAGCAACCCATCCGCTTCTGCTGGGACGTTCGCTGACTGATTATAGGAGACGCTTCCACCTGGTGCTACTGTTATTCCAATAATTGGGATGTCGGATCAGACGAACCTCACCAACTTCTCGGGTGACAAGAAAGCGTGGCCTGTCTATATTACGATCGGAAATCTTCCATCGGCCAGGCGCAACAGCCCAGGTTCAATGGCTGTTCTGCTTCTCGCCTTATTGCCCATTCCTCCCAAACTCTCAAAGTCCTCCAAAGCCGACCAATGTCAGAGGAAAATCAACGCTGACACCCTACAAGATGTATTCGGACTCATCTTTGCGCCCCTACAGGACGTGGCGCATACCGGCATCGCCATTGACTGCGCCGATGGCAAGGTTCCACAGTGCTTTCCAATGCTCTCCACGTGGATCGCCGACCATATGGAAAACGTGGCACTACACGGGTTAAAGACGAACTCCTGTCCTAAATGCGAGGTGCCTACCCACCAATTAGGAACAAATGCCAGAAGCCATCGAACCAGAGATTACGCAAGATACCAACGATACAAACCTGAAAATCAGAACTCAGGCTCGAAGTCCGACGACGACCACATCATATGTGACAATCTTGGTATCGGCCAAAATATTTTTCACCACCTCGACCGGGTTTCGGCGTCTGATCTGTACAAGCCAGACATGCTCCATACCATTTATCTCGGGCTATTCAAGCACATGATGGACTGGATCGAAGGCTTTCTGAAGAAACATGGGCGACTGCAGGCTTTCGACGACGTTTGGAAGGCATTACCGCCATACCCGGGATTCTTGGTCCCCAAAAAAGCCTACCGTGAAGTTACGCAGTGGCAAGGGAAAGAGATGAGGAATCTGGGGCGCTGTATTTTGGGAGTTCTCGCCGTGGCACTCCGCCAGCCTGGAGGTGCACAAGTAATCCCTTTCAAACGTGCTCTCGGATGCGTCAGGGCACTGGTCGACTTCAATATGATGGCGCAATACCGAAGCCACACGTCTGACACCATAGCCTACATGGAAGATTATCTGGACCAGTTTCATAAGCTAAAAGATATCTTCTTAGAATTTCGAGTAACAAAACGCACACAGGACAAGGTTGACAAGCAACGAAAGGAGATTCGACGTCAGAGAGCCCTGGTGATTGAGCGAGTGGCCCCATCCCTACGGCGCCGGATGCGCGACGACAATCGCCAAGAAGAAAACGACCTCTGTCTGGACTTGGTCTGTGGCGAATCGCATTTCAACTTTATCAAGATGCATCTACTAAGCCACTTTTGTGACCATATACGCCAGTTTGGCAACATTCTGATGTATTCCAGGGAGATCGGAGAGCTCGCTCACAAGTCGCAAATCAAAGACAGATGGCGCCAATCGAACAAAAATGATGCAGCGCGCCAGATCGTCCACAGCTACGGTCGTCAACATGCCATCAGAATGCGACTGTTGAACCTTGAATCTCTAAAATGTCGCGACGCCGATCTCTCAGGTGACGTCTTGCATCATTTAGACAGGACGGCCAGCACCGTGACCGCAGCAGCGCCGGTTGTCCGCAGGAGGGTCCTGAAGGGACGTCGGGAAGATGTGTCTAACGTCGTGGATTTTAGCCGGATCTCGGGAGTCTCACTCGAGATTATATATCGTGAATTGATCCGATATAGCAGACATAACCTGCCCGCAGCGCACCGTCTTCCTGAGGACCATGCGATGCTTCGATCACTCCCGGTTGAGCTACTCACACAACTTGAAATCCCGGTTCTTGCGTTCCAAGAAGCCGATGTTTACGAGATCCACCGTGCACGATCCACCGGCGATCTACACTTTAGAAACCAGGGCAGTCGCAATGATTGGGTTTGGGTACAAGCGGGTACGGAAGAAATGTATGGTGCGCTGAGGGGTCGTCTGCCGGCAAAGCTAGTTGCCCTCTTAAAAATCAGGGACTACAGATCCGACGATACTGTGCGTCGGGTCGCCGGTGTTCAGATGCTGACCCCAGTCAACTCAGGGCGCCTATCGGATCAACATGGCCTTGTTACAGTGCAGATGAGGGAGGATGCACGAGGGTTTACAATAGTAGATATAGGGACAATCCTCGGCCTGGCGCATCTGATCCAGGAGGAGGACCGGCGCTGGCTTATAAATAGCCGGATTGATTTGAGAACATTTAATGAGGTTTATTAAAGAATCTGGATGAGAGAATCAGGACTCGGCTATGCGGGAGAATCATACATGATCTTGATACCGTATATAGAAGATATAGAAGCGACTTCAAACCCACATCATGAGTTCGCCAGACCAGTAAGGCGTGATACGTGATACGTGAGATGTGAGATGTGAAAGAAAAAGTACTGCTGCCCCAGACGCCAGCAGACCGACGTCTGAGGAAGCCACGAATTAAATCAGGTTGAGAGTACTCGAGCGGGGATTAGGGGCGGGATACATCAGGACGCAGTGAAGAAGCGACGCGGAGCGAGCACGATCTGGAAGAAGAGGCGACGAGAGGGAGAATCTGGGGTAGTCTGGACGTAAGAAACGTTGCGACGTTGCGTCAGGACGTCAGGAACGTTGCGATGCAAGTCAGGACGCACAGGACGCATGGGACGCAGAATATCCGGCGCTTGCGTCAGGACGCAACGCCAGCGGATCAGACGCAAGATCCGTTTTTGCTGATGTACTTCTTAACTAAAGAAGTCAAAGTAGCATGAACATAAGTATAAATAGTAGGCCTCTGCCCCGGTGGTTGAAGAATCATCAAGCAATGGAGAAGAGACCTTAACAATATAACAACTTAGCCAGTTATATTCTAACTCTTTGATATTTGACTACACTTTATTACTTTACCTTTATCAAACAATTTCCAACGAGCCTTCCTGACTATTAATCCATTGTCTCGAATATCCTTGGCCTAGTTAGCTCGGAATCCTACCGCGTTAGCTACCCCGTAACACTATCCAGCTTCTCTTGCTCAATCCCATTCCATTCTTCTTGGGCTGCCCGCACTAGGCCAGTAATTCTTCTAGGTCGGCGCTGTGGTGTTCGGAATCGAATTTTTGGTCGGCTCTTTGGAGTCCGCCAGACGTTCTCGATGGGATTAAGATCAGGACTATAGCCAGGCCAGTCAGAGCATGTAATCCCATTGCTCAACTTCAACCGGCGCCTATATCCCGAGATATGGACCTTAGAGTCATTTTCAACCAATGTATAGCCCTCCGCAGACCCTCCAGCTGCTTCCCATATAGGTGGAAAGCCAGGTCTCAAGACCTTCTCACAGTATTGCTGTGAATCCATGCCCCCACCATCATTAGGCCGCCGGTACTCAGCTGGGGGTCTTTGTCAGACATGGATAAGCTGACTCCGCTGGCGATATCCTATCGCAGCCCAAAACATAGTAGAGACTCTTTCTCCTTTGAAAGTCGCCCGAAGATAGCGATCTTGGAGCTCCGTTCCTGGCTTCGCCAGACTCTCTCATAGCCCCCCCCAACACCAATCTCTACCTTTGCCTCATCGGAATAGAAGCATTTCCTCCATTCCTCCACAGTCCAGTGCCGGCGCTGCCAGCATCATAGCAACCTTTTCCCCTTTGCTGATGCGTTAAGAAATGGTTTGCGACGTGGAATTCGCAGATAGAAGTCTAGTTTGTGCAGTGCTTCTTGTATCATTTGCGGATGGCAATTGAGCATGAACTCGTTGGCGATCTCCACTAATGTCGCCCGAGGATTATTCTCCACTACCCTATTGAGCAGTCTAAGCTCTCGAGGACCAATCTTTTGCGGTCTTCCCGGCCGAGTTCCATTTTTTACCATCCTCCTCGCTTTCCATTTTCGAATAATTTTCCCCACACCTGACTTTGACATGGCCATGCGCTGGGCAATCTCATCATAGGAATACCCTTCAGTATCAAGCTGAATAACCTCGAAGCGCTCTAATTTTGTGCTCTCTCGCCTCCTTCCATCATGAGTGTGTGGCATTTTGTGCGTATATACGGGGTAGCGATAATGGAGTTGCTGTTGCATTGGAACCGAGCATGTGCACTCACTTATTCGATGGCACTTGTATTACTAGATAAATCTTTATCACTATTTTACATATGTTTATATTGAGCCTTTCTACACATATCTCCGTCTACGATAAAGTACCTTGGTCTTACCCATCTCGTTTGTTCTTAGAGATCTGGTACCACCTAACAGACGAACTGAGTTGTTAAGGAGATACTTCTTACCTAAAGAACTTGAAGTCGAAGTAGCATGAACATTAGTATACATAGTAGGCCTCTCCCCTGGTAGTTGAAAGAATCATCAAGCAACGGAGAAGAGACCTTAATAATATAACAAGTTAGTGAGTTATATTCTAACTCTTTGATATTTGACTACGCGTTATATTTCTACCTTTACCAAACAATTATCTACGAGCCTTCCCAACTATTTGTCTCTTGTCTCAAATATCCTCAGCCTAGTTAGCTCGAAATCCTACTCTGTTAGCTACCCTGTAACATTTAAGTATATCTTCTTTGTTATTGTAATTTGGTATCTATAGAGTTCTCGCTTATTATTTTTATTATCCTTTTGTGGTAGTATATAGAACACCCTTATGATCAGTACATAAAATCTCTTTCATGAGATTTATTTCAAACAGAACTTATTTATACTTATATAGTATATTAAATCATATGGCTTGTACTTTATATTTATTCTTCTATTATTAAAAATTCACCATATTCAATTACTATTTACATATTTCATTATTATTTCTAAAAAATAAGCAACATGTCATATTCAACTACAAGTTTCAATTGCAAATGTTTTCCCACTGAACTATCAAAGTCTTAAAATTTCATTTTTGTATAAGTACATTTTTTCGCAACAGTCTTTGCAAAAAAGCAATCCATATTCCAATTATTTTCTTATCTAACTCTTTTCCCACAATTCTCTTTATATTTTCTCCTATATTTCCCCCCATATTCGCTCTTTTAACTTCCTGATATTTACTCACATTACTCTACTTATATTTGCTATAAAATTTGGCTTTGTATCTCTACCTATGTCTCATTCAGCCAGTGTGATCTCATTTATTTTCTAGTTTTTAATTAAGCCATTAGTAGGTAATCAGAATACTTTAACCTAGTTATTACAGTTTTCAATAAGTTTCCAGTTAGTTATAAAATAATCGCCATTTAGAGAAAGTGCATGTTGGATCCTTTTAAGACCTGCCATCTAGAATATTATTTGAAAGCCTAAACTATTATCATAATATCATATATATTTATATTCAATCTATCCAAGGTTCTATTATGAAATCTTTTCTCCATTCGCAGCAAGATACAATAAATTAGTTTTAAGAAAATTTTCATTTAACTTTTAGTATTATGAGTGTCAACTAACTTGTAGGTCCACTGTAAACTACGAGATTATTCTTAAGAAACTTGAATATTATCTTCTGAAAAGAAAACAGTACATATTATATACTCAAATACAATCATATATCTGTACCAGTTTTTGGCACATGTAGCAATTGCCTTCCATCACATTCCCCTAATAGTTCCTAGCAGATTTCTAATGTTTTAAGATTATGCTTTGGTAGGCATAATGAATTTTGTACTAGTTCAACAACTGGAAATTAGAATCTACTTTGTAGAGTTTAGTTAATTTCTAATTCATAGGTAAATAATTCTTTCACTAATATTGATATTGTTTGAAAAATGCTTAGCTTTTTGTAAATTAGTAAAGAAGAACTGAAGATAGCAGAGATGTAGGTTAATAAGAATCTTAAAGTTTTTATCATCAAGTGGCAAGAACAGAGGTAATTTATATTGGAATAATACCCACCAATAGTCAAGTCTACAGACTATATTTCTAGCAAACTTTTATTCATAGTTGCATTAACTTGCTTGAAAATTATCAAGAAACACTTCTTTGTTAAAGCTTTTAATCCTCTTATATATTGTTTGAAAGCTGCCTTTTTGTACATTCAGGCTGGAATAAAAGGTAGTACCTGGTACCAGACATCCTATTTTTGTAATTTGTCAGTTTCGCTTTATCCAGGTCCAATTTAAATAAGTATAGGTTACCTCCAAATGTCAGTCATAGTTATGATATGGAATGACAACTTGAAGCATATGAGAAATGCATGAAAGGTTAATATTTTCCAGTATAAGAAAACCAAGAGATATCACCAGTTCTTGCTCATTCTTGGCAAAAGCTTCTTCTTGAGAAACAATCTCAATACTATTTTGACCAAGATGAGTACAAAATCTACCATCAGTGACAAGTTCCAGGGAATGCAAGGTTATGAAGTCCAGCACTTACCCAATATAAGCAACTGGGTTTAGCATTTTGAAGAGCTGAGTAGTTGATGATTAATGGAAGAAGGAATGGTAGACCAAAGTGGGAAAGCTTTGACTATTTATCCCCAATCCAAAATTTCCAAAATGAGATTTTGGATTTCTCCGGTGAATGTATCATCAAGATAATCCATCCCACCCCTAACAAGCGTACAGTGGTTGATCTTAGTTAAAAAGCCCCAGCACCACGTCAAGGTGTCAACCACGCTGGGGTCCCACGAGCCATCTGCTGGTTAGCCAACCCACGTTGGGCGGATGATAGCAGGATTCATATCATTCTAGGGTCCTCTAAAGCACCCTTCCTCTCAGGTACCCTCCGCAACAGTGAAGCAAGTTCCATGGAGAGGAAAGAAGGGATTTGGCGGGGAAGGTGGTATTATTTATAGGAAGTGCCAAGAGGTTTCTCGCTCTGAGATTTTTGTATAGAGGGTGGTTGTGAGGGTCAGGTCCCCAGTTAGGTAGAGTTCATGAAAGAGTTTTGGTGTTTTAGGGTACTGTGTAATATATTGCGATAATAATAATATCATACTCGGAAGCACTTCCACCCAAACCACAACCCAGGCTGGAATCCGACTTTGGAGTAAGTTAACAACTCCTTTGGGTATCCTTACTGATCTTCTGAACTAAAAATGTTCCCATATCTAGCTCGATACTCTGGTTTTCCGATGCAACTCTGGGTATGAGGGTCCTTCCTTTCCCACCTGGAAACCTCCTAGTTGTAGAAAGCTACAACAGGAGAGGGACAGATAAAAGCTGATCTCCAAGCTAAGCTACACTTATACTCGCTCTGCACTTATAAGGTAAGATGTTTTTGGTGTATTAATCAAAGAAAGGGCGGACATAGAGGTTTGTATAAGAGGGCAGTGAAGACCTCCGAGTGTAATGGTTTTCTAGTGGGCTCACTTCGTCTTGGGGTGTTTACCGGACCTTGAGATGATCTAGCTCTCCGCGAGTATGTTCTTAAGAGGTTTTCCTCACGCAAAGTGGCCCTTGCTACTTGGCTCTTGAGAAGCCGTAAAAACTCCTTCGAAGATGATAACAGATATCCCGTATCCCGGCTAAACCACAATAGGCTTGGGATATTGGGTTAACGAAATGGCTAATACCGGTTAATGAGATCTGGCAAGCTTAGCCCCCCCAAACTATGCTCTGTCTGGATAACACTATTCCTTCTCAGGGGGGTGTTTGGTCTCTGATCAGTGGATACCGAGGCGGATGAGCGATGGCGGATTTAAGGAGGTTATACGGTAGCTTACCCAGGGTAGTTATGAGCACCAGAATCATTTCTATCCAAAAATGAAAATTAGAAGTATACAACTTTGCATCAGACCATGCTCACAAACTTACGAGTCACCAGCAGTCGGCCAGGAAAACAAGGCACCACTCAATGTTCTAAACCCACAACTACGAAATATTCAGTAACACAATCATCCTGGGTACGACTGCACTACAGTCTCTCATCAGGTCTTGACGAATATCAACGGGTGGCGAACAGGGATTCGCAGGCATTTTTTGTTACCCTACTCGATTTTTTACTAGCCGAATATCGCTGTTCGTCATCCGCCGACATTCGTCAAGACCTGATGAAAGACTGTAACTTGTATTCCACGTTCGCGGCCAAAGCCATCTGATCCGTTGCCAGGGCGCAGTTATTCGGAAATCTGAGTACAAATGCCCACATAACGTGAAAAGGAAAGGGAAAGAAGGAAACAAACACTCCGCTTGCTCCCGAAGCCAAATCAAACCACCGAGTTACCCTCAAAGGAAGCAAAAGAATAAACGGAAAAGGGAGACAATCGAGACCGTAACAAATGCTGAGAGAGGTCAACAGAAGGGAAGGTTTGAGAGAAAAAGGGAGGTCATCCACAAGATATCTGGACGCCATAATCAAGGAAACACAAACATGGAGATAGTGTGTACACCCGCGGACATCGTCCCAAGACCTGTCCTTACTGTTGACCAGATAGGCTTCTTGCTCGAATACCACGGAAGGAGAATCCCAATAAACAGATGAGGCGGGGAATGACTGTGCCCGCACGCCGAAATCGATCTTCTGCAAAACGGTCTGCCGGAAAACATTAGGAGAAACAAACGCAAATTCTAAACTTCCCCGCCTCCCTAACCTAGATTCCCGTGCCCTTATAATACCGATCATCCGATTGTTACATCGCCATTTCCGCCCGCAACTTCATCAACTCCGCATCTTCGTCCTCTTCGATTGTCTTGCCCTTGACTAAACACTTGTGTTAGTGACATACCCGTAGTGCAGCCGTTTGCCAAAAGTTTTGGCACCCCTATTGGTACCGTGACGGAATTTTATAGCGAATACACCATAGGCCTTTTGTGTTACAGTACCAGCCTGGGTGCCGGAACTTTTGGCGCGCGGCCGCACAAATAGCAGGAACCGGAAATAAAGCTTACTAGCTTGGGGTGTTGCGGTAATTGGAGCAGACGGAGCACTGAGCATTTGAGTATCCAACTGCTCTTGTTTCATATTTTCTAGATCCTCCAACAACCCGGACTCGTCGGCGGGCTCGCTCAGGTTGACGATTGCGTTACCGATTTCCTCGGCAATCTGTTGCTGCTCTCTAATTTCCTCCCTGCAGCATAACTAGTCAGTATCCTGGTTTTCCCAGATGCAACAAAATCTCAAGTCCAAGCTGTGTCATCAAAAACAAGGAAGGGAGTAGTCTTCAAATGAATCAACCCCCAGCCCAACCTGAAGGGTACACTCATGTCCGCAAAGTTCTCGTAACGTCTGATGTATCGCGAAGTCTTGACAGCCTTAGACTTGTTATCTGGGTCCGTGTTGATAGGAGTACCGAAGGTGTTACGAGAACTTTGCGGATGCGAATGTACTAGGCTGAACTGAGCTATCCTTTTGAACTCCGGCCCAACTTCTCGCTCGATGCCGTCTGCTTAACTAAATCTTGTGCTAGGAAAAATAGTCACATACATAGTCATGTCGACCTTATCTAGGTTCATGCCGTTATGTATTTTCTTCATGGCGTCGCTAGCAGATTGCATGACTTTCAGAGTCTCAAAATTCAAGTTCGCCGTCTCAATAGAGTGCATCTGTTGCTCAATGGTGTTGATCTGGGCGACGGTTGAGGCAAGGTGGGTCTCGTGTATCTTCTTGCGCCTTAATGCAGTCAAGGCGGCTATATCATAGACGATAGAATTAGCCGGAGTAGCGAGACACGATCGCCTCCAAGTAAATTTTGAAATATAGGTATATCGTATATCCGTGGACAGCCCGCTTGCCGGGCCGGGTGAGAAGGTACGAGACTGTGGGGTATTTAAGGTAGGCAGATAGAGGAAGGCGGTGAGTCAATACGAACCATTTTTATTTGATTGGACCATCTTTCGAGCGATAGCATCCTGTTCTGCAATTTCTCCTTCGAGATGTTTCTCCTTCTTTTGCAGCATCTCCAACTGCTCCCGTAACTTTAGGATAGCATCCTTGGCCGAGTCCTTCTTCTTTGCGGCACCACCGCCAAACCAGCCCCACATGCTTGCTTTGAGAACGAGGTTTGGTTGTGAGATGTGGAGAGTCGGAGCCGAAGCTTTATAGCTGGCGTGCAGGTTGTTATGTGATCGTGTGGTTGTTGGTGAAGCGAGGTGCAGGAAGTTAGGAAAGTGAGAGAGATGAGTACGCAGTAAGGACAGGGAATGGAATCGACTGTTGACGAAGCTCGGTTTTCGGAGTGGTTTTGCTGACTAAGAAAGGCTGAGACCGGGTGAGCGTTCATAGAGGCACCCTCATCGAGGCTTGGCGTGGCTTGAGACCAAATTTCGGTTACGCATCAAACCAAACATCTCTGTAGTTTCATTCTTGGTATTAACAATAGGTTAATTTGCCAAGACGGGCTTCACTTACAGGTTCATGTATTTGCAAAATATCAATTAACTGTCCTTTACATGGAAGTTAACTGCAATTAACCTATTGCTGATATTCATCTTTTTTCCACCAAAATTTTAACCATTTTAAACCCTTATATTTCCATGAAAACTTAAGATATTCCTATTTTCTCTCTATTAGTGTATAGAGAATCACCCAATATATCACCTAATAGAGCCATAATTCTCATCAGACTGCTGGTTGAAAGTACTTTTGTGGTTGAAGACCGACCTTATTTTCCCGGCGAAGCACTCCGGCTACAGAGTTCCCTCACCATAACAAATCTTTGCCAAGCCTCGCTGAGGATGTCCCCTCGCTGAACGCTCACCCAGTCTAAGCCCCTGCTTGGCGTCATGCTGGAAGGCCCGCAGCCACAGTCAGGTAGGCCTCTGGCCCGGACCTACGAGCGTCCTCAGTTGTCCTTATCTTATCTGTGAGGCACTTTGCCGTATGATACCATACAAGCTTTCAACTCCTCTAGCACCGAAGTCACCTATCCAGGGGCCTCTATCCGAGCACCCATAGAAGGTTGCTTCTCTCCTCCAAATTCTGTGGATGCCTAAGCTGATACTATATACAGGTACACTCCCGTTCGCAAAGTCCTTGCACAAAAAAAGGTAGTGTGGCAAAAGTCTTGGCGCTCACAAATGTACTAGTACAAGTTTTGTCCGGGCATGGGCAGCTTAGCTTTTAGATTTAACAAAAACACCTCCATGACCGATCATGACTCTGCCACTACCATTTAGTATGAGCCCCCTCAGCCTTAACTACAGCAGCTATCCGTTCTGGCATACTATCTATAAGACGATCCAAAGTACTCTGATCAATCCTCTCCCACTCTTCACTAAGTGCCTCCCAGAGCTCATCCTCAGTATGAGGCCTGTGTTCACTTCTTGTAAAGCGCTTCCGAAGGCGTGACTTGAGAAGGTGCCAGGCATTCTCAATAGGATTAAGGTCTGGAGAAAATGCAGGTAGGGGGCACTTTTTAATCCCATAGGCAGAAGTGAGAGTCCTGTTTAGGCCTGCCCGGTGGTATCCAACATTGTCATCCAGTACCAAAATCTTCTCAATTGGTATATCAAGTGAGAAAAGAAACGGAATGAGATAAGGCTCATATACTTCAGTAGCATATTGGACAGCATTAGTGCCTAGCCGGTCCCGGGGGTTGGTTCGTTCTTCTGGTTTTCTTTTGCGTATACGAATTAAAGGTGTTCGTCGCCCATATGCAATAGCAGCCCAGAATCCTACCCCAACACTTCCAGACTTAAACCCAGCAGATAAATTCTTATCTCTAAGCTCTTCACCAGGCCTTATCCGCACTTTTCTTCCTGGCTGATATGCCACATACTGCATTTTCGCTTCATCCAACCAAACTCCTCTCCTCCAGTAACCTTTTGTCCTTCTTAATCTATTCCGTGACCAAAACTTGCGGCGAATTTTTGCAAAGGCATTGAGAAAGGGTTTTTTTCGTGGTATGCGTAGCTGAAAGCCAAGCTGTTTTGTTACTTTATTGACTGTAGTACGACCGATATCTAGATTCTGAATGCTCTCCGTGATCTCATTCAAGGATGCGCGAGGGTTGTCTTCAACAGTTCTCTCGACTTGGCGTTTAATATCCGGGGTGATCTTCGATGGCCGGCCTGGTAACTATTTAGCATCAATTATAGAGTCCTGGGAATATTATCTTTTTACTCCGCATACCTGGCCGTTTGGCATCACCTATATAGCCCCGTGTACGGTATCTTTTTACCACACTCCATACTGTTGATCGTGAAACACCAAGCTCCTGTGCTATCTGGGGACCACTCCTTCCCAGATCTGACAAAAGAGCAATAGCCTGGCTTCGCTCATATCTTGAGTGATAAGCGTGAGTACCGGTATGCGGAGGTGCCATCTTCAGGCAGGCTTTGCTTGTAGAAACTTTGCGTTGAAGGGTTGTCGGTTACCCCGCACAATTTCAGCTGTGATCGTTCGGCAAACTCTTGTACTACTACATTTTTTAGTGCCAAGACTTTTGCTACACTACCTTTTTTTGTGCAAGGACTTTGCGAACGGGAGTGTACCCCATCCATCTAGCTTAGCCAACCTAAAGATCCACAAGTAACAGGTTCAAAGCAATGCCCAAGAAAAGCTCCACGAAGAACAAGCACGTCCCAACCAGAGAGCGATACTCACCACCACCACGACCGTCATGGCCACCCCTTACTCCAGTAATTCCGCCTGAGGACCTAACGGTGGAAACAATACTGCCTATGCAAATCCTTACGATCCCCAAATTCTTCACAGCAACACTCTGCGAAACCTACCTCAACTTTGTTTCTCGGTCCCTAGATTTGACAACAACACCTGGCAAGCCGAGACGCGGCGAAGCGGTGCGCGTGAATGATCGCATCTCAATATACGACCTAGCCTTTGCGGAGCGTTTGTGGAACGAAACAGGATTGAAGGATCTCGTTGCACGGGAGGCCGGCGAGGATGGGAGGAAGGAACTGTGGGGTGGGGAAGTCGTGGGACTTAGCCCGAATATCAGGGTTTATAGGTATTCTAAGGGCCAGTTTTTTGATAAACACTGTAATCCCCCGATTTACGGCTTCCCTGAGGAAGAAACAGTATTAAGCGTTCGATAGATGACGATACCGCCTTATTCTCAATCGGTGATCCACAGATGAGAGTTCAGACCACATGGACGTTGTTAGTATACCTTACTGGAAAGAGTGATGGAGTTCGCGGAGGAGAAACGGTGTTTTACACCGCGGCTACAAAGCACGTCCAGGGCGAGGAATATGCCGTTGAGCCAGAGAAGGGAACTGCGCTGTTGCATAAACATGGAGCCGACTGCCTGCTTCACGAAGGAAGAGTAGTAACGGAAGATGCCGGGGTTGGGAAGTGGGTGTTGAGGACTGATTTGATAGTCAGACGGTAATATTCTCGTATATGCCGCCGGCAAGGCGTTTTCACAGTTGAACATAGAGACCAGAAATTTATCCTGTTTCAATAGCAGATTTCGTGCATCGCGTAATAGTACCCCTCAAACAAATTCAACCTTACAGAAAGTGAACGTCGAGTCTGGTTGGCCGCACAATTAATTCTGTTAATTTTTTCAACTAAAACTATCCTAGGCTGACTGATTGCAAGAGTTCCCGCAGTATTGGAGGATGCCAGATGATACCCATTCACCGGTATCTCCGGTAATTTGGGCCAAATATCCTAGAAATAAAGTCGAAACACGCAATCAGCTTTCTAGAACGTTGGAATACAAAAAAACAAGGGCCGAAACTGCTTCGATCGTCCAATCGTTTACAAGTGGTACAAGTCATGACCGCCTCCCGTTTTATCCACTCACTCCTGCCACCCCTCACCCCTCACCCATACCACATGGACTCTGATATCCCATCCACCTAATGCCTACACTCTCAGCTCGCCTCGAAATACCGGTACTTCTACTCGAGTACTCGAGAACCTGCCTCGGAGATCATACGAGTTTGGGCTGCCGACAGCATCATCAGCTGTCAATCAATAATCTCACCCGAGCATTCCACCTATAAACATTCCCACAATCCACCTCCCCAATACCGTACCCCAATTTCCAATACTAGTGTGATGCTGCATGGATATTCACATCTCCATCCATCCGCCCATCCAAACTCTCCCATTACCTCGTATTCGCCCAAGTGATCAACAGCGATAGTTTCACTTATCAACTAACCAATCAAAGGAACGTTATCCAGGAAATGCACTGCCCTGTTGCACACTACCTTCCTTGGGCAAAGGCACATAACCTACCGGTAATACATATCCGTGCATCACCCAGCCCCCGTAATCACCTGCTGAACCAAAAGTCGGTAGGCTAACTTAGCGAAGATGGTGACGAAGCTTAAAATCTCTGGGCACGGTATTTTGATAACTCGGGATATGGTAAAAGCCTCGAGGAACGGGGGAGAGGGTGGTTGCACTTGAGGGTAGGTAGGGTCCAGGCAGAGACCAAAAGAAAGTCGGGGACAGGGGAAGGTGTGTGTGTGGAATAAGATATTATTTGCGTCTAAAACTTGGGTTGTCCATGGCAAGGATTTTTTTTCTTTTTTCGTCCCTGCTCCTACTGAGTGGACCAAGTAGCTAACTGTTACATAGATGTCGCCGCGAGACACAGCCTTCATGGCCACTAGCGGATCAGCGCAGTTAAGGTTAAGCTCCGGGGTGAACGAGTTAGAATTGGATAGACTATGATAATATGTGTTAATTTTTTGAGCCGGTGGCAGGGGGTCGACATTCCAATACCATATACCAGCGGAGCAGCCAGTAAGGGGCTCTTTCCTTCAATGAAGATACCGGTATATATTGTGAGACCTCTTCCCCTCCCTTCCGGATTTCTGTGTGATACTTTTATACTAGCAGCTCAGTTCAGTGTCACTCACAAATTTGTCAAGAATGGCAGTAACAGTTACAGCTGCTCCCGGTGCTGCGGCGCCTACTGATATCAATTCCTCACAAATTCCTCATCCTCTACTACATTGTGTCGGGTCCGAAGTATCAATCACTCTTGCGATCATTCCGCCCTCGCGGCCACTGACTCCCCAACAAGAGGACGATCAGCCAACGTCTCCTCACCCCTCTCAGACCCTCTCTCCAGCCTCCCCAACCATACGTACTCGGAGTAGCTCAATAGTATCCTCTCTTGACATAGCAAGCGATGACGAAACATGCTTGAACTCCGCCGCGACTTCAGTTACGGATATCTCACTTGCTTCAAATATCAGCGACATCGTCTCGCCAGGTACAACCATCTACCACATCTACCGCAACGGCAGTGCACACAATAACCTCAGTATTCATACGGTCAAGGACTCGAGCCTAAAAGAGACATTGCAAGAGCCCGATGGCCCCCCAATCATCATCGACAAGGGCGATCCAATCGCAAACCGCATTAGCAAGTTTAAGAATCGAAAATCCAAGTTGCCAGCGAAGCAGGTGAAGGTTGAAGATCCAGAGATCGATCCACGTAAAGCCACGTACTACATGCATTCTCCCATGATATATTGGCATTGCCCAGCACAAACTCTGCGGTTCGGGCCCAACAAGACTGCACCGATAGTCTGTTTAGTGAACGGAGGTTGGTTCTGGAGGACTTGGAGAATGGACTTTGTTGTTCCAGAGAAGGAATTGAAACAGTCGAAGAAGCAGAACCGCGTTGACAGTGGCTTCGCTGATGGGGAGGATGAAGGTAAATCTGAGAAGGGTTGGAAGAGTTTGAACGAACCGGGCGTCATCGACCCACGAGGCGTTCTAGCATGCAAATACCCGCTTCGATCCTCAGGACATAGAAAGGGGGAGAGCGGAAAGAAGTATGTAACCGAGCATGTCAAACGACAAAAGGCGGTAAGAGCAGATCAGCAATTAAAGCGGTCAAAAAGCTTTTCTGATACGGCCCGACGCTTCTTCCGTTTGAATACCACCTCGCCGACTTCAGTGCCTAAAGATAAAGCAAAAGCTACAACTGAATCTAAAACCGGAAGCACAGTAGAACCTGCAACTGAATCGAAAACCGGAGGCACAGAAGAGCTTACAACTGAATCGAAAACCGGAAGCACAGGGGAGCCTGCAACCGAATCGAAAACCGGAGGTGCAGCAGAGCCTACACCTGGGTCGAACACCGGGGGCACAGCAGAGCCCACAACTGAGCCCACAAGGGAAGAGGAGATCGAATCGATGCTCCCACCCGGCCCTGATCCGGAAGACTTGCCTGACCACCTAAAGCCCGAGTCTTTAGAGGAAGGGAGCCTACTGATGAAGTGGTCTGGTTGGCTCACCCGGGAATACGGCTTCAAATGGGGTGGCATAGAGTTTGTATGGAGAGGGACCGGCTCGGTCCGAGACGAGAAGAAGTATTGGGGTTCTTTATCCCGATTCAACCACCTGAAGCTCGTGGCAAAGATTCCGGAGGAACCGGAAGGGGTCGAAGAGGAGGCTACCACCATCGAGGCCAAAGACGATAAAAAGGGGCCCCAAATTTCAATACGCCGACAAGCTAGTTTCTCCAGTTTCGTCTCTACGATCATTCGGAGAAACTCGAATGCTAGCCAACTGTCCGTTAACGATAACGGAAAGCCAAGAGGTCATCGTGAGGTCGTGATTGCGAAATATACCTGTTTGCTCGCAACGAGGAAGTGCGGACGATTGATAATTTATGAGAAGGCGCTGCGGGAAACGGCATATTTGACTCTGGAGGGGCATAGTCCGGATGTTGCAAGAGAGAGGCTTAGGCATGTCGTTGTTGCCACAGGGCTTTGTATGTTGCAGGGTGAGAAGCAAAAACGGGATACATTGAAGAGGATTGCAGAGGCAGTTCTGGGCGAGGCGGGGAGTATCGCTGGGTAGTCTTTCCACTTTTGTGTTAACGTTAATTCTGGTGTTAGCATTCTGCTAGCACGGGTAAAAATTCCCCTGAGTAACCGGGTGTTTGTGGCTCCCTCTCTCTCTCCTTCCACCCGGGTGTTAAACAGCGATCGAAAGTATCACAGTGTTATAAAATGAACCACTCATACGAGTAGATAGCTACTCTAGATACTAAGTGCTAAACCACTCTCTGACCAGCAATGCCAAAAACCAGCCAGCCAGGGGGCCGTTCGGATCGCTTCCGGTATGCGAGCCTTCCTTGTCGATGAAATCATAGATTGTGACTCGGCTAAAATATCGCGATACTACATGGAGTGGGAACCGGGCAACCAAACAAAAGTCTTGCAAAGTCCTGCGCGCACGGCAGCCACCTCCCCGCGGCAAAGATCCTCAAAATTCCTGCGTGCGTACCTGGATACCTTTTCCTGCCCTAAGTGAGCCGTAGTCTACCCCGAGTCTCTCGATGTAAAGGTACTATATAATGTGAGGGAACTAGTTGATCGCCTCGGCCATATACTCCGGGCCACCGGGGTATGACAGTATCAGGCTCGCATTTTCGGAACCCAGCCTGTCCGTGAGCCCGAGGCCCACGCTGGCTCTTTCTTGCATTAACTGCCTCTCGGCATTGGCAGACAATATGGGGATTAAATTTCCTCATATCATTTCCAGTAACTCTTGAGAACTATGGTAGCACAACACCATAGGTTTAAAGCCCAAGCGCCAAACAAACATGAACGCTGATGCCGCCAGTAGTACTCGTACAGCAACTGCAGAATCCTCTTTGGCGCCAGTTACTGCGGCAAGAGATTGATAACCTCGTGACAAGGATGAAATCGGGAAATAGAGGAGACGATTTGTTGTTTGTAGGAAGACAAGGAAAAAAAAGGAAATAAACAAGCTTTCGCTATTGCTTCCTTCTGGCGAGGCAGTTTGGGTTTCTATCAGCGCCGTTTTTGGAATACTGTTAAGAAGTTATGTAAGTTAAATCGTGCTTCGCGGTGCTGTGCCGGTGGTTCACCCCGGCCCTTGTATGTACTGTGCTGTACGGAGGTACTTGGCAATTCATGAAGTATCCAGATGAATTGGCGCCAGGATGTCAATGTACTTGTATACACATAAAAACCCGAATCTTGGCGCCGATCTATCCGAATACTTTATGAATCGCCAGGTATCTACTCGAGTACAGCGCCTAAGTTTTGTATGTTCCACAAGCGAGGTTTGCTGCCCTTGCCCCCTGTGGAACATACAAAACTTAGGAGCTGAACCTTCGTACTGGTATTGGAGGACGCGCCCCCGTGCATAAATCAGAGTTAGAAGTCAGAAGTTCGAAGCCTGGAAGCCTTGACAGCCATGGCCGAAGCAACGCCGGAAAAAAACAAGGAATACGCAAACACATCTCGACTTTCCCTACCCGAGTGCTCGTACAGACTAATTCCCCTCAATAGTCTCGAAGTCCACTGCCTATGGCACTCGAGGGCCGCATCGTCCATACCAACTATGAGAAGGCAAATTACCCTTGATTTCTTAAGTGACAGAGAGGGTGCTGTTATGATTCATGAATCTCCACCAGTGTCAAAGAAGCTGCGTTGGTGTCGAAATGCTGCCGGTATCCACCATGGATTTCTCGGTCCGGTTGGTAACCCGAACCTCTACTGCTGGCAAGCTTCCAGGCGATCAGCTGGAAATCATTCTATTACGGTCAGCTCAACATACGTCAGGAACCAATACTTTCTTACCCAAAAAATATCTGGGGAGATTGGAACTTTTCAAAGTGCAACAGAGTTTGAGTTGACAACTTTTTAGGTTCGAAGTGTGCGGTACTCATGTCCGGGAGGCAGAGGAGAGGGTCGCACATCGGCGATTGGAGGAGAATGGCAGAAGGCTAGAGTGGGGAGCCAGGTTTCCTCGCCGAGTCTTTTTTTTAACAGGTTTCGGCCAAGGTTCCTACGGCTGATCACACGAGCAAGTCGGGTTTCATTGACATACTAGTATATCTATGGTATGTTGGCCTCCCAAGGCATCACAGCTCAAACCTAAGGTGGGCAGTTGGCACTATACCGATCCGGTACTATACGCTGCGAACGCCAGGGAATCACATTAAAGAGGAAAACACAAAAACCTCATTACCGCTCTTATGTTCATAAATATGCTTTACCTTCGCTATGCTACCACTACATTCACCGTCATCCTCTACACACTATGCGTCGCGAGAGCACAAATCCGAGGTGATAAGTACCTAGTTGGGATCGGCAAAGCTGATGTTACTGGACCCGTGGTAGAGATCGGAATGATGGGATATGCCTCCTTGGATCAAAAGGGAACAGGACTCCGGCAAAGGCTTTTCTCGAGAGCATTCATCGTCGGAGACGTCAACCATCCAAACGACTGTTTTGTCTACATTATTGCAGACCTTCAAAGCGGCGATACGGCCATTAGGAATGGGGTTATGGAAAGGCTTCAAACCCTATATAGCGGCCTCTATACACAGTCAAACGTCGCTATTGTAGGAACCCATAGCCACTCTGGCCCAGGTTGGTTCTATCTATTCACCCTACAATTAACTAGCGTCTGTATCTAAGGCCCTGGGCTGACATCCCTGCGATTGGTCAGGTGCTTGGCTCAATTACCTTCTACCACAGGTAACGACTCTCGGGTTTGACTCGCAGTCTTACACTGCTATTGTTGAAGGGATCGTTAGTTCCATACAGCGCGCCCATGAATCACTAAAACCAGGTTACCTTTCTCTCAGTAAAGGTCTTATCCAGGATGCAAATGTCAACCGCAGCCCTTACGCCTATGAGGCTAACCCAGAGAGTGAGAGAGCAAGCTACGAAAACATCGGAGGGGAGGTGGATAAAGAAATGACAGTTCTTTCATTTGAGGATGAAGGTGGCAAGCCAATGGGGCTAGTGATCATTTCGTTTCCCCTGAATTTGCTAGATTGCCATCGCTAATGTGCATCGTTAGGCTCCTAAATTGGTTTCCTGTACACGGGACCTCCCTATACAATAACAATACACTCATTTCTGGAGACAACAAAGGCCTCGCTGCCCTAATGCTCGAGAAGGATATTGGTGGATCATTCGTAGCCGGGTTTTCCCAAGCAAACGTTGGCGATACATCACCTAACACCGAGGGACCTATATGCCAGGACACGGGACTGCCTTGTAAATACGAGGATTCCACCTGTGGGGGCAGGACTCAGCAGTGTATTGGTAGAGGCCCTGCGTTCCGAATCTCGGACGCTGAATCCTGTCGTATAATTGGCAAGAAGCAATACCTGGGCGCAAAGACAATCTACCATAGCACGGGCAAAACATCAGTAGTGGGAGACGGTGGTGTTGTCAGAAGCTTCCATACTTTTGTCGACCTTTCAAACTACACTTTTCAATTACCGAATGGCACGACCAAGAGAACCTGTAAGGCAGCTCTGGGGTTCAGTTTTGCTGCCGGGACAACTGATGGGCCGGGAGCTTTTGACTTTACCCAAAACGACCCAGGCGTACCGGGTAATCCATTCTGGCTATTAGTTAGAAATTTCTTGAGAGCGCCAAGCAAGGGCCAAATTGAGTGCCATAAACCAAAACCCATACTATTGGACGTTGGGGAAATGGACAAGCCTTACCCGTGGTATATAATTCACAACTTCCAAGAGAATCTGCTTCCCTAGTGCCGGGAAGGTAGGGCTAATGCTCGCGTGTGTAGGACTCCTAATATTGTCGATGTACAAATGTTCCGCGTTGGGCAGCTTGCCATTATTGTTTCCCCTGGTGAAGCGACGACCATGTCCGGGCGTCGATGGAAGAAGGCTGTGGCAAAGGAATTGGATAATACAGGAATTATTAGTAGTGGGGATAGCTGGATAGTGCTTGGTGGGCCGGCAAACAGTTATACACATTACATTGCGACTCCCGAGGAATATGCTATCCAAAGATATGAAGGGGCTAGTACTCTTTACGGACAATTCACGTAGGTGCACCTATCCCACTGTGGCTGTCTTGGTCTTACTGGCTATTTCGTGCTACAGGCTGGATGCATACATTTCCCTGTATAAGAAGTATATCCCTTATCTTGGCGCGACCCCACCATCTGCCCCCATACCCCCGGGGCCCTCGCCACCGATAAACACCAACACCTCAATATCGCTTATTGGGGGGGTCGCCCAAGATAGCCCGCGCTTCGGGAAACGCTTTGGTGATGTTCTTAGAGATGTTGCCTCAACTCCGTACTCGAGAGGAAGTTTGGTAAAGGTAGTTTTTGTGGGAGCGAATCCCAGAAACAACCTTAGGCTCGGTGGGACGTATGCAGCAGTTGAAAGGAAAGATGGCGGTACGTGGAGTAGAGTCAGGGACGACACCGACTGGGATCTGGTTTATCAGTGGAAGAGGACGGAAGGACTAAGTGGCCAGAGTGAGGTCACAATTAGTTGGACCGTTGAGCAGGGAACTCCAGCTGGACAGTACAGGATCAAGTATTATGGAGACTCAAAGGGTCTCTTTACTGGGAAGATTACTGCATTTGAGGGAACTTCTGGAACGTTCAATATAGGTTGCGCGCAAACTACGGTATGTTTATCGTACTTTATAGTGCGAAAATACTTGTATAGTATAGCATTGCCTAAAGAGTGTGCATTAATGGAGTCCTACTACTAAGGCTAGCTTGGATTACTTTAGCTTTGGGGGGTTCCTGGCGTTTTTTTTTGTGCAATTTGGCCTATTCAAAAGAGGACTTAGATTCCCATTGTACTCGTACAGTACCGGCGCATTGTTGGGCGTGTACATTAAGTATGGGATCGTGCCTGTCAACTTCCGCGGTGTATAAAAAAGGCAGCATGCAGCTTAAAGAAGTCGTTCGCATTTCAACTACCGCCGGGTACGAGTACTTGTACCGCTACAAGTATGCCACATCTCCATATCAATCCAGCCCAGGATGCCGTATTCAAGTACCGGCACCGGTTCTCCGATACAGCGTAGCGTGATGGAATTTGCACCGAAAACCACTAGGCACGAATGCTCATCGGAACGCAAGTCTTGGGGTTCGGGATCGAAATTTCGCCCCCAAGATTCGTTGTCAGGTATCATATCCCGGTTGCTATCATATTATTATCATACGTACTTTTTTTTTTGATGCATCAAGAACACGGTATGCAACACCCACCACCGCTACCACGTTAAGTGAACCCAAGCCAGGCTTGCAGATTATGGATGTCAGATAACGGTGCTCGCGGATCCGAGGGGCTGAATACGGAATTTCTTTTTTCTCGACTCCATGCTCTACTCGAGTAGCCTCTTTGTCTCATACATCCCATGGTTGTGTCGCGATAACGCCAAGAGACAAGGGCACGGACAAGTGCGAGTGTGTGAGAAAGGGAAAAAAAAATCAAAAAAATAGTAGGCGTGCCAGAGGATCCCCCTTATCAAAACTTGACTACGGTATCAATAAATATAGCGATGATAACGAGGTAAACCATTGGTAAGGTGTCAATTGGAGCCGGTTCCTCCGGGGGGGGGGGAGCGATGCATTTGTATGTATAGTTCTGTACTTTTGACTGATCTATTACTTGTAACGCTCTTACGTATGATGAAAAGTAGGTGATCGGAAGCTAAGTGAACTACCTTTTCTTCATACTGCAGTGTATGGCACAGATGCCGCCTGGTATTAGAGCAACCAGAAGCCAGCAGCCAGCTACGACGCGAATGAGACAATGGGAATGGGCAGGACAAGGGCGGACTTTGTAGACAATTTTGATACAGGCCACAGACTAAAGTTAGGTACCGTACTTGAGCACCGGCACTAGGACCAATACCAGTGCACTGATTTTAAGACAAAGATTATAATCGATCTGGATGGGTGGTAGAGAGTAGGAAGTCTGAAAGTAGGTATGATAACACAGAGCTTCTGCTTCCCTATCTCGCCTTTCTCCCTTGGCAGCTTCCTTCCCCATACTGGGTATTATCTTTCTTTTAGACCCTGGTACTATGCCATGCCATGCCATGATGTGAATCAATTAGTCTAATTCTAAGATATGATAGCATCATTCCACTCGGCAGTGACCTGCTTGCTTTTGATAGGAGGGGATAAGGGTTCGATGACGTTTTTGTATGGTGGGAATAAGTATGGGTCAAGAGATGGACTGGTTGGCGTTACCATGGCAGGAAATGGGCGTGGCTCGACGAGGGAGAGGCGAGCGACCTAAATAACGCCGCCTTTCTCTTGGGCTTAGGCCTTCGCTTGTCGACGACTGGTGATTCACGAGAGCCCAGTCCTAAGGGAGCGGGAGTGTGTGTGAGAAAAAATTTAAAAAAAAATCTCGGTGCCCATCTGGCTCTCTACCTGTTCTGCTCCTCCTGCCTCGCTGCACATCTCCTGCGTTCTGCACCATCCAAACATCTCTTTGGTTGAAAGGCCATTGCTCTGGTCTCTTCTGTCCGCTCTTGCTGCAGCTCCTGCTGGTTCGCTAGTTGTCAAACTCTGTGACCGTTGCTCACTTATCGTCTGCGCTTCTCGCCCAGGAATCTACTCCCGAAGCCCGCTCTACTTTTTATTATTTATTATTATTAAAAATAATAATAAAAAAATAGAGCCCTGTTGCACCTAACGTTATTTATTTTTCCCTATTCGCCTCTTTTGCGTCTTTTATTTTTTATTTTTCTTCTTAAGGAAGAAATCAACGCGCACCGCGGGGCAGAGTGGGACCAGGTTGCGATTGAAATTCAATAGGTATATTTGATTCTTACTGTCGTTGCCCATCCCCCTCCTCCTCCCCTCATCCCAAATCGATTCCTCCTTTCTATTATTTTATCCTTTCTCCTCTGCCCCTTTCTATCCTTCAGGCAATTCACTCCTCAACACTTTGCTCAGGAGAGAGTGAGAGAGGCTTTCGAGAACTTGTATCGGGAGCTGGATTGCTATTGCCTTTTCCCCAGAATTCCTTTCCCCACCCCCTTAAGCATCAGACACATTTGCTATTGATGGTGGAAAGCTAAACGAATTATTAACGACAGATCAAGGGCTTAGGATAAGTTTCACGAAAAAAATATTCTTTAAACCTTAAAATACCACCGAAGGGAACCGGAAAAAATGACGGGGAGTTTCACTTTCAAATGGTTTGGTTTCCTTGCATTTTATTTTCCTTCCCCTTCCAGCCCCAATTATCCCTGGCACATCGTCGTTTTGTTCAGTGAGCCTTGTCTCAGCTTCCTGTTGCTCGAAGAAAAAGTGATGAGGCAGAGTTCAAGGCAGCAATATCACAATTTTTGTAGCCAGCCGCTCTTGTGCCCGCAGGCATTCGGTTTCTTGTACAGTGGGGTCAGAGAGGCTAATATTTGATGCTTTTGTGATGGATAAAAACAGGGCCCAACCGGCTGGAGAAGTTTACGTCACTGGGTCGTTCGATAACTGGGGCAAGTCTACAAAGCTCAATAAACAGGGAGATGCCTTCATTGCTACAGTCTCGCTGCCATCTGAGAAGATTCTTTATAAGGTACGTTGTTAATGATTTTATTGCCGGTTCCTTTCAGGCTTGGTTTTTGTTGTAGCAGTGTTGAGCTCGGATCATTCTCTGGTGCACCGGAATGGGAATGCCGACTATGGCTAGTTCTGTTGTGCTGGGAGGGAGCTTGACCAATTCCCCCGAATTCGGTTTTGCCGACTTGTGCGAGACAACAGATTATGTTGTGCTTTCCTGCAAACAATATTTCCCTCCCTCCTCCGCGGGCAGCTTTATAAATAGATCCTTGCTTGTCACTATGCATGCGTCTTTCTTTATCAATGGCACCTCCGCACACCATTTGCTAACAGAAATTATCTTTCACGAATAGTACGTCGTAGACGGGGACTGGACAGTCGATACCACCGCACGCAGGGAAGCTGGTGGCGACGGAATTGAAAATAACGTCTTGTTGCCCGAAGATCTTCTTGAAGAGAAAACCGAACCAGACATGTCTTCAGCCACTATCTCCTCGGCTGCCCCCGATTCTACTACTGCCGCACTCGCGGCCCAAGTTCCTAAGGAGACCAACGGCGACGTTAAGGAATCAACTATTTCCTCCGTCTCACCCGACTCTACTACTGCCGCCTTGGCTGCTGGAGTCTCTGGGGAGGCTAGAACCCCAAGCCTCAAGAACGTTCCCGGCGGATTCCCCCAGACTTCGGCCATCGAAACACCCTCACTTCACGAGGATGCCGAACAGGTTCCGTCTAGTGAACCCGCTCCCAAGCACGGCGATAGTGCCGAGGACCTCGGTGGCGGTGTCAGGCTCGATCTCGACAGTTCCCCAGAGGCCAATGTTCCCCTCGAGGCCCCCGCGGCCCCTGAGGTGGTTGAACAAAAGGAAGAGGTCGGGGAGGAGTTGAAAGGAGTTCCCGCTGCTCAGCTTGGTACCGGGGGAGACGTTACCGACCAAGCGCAAGCCGACATTGCCGTCGTAGCTGCTACCGTGACTCCAACTGTTGGCGGTATTGCCGCTGCTGCTGGACTTAGCAGTGCTTCTGGCGAGAGGAGCGAGGAGACCACGCCCGCTATTGCACCCAATCTTGTCAAACAGAGTCAAGAAGCCGCCTATGTTTCCCCTGAGGCTAGCACAGTCGAGTCTGCTGTTGAAGCGAAGGAGTTTGAGAGTGAGCTCAAGCGAGAAGTTTCCCCAGCCTCCCCCGTTAGGGAGCTTGCGGAGAATCCTGCCGCTCCGGCCGTTTCCCCGGTTAGCGAGCCTACTAAGCCCGTCGGGCAGGCTCCAGAAGCTGTTGAGGATTCTTTGGCTATGGCTAGTAGCAAGCCTGAGGCTACTAGTGTTAATGACGCTGTCGAAGCTAAGACGGCCGTGGAGAGTCAATTGAAAGACGAAGTCAAACCCGTCGCCCCTATCCAGTTGAACACTACAGACAACGCTGCTACCTCCACCGCCCCCGTCCCGAAGCTTGAAGTCACAGACCCTCAGGAGGCTACTACCCCATTGTCTCCAACGACCCCGGTTGAGCCCACTAAGAATGGAACTCCCAAGAATGGAACCCCAAGAAAGAGCGTTGAGAACGGAAACGGGGAGCCCCCCGCTAGCCCCACTCAACTCACGAAGAAGAAGAACCGATTTAGTTTCCTCGGAAATCTGAAGGAAAAGTTGCATTTCGGCAAGGATAAGGGGAAGAGCAAAGGTGAGATGAGTCCGTAAAGGGGAGTAAGTGGAGGAAGGTGCGCTGTCGTTAATGAGAATCGCGACAAGGGGTGGTACCGGTAATGATACGAAAAGTTCATGTTCTTTTGTTTTTGATTGTCTTCCTTTTGATTCGACAAACCGTAATACATACTCAGCGGACAATGGGGCGGGAAGGGAAGCTAGGGATGCGGGCCTTGTGGAATTCCGTGTCAGTAGTTGCTCTTTTTCAGTCGTGCATGGGGGCGGTCTCTGTGTTTGGTTCGAGGGTTTGGGGCACTATCGGGCCCGTGGTGCGGTCTCCTTTGAGGTTTTTTCACTTGTCTTCTTCTTGAGTTTTAATTTGGCTATTGCCTCGTGGCACTACTATGGAGCTTGGTTTGCGAAGGGATAAATGCACTCTTTTTTCCTTCTTTTTTTCTCCTTTTCCTTCTTGCTTGTACTGCTACGTTTCTATCGCCTTACTTCAATTCCCTTTTTCCTTTTCCCCCGGTTCATGGAGAGGTTTTCTTTGTCACTTGTAGGTGGTAATGTGGAACAAAAGATACAAGGGGACCATTGGCTGTGGGATACAATGTTAGAGGAAGTGGTGGTGGGGGGAAGGGGAGACTGGCTTCAATTAACCTTTTTCCGCCTGCTGTCCAAAAATTCACATCCAAACTCGAATCCATATCAAGTCAAGCGAAAGAAAAATTAAGTTATGATTTATACTGTACTAGGGTAGGGAACAGTTAACCAGCAAAACAATCCCTACGTGGCACGAAAATATCTCCCTGGATACTTGTAAATTTACTAGTGAATACATAATCTAGCAATTAAGGATGTCTACCTTAGTCGTCTTTGGTTTCTCAAGCCTTAAAAATCACAAAATGTGAGTTGCTGATGGTGTTGTGATACTCAGGCATTTTCAACGCCCGAGAAGCCTGTCTCGCTGCCGGGGGATCGAGAGAAGTTACTAAAAAGAGAGACACAAGGCATGTTCCGCACGACGCTTCTGTAATATTTTTTTGCCCGCAATATACATTTTTAATGGAAATATTCCTGGTAGGGAGTATTTGGCTTTGGGGCTAAGGAGGAGAAATATTTAGGCACTGATAGAATGTTAGGCCCTGTTTGGCAAAAATGGGACGGTTCTGTTGGGGCGACCTTTTCTGCTATGAAAATGGCCTTCTCTCCGTTTTGAAACAGAAGGAAAAGGGCCATTTGTATGGGAGAACGGAACGGAACCGTTGTCGCCAAACAGGCTCTTATAGTTTTTCCTCGTTTAGTTCCTTTTACCAAGGTTATTATCGCATTGTCAATAGGGTGTCATACAAGTTCCGACTCTTGTGGCGTCATTAAATTTTGGCTTAATTTTCTTACACAAGTTAATAATAATACCTTATTTACTCTAATATCAAGGGATTAGGGCAAAGTGGCAGTTTTATACAGGCTTCGGCCTCCGCTATGATACCATAGTTGCACAAATAGGAATACCTATTATAATGATAATAATATTATTACTATGATAGAACAATCGCAATATTTTTATTAGCATGCCTGCTACGGGTATTTCCAACTTTTATCACAATAGATTCTTATTGGTAAGGTAGACGGGGACTTAATAGGGAGGGATCGATGTCCGGGCTTGGGCGTCAATTTTTTTCATTTTTTCTATCCTAATTATTGGGAGGGGGAGGGGTAGATGTGCGGCAGCTAATGTTTGTGGTTTTGTAGAGAAGAGCCATCGCCCGATACCTTTGACGAGCAGGCGCGACCCTTTGCGCTAAAGCGGGAGCATCCAGGAAAACCTCTGTAACCGGGACGACTACGGCGGTTTTGCATTGTGGCTAGAGGCACCCTAAGCGCTGCGCGGTCCCTCCCCCGTTACTTATTATGCTATCTATGGTATCGTAGCGCAGTGCCGCAGGAATTGGAATGATTGCCTCTCCTATCGTAGTTCTTACGGCAGCGTAACTTTAGACTTTGTCTCTGACATAAGTCTACCCCGCCATGTTGCACTGCGGCAAGCCACTAATAGGGCTGAAGGACGCCGGATATAGGCTCTTTCCTCCCGCCGCACCGCACACCGGTGCCTCACGACAACTATGCGGTACAAGTGAGCACAGGAGGATACCTCAGTTTGTTTCGTACCTATATCATCGGCCAAGACGCCTTATACGGGCGGTATGACTGGTAGGGCGGAAAAAAAAGAAAAACAATCAAGGCCTTACTATTTGATACTCTAATGGGTATGCTTTATGGCGACAAAGGGGAGATTTATTCCCGGTGACAACTGGTGGAGTGTACCGTACTACCTTGCCGGTCTGTTTATCTCTGCCGGGAAACTTTAAGCGCTTCTCATAATTGTTTGTTTTAGAAGCATATATTCTGCATATCACTACTCTGTGGGGGCTAATCTACATACCTCGGAGGGAAGTAACTCCGCAGGCACCACAGCCCGCTTCTTGCGTTCCACCGATCGCCTTTACTTCCCTCTTACTTCCTTTCTCGGTTCACATCACGAACACCGCGGTGCACACGCCGGAGTCTCGGAGATGGGAGAGTATCATGGTAGGGCTGTTGTGGACATCATATTTCCGCCAGGGGACCGGATTGAGCTCCTGTCATCTTGTTTTAGAGTTCTGATCACTTCCGGTTTTGTCTGAACTGGCACTAGAGAATTGGGAATGTGCTGCTGTAGGTGAGTTAGCTGCCGCGAGTGTTTAAGGAGGTTGTGGGCATAGAGGGAGGGAGGGAGACGGAGGGGTAGGTAGGTAACAAGTAGTAGTATCATAGTAGTTCTGGTAGTAGTGTAGTATTCACGATCTACTGAGTCTTAATATATGCCTTCCTTGCCAATGGGAGTGGAATAGTGGTGACGTAGCCTGGCCTCTGAGTAGGCGGTGCCGTAGTACAGTGCCTTACTGTACCTCCGTATAGCTAGATCTTGACCTTTCAGGCCTTTGTTACTATTCTTTGGTTAGCGTAAGGGGGAAGCAACAGAAGAGGAAGGGGGCTCCGGTAGGGATTGGGCTAAGTAAGCAGCCTTTGACGTAGCTGGTAACATGGTGTTAGACAATCAAGAGGGCGGGCTGGAAGGAATGCTATGGCGATGAGTCGACGGCTGCTATTTGGAGGAGGGGTGGGAAGATACTGAGGATAGCGCCTAAGGGAGTGTAACTGCTGGGGCTATGGAGACGGAGCCTGAGGGAGGTACGACTCAGTGAGCGAGTGAGTGAGCGAGAATGGAAAGGGGAACTATATATCGCCCAATTGAAGCTGTTAATGATGAAAGGACATCTTATTTGGCTATTCCGTGGTTCTTCTCATTATCACTAGAACTTCCGCTCTTTGGTTAAGCTGTTCACTATTTCTAGCACCTACTAGTAGTAAATTTCCTATTATACTTTTTTTTCCTCGTCCTCTTTTTAATTTTAATCTACCTCTCATCTGCTATGTCCTCCACCAGTGGCATATCCACATCTACTCTCAACAATAATCCAAAACCCACGGCCGGCCGCTGGCCAACAATCTCCCGCTTGCTCCCGAACCAAAAGCAGAAGCATCCAAAACTCCTAGACATAACTCTCCTCCACCCCCGAAGGCACTCTCTAACACCAAATGACCCCAATAAGATCTACCAATCTCTACAATCCAATGACTCAAGGCTGAAGCTCCAAGGCACCCGCATCAAGTCCCCGAAGTTAATAACTTTAAGCGCCACCGGTGAACTCGTCGAGTCTGAAAAGCTGCCCTTGGAAGATGCGCCGCCCCAGGGGTTCGTTCTTGGCGGGGACGTTAAGCTTTTCGGCACCCCGCTTGCAGGGAGGTTATACACGTTCATTGGAGACGCAGGGAAGGAAAGTGATATTAAAGAGATCGTCAAATTGGGACAGAGGTTACGGTTGAAGGATGTGCTGAGGTCCCTTCACGGGTGCGCATTTGGAGATGTAGGCTTGGTAAGGCCTGGGTTTACATTCCGTGCTGGGGACTCAGCCCTGGGAGTTCTCCCGGGATTGCATTTCGATGCAGAGGTGGTTTTTGATAACGACTCGGGACTCAAGTCCGCTCGTGAGACTTTGAGCAAGGTATTTGGGGTTGGGGGTGGATCGGTTAAAGTCTCTGGGTATCTAGGCGAGAAGCGTGAGTGGAATAAGGCCCTGAAACCGGAGGAGTTCTCGTTCAAGGGCATGTTCGTCGGTGTTGATTCGAAGCTGGGAAGGCTCGTTCGTGTAACAAGTGTTGGTGTGGAGTTGGCCGGGGTTAGGAGGGAAGGGAGCTTTGTGAGGAGGGCAAAGTACGAGTGTACTATTAGTTTTTACGGAAGCGCGGAGGTGGAGGTTCCAGGATCTGTGGTCCCTTTGGTGGTCGAGTATAGCTTTAAGGAGGTGCAAGGGATGTATGAGTTTAAGTTGACTAAGGGAAGAAATGAGTGGGTTAATGTTGCTGGGTTTAAGGGATTGAAGGTTTGTTTCCATACTCCCTTGAGGATACGAGTGATGTGCTGATATAATACTGGAATAGCTCTCTGATGTCCAACTATTAGCCCAGTTCCCGAGAGAGTCATCAATAAAGGGCATTGGCTTCCAGCTCTCGGTACAGTTACAATTCGCTGGGGCAGCTCTTGCTCTGACAGGAGTTTACTCACCAGGTATCACTCACCCACTTTCCCACCGCCCGATCTGACACTGATGTTCCCTAGAAGCATTCTATATCCAGGCTTCTGTCCCCACATGCACACTCGGCGATCTGCACACCCTCTACACCTCAATCACCGGCCGTACATTGACGGAATTCTCCCACGCAGCCACTTTCAAGGACCTCCTTTTTCGCATCGACTCATCAGGCCTTACTCTCTCTGGTGACGTCATGATCGACGGGCACCGCGCTGTGAAAGCTGTTGTGGCAATCCACCGCGATGGCATTTCTATTACGGGAAGCCTGGAGGACATCACTCTTGGGGCTGTCACGATCACTAGGGCACAGCTCGATGTATTCATCGGGAGAACTAACCCAGGGACCACATCTCGGGTGGGCGGATTTTCGATCACGGGAAATGTGCACTTCCATGGCATAGATGTTTCCGTCTCAGTGCAAACGCTGGTCGAAGGTGGACAAGTAAGCTGGACAGTGTACGGGGAGTTGGATGCTGACCTGAGATTGGAGAATTTGGCACCCAAAGTGAAAGGGACATTTTTGGACTTGAGTTTGACAAAGGTGGCGTTTATCGCTTCTAATGTGGATAGTCCTGAGGGAGTGGAAGAGTTTAATGTTTTTAATTACCCTATTAGGCGAGGTTGTTCACTCTTCCGCTCTCTTGGCTCGATGTGCAGGAGAACTGACGCCCATGGTGAGATAGGAGTGCAATTCTGCGCCGCCCTTGACAGGATTCCCCAGTTGGATCATATCTCTGGCGGGAGAGTGGAGGGATTGGTTCTTCGGGCAGCGTACTCTGATCTGGGTTTTAGTTTTGGGATACTGTTCCCTGCTCCTGTTACCGTAAGTTTTCCTACGGTTCATTAAATATAGAGTGAGTCGTTGACGAGTTCTCCAGCTATCACTGGGACCAAACGTCACATCTGGGCCACTGTCACTGGAAGTGGTGGCTTCGACGATCCCGCAGCTAATTTTCACAACATCTTTGAACGTGAAGGTTGCAGGACAAGCGCAGCCCCTGGTATTCACTTTTGGACTGAAGGCGGATATGGATTCCGCAGAAGGGTTTGGGTAAGTTCTGCATAATTTACAACTTGCAGTACGCTCTAGAAAATGGGGACTAACATTATCAGGCAAATGACCAACTATTGGGTCAACCCCCTGGGTCTTAGTGAGAATATCAAGATCGGACCGGATCTTGCCTTCGAGCTAGGGATAATTTACGCTGTACTGGCCAGTACTGGGACACCAAGGTTTGCAACCCCGGCACACCCACAATTTGAGCGCACTAACACTCCATCCACAGTAAAATCGGTTTCTCTGGCGGCCTGGCAATTGGCGATGCAGAAACACAGGTAGCCGTGGCACTCAGCGAGAACCCCACCGAGCAACTTGTGAAAACCAGCTTCACTCGCCTGAGCGCAACAGACCTGATCCGGTTCGCCTCCCGGATCGCCAGCGAAGCAATCCCCATCCCGCCAGAAGACCTCTTCACTATCAAGAACGGCCTCCTCTACATCTCCACAGGGGCCACAATCGGCACAACATATTACCCCGCGGGGGCGTCGATACGGGGCGACATCGAGCTCTTTGGACAGGAAACAAACCTCGAATGCACCATTGGCACGACCACCAAAATCCAAGCGCTTTTCGAAGACGTCGTGTTGGGTCCCTTGGTGGTTACCGGAACCGACGGGGGTAAAGTTTCCACTGCGATCGAGCTGGGATTGTCAAAGCAACACATACTTCTCGACGGAAGGGTTAATATATTCAATTTCGAGGCTAGCATCCACGCTAGCTTGGACATTCTCCCAAAGCCGGATGTTTCGTTTGCGTTGAGGGTGGCATGGGCGGACGCTCTTGAGGTGGAATTATGCGCGAGAGCTATTGGCACTGTAAATTTCAAGGACTTGAAGGATGCCGACTTCCTGGTTGACGTGGTGCTTGAACAGCATATCCTCGACTACATCAGCACGCACGCACAAGCGCATTTTGCCGCTATAAGGAAGGTCTTCGAAGATGGGGTTGAGGCTGCCGAGGAGTTCTTCGAGAACACTGAGGAGGCGGTGGGCGCGCAGCTCGGGGAAGCGGAGGAGGCGTTCGATGCAGCTAGGAGGCTTTGGGAGGAGAAAGAAGCGGAGCTCAAGAATGCACTTCATGACGCTGTCTCTAGCTTTGAAGAAGGATTGGAGGAATTGAGGAAGGATTTCTGCCAGGCGGAGAAGGACTTTGAAGCTGCTGTCTACAACGCTCATCAGAGGTTAGAAACCGCAAGGATTGATAAAGCGGCAGACATCACTTCTGCTCTTATAAAGGTTCACAAGGCGAGGAGAGAGTTGCAGGCGGAGATTGTGAGCCACCTATTCGATATACAGGAGACAAAAAAGGAGACTGCGATGAATTACGGTGCATTGTTGGCGGACTTGAAAGTTGCGGAAGAGAATGTCCAGAAGGGACAAGGTACTATACCACCCCTATGCGGTGGCGTATTAAGGGCACTTGCTAACTTTCCTATAGATGAAGTAGACAGACGTGAAAAGGCTTTGGTAGCAGCGCAAATGGAGCTCTCGGAAGCCCCATTCTACCGCCACATTGACCTTGTAAGCCCCCGCACCTTCCCTCTTACCACCCACAGCAAACTAACCCATTTCACAGAGCATCAAAGTCGGCCATCACCAAGCCCACGTAACAGATGCCAAAGACTGCCTCCTCTCCGCCCAAACAATTCTAACAAAAGCCCAATCCTCCCTCGAGCAGTCGAGATACCAGTCCGCCATTTCCAAGAAAACCGAGAAGAAACAACTCCTAGCAGAGGTCAAAGCCGCCGGCGAACAGACCATAAAAGATACCGAGGAGCTCCTTGAAATCGCTGCAAAGGAACACGACGAGGTCATCCAAAAGACAGAAGACGAGATCGAAGGGCATTTGCGCAAACATTCAAGCGTCGAGAAGCTCGCCCTAAAAAATAAAGAGCAAGAACTGGAGCAGTTCAAGTCAGTGAAGGAAACTCAGATCTCGACTCTGAAGTCGCAGGTTGCGGCGCTCCCGGAAACCCCCGAATTCGGAAAGTTGGAGAAAGCGAAGAGCGAACTTACCGCAATCAAGAACACCAAGCTGCAACTCGGCGCCGCAAAGGACGCCATCAAACTCTTGCAAGAAAAGGCACCCGCAGAGAAACCTACAGAGTCGATAATAACTAGGTTAGAACACGTATTTGACATTCAACGCATAGAGTTGCACGGGTCGCTGAGGGACTTGATAGAGAAGGGGATCCCACTCAGGGCGAGGGTTAAGGGGTTCATTGCTGGGAAGGAGATCGACTTTGTACTTGACTATAAGGTTGGGGAGACGGGGGAGTTTGTGAAGGGGTTGATGGGGAAGTGGTGGGAGGAGGTTAGTGGGGGGTTTATCGGTTTGCTTGATGGAAAGGAGGAGGAGCAGGAGAAGGGTGATGAGAAGAGCACCGATTGATTTTATTTCTTTCTTATGACAAGAGTACTTGGAGGGGAGCTTTTGGAGTTATGGCGTTTGGTTCTTTATGGATCACTAGTATGGGTTATTTAATACGATAATACTATAATAATTTAATAATATAATGATATTATGATATCAATATTAGAGTTTTTGAGGCAATAGTTTTTCCAAGACTCGACCTGTTAACTACCACGAGGAGGATGTAAACTTCGCTACCGTAAAAACTCAAATAAAAGAGAAATGTGCCAGGACGTTGGAACTTCCCTTCTCAGCTACGCGAGGGGGAAAACACCGCAAACTCAGCCCTCAGTTGAGACTAAACAGGAATATATGAGACGCCTTACTAGGAGAGGCAACTCCAACGTCCTAGCACATTTCTATTCTATTTGAGTCTTTACGGTATTCCAACGCTGTAATGCAAGCAGACGAGTGACTATCGGTGATGATAAAGGGAACCAGTAGGGGAATAAGATATTACCAATGGTTCGTGCTATTCAAAACGTGCACCATGCTGAAAACAAAGTGTTGTCATACATGTAACTGCGCATATTTGAATGCCAGGCCTTTGTGTTATGGGTGAGTTTATGACAAAGTGTTGTAATAATAATATAAAATTATTTCATTAATATTATAAAGCATTAACTTCAAAATTTCCTCTGTATCTTTTCTCTCAACTGGGCAAGCCTAAACTTCCTAGAGTGATTCTCCATCATGGTATTCCAGTTCTTACCTCACTCTATGGTTTTCAGGAACAGTAAATCAATACCCTTGACCATGGAACCCATTACTTATGTCCCTTCTTGATAGATTTATTTTGGTTCAGGATTCTCCTGTGTGGGCTCATGGTCACCTAGAAGTGATCTATTATTTCCCGATCCGGCATAAATATACTTCTTTGCTCTCTAATTGGAGGGGGAAATGTCATGACATCACTTGTTGGAGTTGGTCTTATACCTGTTGATTGGACCGGCTCTTATGCAAACTCGGGATCAGCCTACCTCTAGCTCCTGTTCCAATTAATATCCTCAAGACCCCTTCAATAAATCTCTAGAGGGCGATAAATTGAATGCATTCGCAGAATATCTTAAGTGCGGAAGTCGTGACAGTCCAGTTACACGGGTCTGAGGCCGGAGCTATTCTGGTTTGGCTGAGGCCTGACTTCCCGAGCCCGAAACCATCCCCTAATTCTGTAGTGGCGTGTCCCATGCCATGGCGGGCGCCCAGCATAGTGAGCTATCTGCGAGTTTAAGCAATGTGATTGGCTAAACCTCAGGCCGGATTTGGGTAGTGGATCGTATTTGGGTAGATGGCACACTATGTCTGGCGTTCGCTATGCCATGGAATACAGTACCAGAGAATATCTATAGTATTCCGAATCCGCAGTTGCTCCTTTTCCCCAAATCGATGGAGACAGAGAAACTCCTTTTTTTTACTTAAAAGAAAGGAGAGAAAGAGAAAAAAAAAGTCCGCCGAGCGCCGACCCCACCCCTAAGGCCCTTAGGGGTGAAGGTCTAGAGTCGGATGCTACCACCTACTGCTCCCAGTTCCTGTAGGTCGCGACCCTACGTGATAGGTGAGAATAACTCCCTTTGAGGGGAATTGAACTCCTGGGCTCCTGCTAAAGTGCACAGGAGGTTATTTGCTTTTCAACATAATAACCACTGCGCCAGCTAGGTATTTTCACATCATAGCACCCGGGGAACTAATACTTATCCCGATGGCTTTGATTTTCGCCCTGTCTGAGGTCAAAAACAACAATTTTATAAAATATCTGTTAAACACTTAAGCTAATAGAGAACTCGGCCTAGCTTTGAAACAAGGAAAATTGTAAGCATTAATCAATGATAGCCAATGGCAGGTCCTTCTTGAACTATATGCAATTACAGCCATCATAGCATCATTACAGGAAAGAAGTCTCCGATATTTGTTAACACCAGAGAGAACACTACTATCATGATTTAAGTTACTAGGCGATAATATTTTTGTTGAAACTTACTATGGCTGGACCTAGTGTTTCGCGCCCTCACCAGAATCACTCGGTGTTTGGAAAAATTCTGATATGCGTTTGACTAGTATAGTGGAAACATGTAACCAGACAGACTAGCACTAGCTACCAACTATGACACTGGATTTGTATCGAGAAAGTTTGAGATGCGAGACAGTGGAGGATTTCCTACATTTCCCTTACGTCTTTCCTTTATCTGTCTCTCTGTTTTTCGCCGACTTTGTCTCTATAAGAGGCCATCTTGTTCCAGTTTCTTTTCTGATATTGTTCATCATCGTCCGTCATCATCATCATTCGTTTTGTCTCTTTCTTTCTTCTTTAAATAAGAATCAAGTCTTTTTGTCGCTTGCCTTGTTGCCCTCGTATTCGAGTGAACATATCGACCGTCCGAGTACGCCCTACGATATTTTAAGAATATTGAGTTTTAGATCTTTCTTACTGATAAGTATTCTAGGACTCGTATATCCCCAGCTAGCCTGTCTCTCTTATAGTGTTCTGAGATGACATCTGTCTTGAGCCAGAACAAGAACGGACAGCTTTTTGTCGTCCTGTCCTGTCCTCTAGCCAAATTGCCAGGCGATTCAGTGTGGAGGACGTCTGACCCCGCAGTCCCCCCCCCCCATGATATTACCCCTGTAATGTCTCAATTCGGCTTTTTTGATTCATTGCGCCAGAATATGAGACCACTCGGTGCACTACTCAAAATCCTCTTATTTGGGCTACTGCTACAACCAAAGGACTCCTCAATGCTCAGAATTGGGCGGAGGTCGGGAGTATTAAGTATACCTAGGGCCGTGCTAACATCAAAATCCCAAATGGTTTCTTGTGATGCGGAATCCTCAAGTGGAGTTGGCATACAGAATAGTTGTTGTAGATAATATGGAGTTAGTAAGATAGGAAAAATAGTTGAAGTCCAACATTGTAATAAATTGCTGTATCGAGAGGATCTCCCAGTTTGTACCCGGTACTGTCGCCTATTTTGAAAGATTGCCCACTTTGCATTCTTTTTATTGTCTGTATCGGATAGCCCATTAACTTATTCCCTCTCTTTGTAATACAACCCGAGCCATGAATACCATATGGCTGATTGGGTTCCGCAGTCATCTAATACACGGGTCCAGTTGATATTGGAGACATGGCATCACTATCCTCCACTTGAACACTCCAGCATCCACAGTTTCCTGTCTTTCATGATTATCACTGGTATCTACCTACCGTCCCCGGACGCTCTCCACCATCCCTCGCCATCCCCCGCCATTTTCTACTATCCCGAGCGTTTCCTCAAAGACCCTGCATTTGCCCATCCATCACTGGTCCTCACTCAGCCCCCAGTCATTTCCTATAATTCCAGCGATATACCCCCAGTCTTCATGCACCCACCACACATTGTCTCACGTTGCTGGGCCTGTCGTCCTTAGTAATAACGGCCGTCTTTAGATTTCGCAGACGAGGATGGGGCATGCCTTGTAGTCTAGTCTGGTTCAGGTCCAGGGCTCCTGGCAGTCTGCCCCCCGGCCCATATTGGGTCGCTGGACCGTTGGGAACACGGGATGATTCCAAGGCATCTGCTAAGCTGCGAAATATTCCTGCTGCTATACTGATGGACCTTCTTTTCTTCAGCGCTTGGGGGTTTTATCAACCGACCTACTCAACTACCCATCTTCTACAATTTCTAGTTAGCAAAGTCCTAAAATGCCCCAATCCTCCAGTAGCAATAGCAACTTTTTTAATGTAAGTATTAACATACTGAGCAGCTCTACCACCAGTAATGGCTAGTCCAAACCCCCTCTCCCTTGTTCAGGCCTAGTTTGACAAAATATAAAATACCTCAGAACAAAGAGCGATAGGCTTCAACATTTTACAGAGAAAGCTTTAATATAAACCCTAAGGGGAATGCACTCACTCCACCTTACACATTTCCTCTTCTTTCATCCAGCATCTGCCAGTGTCGGGGTACACAGCCGCTTAGTCTTAATGTCAATCACACTCTTCGCCCGGACGTGCCGAAAAACCAGTTCATCCTAACACCCGAGGATGATGAGTTAAGCCTTCTCCTCGTCCTAAACAACCTATGCGAGACACAAAACTTAACCCAAATGTGGGTAGAGGGGCAGAAGGATCGTAAAATGAGAGTAAATACCCACTTTCTCTCTCAGCAAGCCCAAAATAGCAGCCTGGTAGATTCTCTCCACCCCTGCTACCTCCCTTCTAGTCGCCAGAGGGATCAGGCTTCACCCGACCGAATTCCCAGTATTTTAAGAAAAGCCTAACCCCTCGGAAACCTGGAAGAAGCCCCCAGCTCCTCCACTCTCCAAGTCCACCTAGGAAACAAAATCCTCCCCGATGTCCTATGGTTCCCCCCAGGAAATACCAACCCCTAGGATAAAATCATCGAATGGGAAAGTGGTGAATGCCTGTTCACGGTTGGCGTCGCTCCCCACCCCCTTCCAAGCTTAGGTGGATACCCCTGCCACTAATCGTGGCCCTGGGGACCGATGGAGGTGGGGCGATCGTGTGCAGGTATGATGACGGAAGGAGATGTTGAGGAGTATGTTCTTGTATTGAAGGTTGCGAGCTAACGGCTACTTAAGTAGTGAAAACTCTGCTCGTACATGTCGGCCCTATGTCTCTGCTCATGCCCTATACATCCGCTCATGCCATAGTGTGCCCACTCGTCCACACTTCAGTGCTCCCCTATACTGTTGCGCCTCCTGATGCGCTCCTCGGTGCTGCCAATACAATATTCTACTACTGGGATTATTATACCATCCGGAACGCCTGCGGAGTGCAGCAGGTGACACCCGAGCACAGCGCCCAAGACAAGGTTGCCAAGCGAGCGTTCTCGCTTCGGGCAGGAGGGTGTTATCCACCGTTTCTTTTGTACCACTGACGCCAAAGGCTTTGTGGGAGAACACGAAGTGGGGTCAATGCAGTGTTCTCAGGGGGGGGCAGTACGTCCGGTCTTTTTCCAAAATCACTCTAACCCCCTCACCAAGGACTAAGTACCCACCGTCCCCCAGGGAAATGTCTCATACCTGCCGTCCCTGCCCTCACCTACGTCCCGCTATTTCCCTAGTACTCAAAGTCACCGGGGATCACTCGCTTGTTTCCTATCATTTTTTATATATTTTTCGTTTTATACATTAGTATTATGTTCACCGTGTTTTTTCCTTTGTTTTTGGTGTTCTTCTTTGTCCCTTTTCCTTCCTCTACTGTAAGTCGGTTTGGATTGATGGAACCGGAGAAGGAAATGCAACTTAAGTTAGTGGCCATCATAGATGCTAGGGTTGCAAAGTTGCTGTGATTAATTGTGCGAAAGGCTTTCTTTATAGCAGGTTCTTGTGCACGAGAAGATATCAGGAATGATGGAGGTGAATTTCGGGCTTTATTGTTATTTTCGGGGTCTACAATATCTTATACTTTCCACTTCTAGCAATCATAGAATGTCGGGGGGGCACTATCCCTATAAGAGTTCGTTCCCTCTAGTGGTTAGAGCAGAATAACACGCTTCCTTTATTATCTTTTACACATATCCCTACTTCCTTTTGGCACATGAAATAATTAAATAGCGCAAAAAACTCTGCCCGGCAGTCCCCTACCTTAATTTCTCTTACATTGTAGGGACCGCCGTCCTGAAGTTTCCCGGAAGAGAATGGGCCACGTTTTGCCGTCCCGTCCCGTCCAGGGCTCTTGGCAGTCGCCCCTTCGGGCCTAACAGGAGCCCCAGACGGCTGAGAACATTGGGCCAGTGCGATTTGTTGATCTGGCCTTGCGTATATGCGTATATGCGTGTTGGTGTGTGGTGTTGGTTAGGTGGATGAGTGAGCTGGTGTAGCTGGGTATGCACTTCAGGGGTCCTTGGTTATCGTGATACAGCCCATGTATTCACCCCAGCGTCAGATATGCTTAATACCCCTAGGATAGAGAAAGAAGGGGGGTTACCACATAATGACAGACCCCTCCTCTCCATCAATGTTCCGCCAAATAGTCGAACAACTCCTCTTCATGTTTCTCAAAGGCTGATGCGAGTGAGCGGCTATGATCATATGAACCTACTCTGTCTGCTAGAGTTGATATCCCCCTCAGAACCAATATGCGTCAATGGAATCGCTCTTTTCAGGCCCTCAACCTGTTAGAGATGGGCCCGTTGAAAGCCGTCCTGGGGTCTGGGGGAGGCCTCTATCAGTACTGGTAGAACATAAGGTAAGGTACCAACACCTGCCAGAGCCCGTATCGTCTGCCCGGATGTTGCAGGATATTACGGGGAGTCTACCGTAGAAGCTGTAACAATCAAGTGGTGTGCTATGTGGTCGAGAATTCCCTACCTTGAAAAAGGGGCGAAAAATGCTGCAAACAAAAGACCGGCTCAGCCCCTCTGAGAGACATAAAAAAACGAAAAAACACCAGACCTACGAGAGGGGGAAATTCGACTACATAGCATACCACTCAATTATTACAGTTTTTACAGTAAGACTATCGATCTATCCCCCCCCCTTTTCTCCCGCTCCAGTAGTCGATAACCCGCTGGAGCCTCACCATAGACCCCTACTATGCCAGATATATAGTATGCATCCTGACCAACCGAATATCAGAGAATCTTTATGGCATTCGGGGTCCACAGTTCCTCCTTTTCCCCAAATTAATGGAGGCAGAGAAACTCCTTTCTTTACTTAAAAGAAAGGAGAGAAAGAGGAAAAAAAGTCCGCCGAGCGCCGACCCCACCCCTAGGGCCCTTAGGGGTGAAGGTCTAGAGTCGGATGCTACCACCTACTGCTCCCAGTTCCTGTAGGTCGCGACCCTACGTGATAGGTGAGAATAACTCCCTTTGAGGGGAATTGAACTCCTGGGCTCCTGCTAAAGTGCACAGGAGGTTATTTGCTTTTCAACATAATAACCACTGCGCCAGCTAGGTATTTTCACATCATAGCACCCGGGGAACTAATACTTATCCCAATGTCTTTGATTTTCGCCCTTCCTGAGGTCAAAAACAACGATTTTATAAAATATCTGTTAAACACTTAAGCCAATAGAAAAGTTGGCCTGGCTTTGAAGCAAGGAAAATTATAAGCATTAATCAATGATAGCCAATAGCGGGTCCTTCTTGTACTGTGTGCAATTACAGCTACCACAACATCATTACTGGAAAGAAGTCTCTGATATCTGTCAACACTGGAGAGAACGCTATTGTTATGACTTGAGTTAGGCGATAATATGTTCAGTCTTTGATGTATATTACTCATAGGGGCTCTTGGAATCGTATTTATCTGGTAGCCTACCTCACTCGTGGTGTCCTAGAATAATGGTACATGACAGCGCTTGAAGTGAAATTTGTGATAGGCAAGGATAATACAGGTTTCATAAATTGGGAGCGGCTTTGTTTGATGATCCCAAGACATCTGCTAGGCTGCGCAATACTCCTGCCATACTGGTGGCCCCGCTTCTCTTCAGCTCCCAGGAATTTTATCAATCAACCTATTCAACCATCCATCTTCTACAACTTTCCTGGCATCAAAGTTCTGAAAATCCAACCATCCAGCAGTAATACCAATTCTTTAGCAATTCTGCTATGTTAATGGCTGGTCTATACCCCCCCGGGCCCTTCAGAGAGCCTAGTTTGTAACTTGAAACCTTGATTATAAAAAGAAAAGAAAAGGCTATGATACAAAAAGAAAGAATTTCGAACTACTATTTTGAAAAGTGAAGAAGGGATAAGCCATCAGCTATGATAGCCAAGTTCACATCGATGTACAGGCAGCTTCGAGATGTTGAAACCGGGCTTCCGGATATACGCTTTCTGCGTATTAGATAACGACAAAGCCGGTCATTCTCCCTTACGTCCGGTTTCCTACTCTCCAAGTCAGACTTACCCTATTTGACTTTTCCCTCGCATCACTGCTCAATCAATTGACCGGATATGCAATTCAGTTTTCATTTTTTCTCTCTTGTCTTCAATATTCTTTCCTTTGACTTCCTCTCAGCTGCAGATATATGTTGCTGCTTCACTACATAAATAGTGGTCCTCTCTGGCCCTCCGAGATTAAATGAAGTTCTTAAGCATCTCTCGCACGCACATGTCTCACGTATATAGCCTTGCCATTGAACCGTTTTCTAATCCAAAAAACCCGAGGGCCTGTAGCGAGTGATATCTTATGACACTTCTGATGTAAAATCCCAGCAGTGCGAGAGCGCTGTGTGTAAACAGTAGGATGGACCTTCCTATATCCCACCATTGCATGTAACAGCAAATAGGAATGCCCCCCGTAGTCTCCGGATGGCTGAGGCACAAAGACGTAGTCCAAGTATCCACTCCAGAGGTACCACCTCACAAAGCAAAATACCAAAATACCCCAGAACAAAAAAAAATAGAATTTTACATTTTACAGAGCAATCTCTCATCTAAAACCCAACCAGAATACACTCGCCCTACCTTACACATTCCCTCTACTTTCATCCAGCATTCGTCGGGGTACACGGCCATTCAGTCTTAATATCATAGTCTTGACACCTAGATAGACAGAACAAACAGTTCATCCTAACACTAGAGGGCGATGAGGTTAAACCCTCTACTCACCATAAGCAGCCAATTCGAGACAAAACTTGACCCAAAAATCGGGGGAAGGGGGGGCAGAAGAATGGTAAAGCGCGAGTAATTACCCACCTTCTCTCAGCAAGCCCAAAGTAGTGGTCTGGTGGATTCCCTCCGCCCCTGCTACTTCCCGTCTAGCCACCCGAGGGACTACCCCTCACCCGACCAAATTCCCAGTATTTTAAGAAAAGCCTAACCTGCTGGAAACCTTCAAACCCCCAGCCTCCTTCCTGCTCTCCAAGTTCACCTAGGACACAGTGTCCTCCCTTCTGGTGTAACGGACCCCTAGGATAGCGCCATCCAATGGAAAAGTGTTGAATGCCCGTCCGCGATGATGACGCCGCTCTCTGGTCTCTTCCAAGCTTAGACGGATGCCTCACCGCTGATTGTAGCCATTAGGATATCGGTGAAGCGCAGTAGGTGACGCTCAGGTGCGGTGCCTGAGGCAAGGATGTCAAAAGCGCATTCTGGCTTCGATCATGGAGGGCCACCGATGTTGGAACCCGGCGGTAGTTGGATAACGACTTGATGTATTCCCTACCTACGACCAAAGGTTTATATTATATTATTATTATCATAGAAATACATGACTGCCAAGACCTGCTACGGTTCACTCAATCCTACTACTCGTACTTAACCCTAACACACATGAGGATACACACCCGTACTTACTACTAGCCTAAAACCTAACAATCAAACATTTCTTCTTTATTTTTGATGCTGAAGACTTCGCAGGAGAACGCGAAGTGAGGCCAGTACTATTTGCTGATCTGGCCTTACGAATATGTATGTTGATGTGTGTCATCGGTTAGGTGGATGGGCCCGCACCGGTGTAACTAGGTTTACCTCTGAGGGTCCCTAGCGATCGTGATGGAAACCAGGTATTCACTCCAGCTACAGATACGCTTAATAGAGAAAGAAGGGGGTTACGACAGAATTGCAGACCCCTTCTCTCCACCAATGTTCTGCTAAATAGAGGGAAAACTCCCCTTCATGTTTCCCAAAAGAGTTTGCGAGTGAGCGGCTAGGACCACCTGAACCCACCCTGTCTGTTACTATTGGAGGGATGAAATCCCCCTCACACCCAATGTACGTTAATGGAATAGTTCTTTTCAGGCCCTCAATCCGCTAGGGATGGGCTCGTTGAAAGCCGTCCCAAGGTCTGGAGGGAGGTCTCTGCCAGTCCTGGTATAATAGAATATAACTTAAGGCACCAACACCAGCCAGAGCCCGTATCATCTGCTTGGATGTTGCAGATCGTTACGGAGAGTCTAAGCCTATCGATATATCCCCGTGCTCCTCTCCCCTTCTAGTAGTCAGTGAGCTACTCGAGCCCCCAGCATATTCACCCACTATTCCAGATAGATGGTATGCATCCTGACCAACCGAATACCACAGAATCCCTATAGCACTCAGAATCCACAGTTGCTCCTTTCCCCCAAATCAATGGAGACAGAACAACTCCTTTCTTTACTTAAAAGAAAGGAGAGAAAGAAAGAAAAAAAAGTCCGCCGAGCGCCGACCCCACCCCTAGGGCCCTTAGGGGTGAAGGTCTAGAGTCGGATGCTACCACCTGCTGCTCCCAGTTCCTGTAGGTCGCGACCCTACGTGATAGGTGAGAATAACTCCCTTTGAGGGGAATTGAACTCCTGGGCTCCTGCTAAAGTGCACAGGAGGTTATTTGCTTTTCAACATAATAACCACTGCGCCAGCTAGGTATTTTCACATCATGGCACCCGGGGAACTGATACTTATCCCAATGTCTTTGATTTTCGCCCTTCCTGAGGTCAAAAACAACGATTTTATTATAATATTATTATTAAATTTGTTAAACACTTAAGCCAATGGGGAAGCTTGCCTGGTTTTAAAAGGAGGGAAATTTTAGGCGTTAATTAATGATAGCCAACAGCAGGGCGTCATTGTATTGTATTTAATTATAGTGCTCGGGGCAAAGTTGCCAAACAAGCATTCTTGCTTTGGGTGGGGGGGAGGGGGTTATCGAGTCTTTCTTTTGTATCGCTGATGCTAAAGTGGGGTCATCGCCATTTGTTAATCTGGTCTTGTGAATATGCGTGTTGATATGTGGTGTTGGTTAGGTGGATGGGCGCTCTGGTGTAGCTAGGAATGTGCCTCAGGGGGGCCTCCTCTCCATTCCTGCTAAATAGTCTGATGACTCCCCCTCTCCTTTCTTCATGTTTCTGTTGGAATACGGGGATATTAGGCCGTACCCATGCCAGCATCTTGGAGTTCACGATGCCTGGCAATTGAGCTAGTGGACTTAGTGTTCGGAGGTATGTGAGACTCTGGATACAGACAACAGAAATAGGGGCACCCGGGTATATAGCAACGCGCCTGAGTGCAATAGTCAATCAAGCAATTCTTCGATCCCTATTCCTCTCGTGCTTGTGGATATCAATTCTAGAATTACAACAGCTTCTAAAAAACGTATTCGAGTGACCGTCTATGATCAAAGATCTACTCTGATCTGCATGGTGGGTTGATATCCGCCTCATAACCAATGTGCATCAACGCAATCACTCTTTTCAAGCCCCCGACATGTTTAGTTGCATGAATGATTCTTTAGAGATAGGCCCATTGAAAGCCGTCCCGGGGGGAGAGGTCTCTACCAGGCACGGAAAACATAACGTAATGTACCAACACCTACCAAAGGCCTATATCAGCTGTCTGGATGTTTCAGGGTGTTACGAGGAATCTAATCCCATCAATCTATTCCCCTCCCCCTCTCCCCCTCAGGTAGTCGGTAACCTGCTCGAGCCACAGTATATACACCCCCGCTATGCCAGATAGATGGTATACATCCCAACGAACCGCACAAGCCTATCATCCTTCGCATCAAACTCACGATTCCCCAAAGTCACTACACCAAAACCCAGCTGATCGAGCGCCCCCCCCCGGACTTTTCGTTTTTATGATATGAATGAAATAGAGCTCTCGCGTGCTGTCGGTATGTTATAGAATTACCACCCTGCTTCCCAAAATCAAGGATATAACATGGACAAAAAAAAAGAAACCCATCCCCCGCACCCAACAGCAGCGAATACCAGACTTCCTCCCCCCCGGTACCCACAACATGCCTGACGCGTATCGATCAACACATCCTTCCGCACTAGCAGGGTCGAGCTCTCTATCCCGTCGGGGCGGAACTGGTCGAGCCACTGCGCTCAACCACCACGTACACAGACACATCCATTAGCCCAACGATAATGCCCAATATCGGAAGGCCTCTTAGGCACGTAAAGAGCATGACAGGGCAATGTCGCCGACAGGATAACGTCGCATCTCTTAAGAGTATTAGTACGTAAACCGAATTTACTCTTAGTGGCTACAACCAGATCTGCCACGCGGGACATTATCCCGTCGGCGACACCGTCCCGTCACGCTCTTTATGTCACTACCAGTAACACGTGAAACGGTACCGTAGTTGTGATATCTCGAAACAGTTCAACGGAGCACTTCAATAGGCAGAAAACAACATGCCTACCCCCGCTGTGGCGGTGGCTGTGATGGCTACTATGGGAAGTGCCGGCAGAGCTGGTTTCATAACCGGAGAGAAAACGAGAGATAGGAAGGAGGAGCAGGAAAAGAAGGGGTGGAAGGAAACGAACGCAAGGCTTCCCTTCTCCCAAGTGTAGTTTTATATCCAAGGCAGCTGTCTGGGACCCCAGGCATTGGCCCACAATATTACCACAAGTGCGGAACCACACAAGGAAGAGAAGGGGGGGGCTCTGCTTTTTTTCCCGGGCATATGTTATTTTCAAGCTTTGTGAGAGAGAGGGGGGGGGGAAATGTCGGAACACCGCACCCAAGGGAACTAGCTATATACCTGTAACTCCACTCTAGCTGAGATCGTGCTACAGTACCCTACCATAGTATGATATTCCCTACAGGAAACGCTTTTGTAATCACTTCCGGGGAAAACATCCAACCCCCACAAGCACCAGAACTCCAACCGATCAATCAGAGCGCCTCCCAAGAAATCCACAACCCTTCCAGAAGCCCCAAGGCCAAGGCAGGTACAAGTACAGTGCAGCACCATCATCCATTCCACATCAAGGCAAATATCGTACTATGATATGATACTTACATGCTATCCGTTTCAGCGTCACCACCGGTTGTAAAAGCACAATGCAGTACGAGTACGGTACAGCACGGCCCTCACCGCTATCCTCCCCATTCCCAACTCTTCCCCCCACCGGACAAAAACCCCACTTACCGTACGCACACCGCAGCAAAACCTATTATCACATGTGATTAAGACCCTATGATACACCCCCACGCAAGTGGTAACGGGACACAAGGCTTGGCACATGATGAAGATATCGTGAAGTCAGAAAAGGAAACCCAATTCCCGATTAACAATTGAAGTAAAAAAAGAGAAAAATGAGAGTAAGAAACCTGTGCCCCTGAAGCCCAATTTACCACTTAGTATGACCTCCATGTCTCCGTATCAGAGTAGTGATCCTCCTTGGCATACTATCAATGAAACAATAGACTCTCCTCCACGGCATTTCCTCCCAAACCTCCTGCGCAAGTGTAATAATATCGTCTCTGTTGTAGGGGCGTCGCCTAGCTGTCTTACAAGTCTCGCGAAGCCTCCGCTCAAAGAAAGACCACACATTCTCTATAGGATTCATGTCGGGAGACCAAGAGGCCCAAGGCATCCGGATAACTCCCTGCAGAACCCTATATCTCCTTGAATAAGGAGAATTATGTACACGAGAATTGTCCTCCACTATTTCGATATCATTGTCAGCTCCACCTAAAAGCTCAGTAAAAGGAAGAAAGTGTGGGGTGTAAATCTCTTGACAATATTGAACCGAATTCATGCCTAGTCGGTCCCTGCCACTCTCCCTCTCCCTCTCGGTTCTCTGGCAGATTGGAATAAGCTGAGTATGAAAACTATAGGTGAAACCGGCAGCGAAAATGACAGTAGTCTTATCGTCAGGAAACGAAGGCTCAAGATAGCGATCCTCAAGAGCAGTTCCAAGAGGGCGTCGTACCAAGAATCTCCCTCCTCCTTGCCCAATCGTAAGCTTCATCTCATCAACAAAGATCTTTTTTCTCCAAACAAAATTGTTCCAGTTTCTTCTTTCTCGAGCCCAGCGCAATCTCTCCCGCTTGCGTTCATAGTTTAAGAAAGGCTTTTTGCGAGCAACATGAACATAAAAGTTCATATGGCGGAGTGTTTCACCCACAGTCCTTTCTGACACATTTAGGTTAAGATCGGCTGTGATATCATGGAGTGGAGCATGAGGATTTTGCTCATTGATTCGATGTAATCGCCTCCTGGCACGTTCATCTAACTTTGGCTTAAAACCAGGGCGTGGTGGGGGGTTGATTATTTTGGTAGTCTCCCATCGCTTCACGATCCTGTAAGCCTCAGATTTTGAGACAGCGGTTTCTCTGGCGATTTGGCGGTAATTTTTCCCTTCAGCATGCTTTTCGATAACTGTGATACGCTCGGTTTCTGTGGCTTGCCGTCGTTTTCCTGTGTTCTGATCAATCGGCATTTTGGGTAGGTTGGTGATGTTCGGGTAGGGGTTGCATGCGGATGAATTTTGCCCACGTGTCCCGTTACCACCTGCGTGGGGTTGTATTGGGATACTCATGGGGGGGGGGGGGGGGGGGGGGGGGGGGGGGGGGGGGGGGGGGGGGGGGGGGGGGGGGGGGGGGGGGGGGGGGGGGGGGGGGGGGGGGGGGGGGGGGGGGGGGGGGGGGGGGGGGGGGGGGGGGG